>ENA-ORCW01000405-ORCW01000405.1-marine-metagenome-genome-assembly--contig:-NODE-405-length-28976-cov-3.386069_pt1 | contig 28976 bp, 25 predicted proteins | sample MGYA00237784_ERZ508517 | MGnify/ENA primary metagenome ERZ508517 (study PRJEB26187, sample SAMN06268979) | marine metagenome | isolation source: Tt ae E1 feedstock associated aerobic enrichment on... | reverse complement strand
TGGTGGGCACGCTGACAGTGGGCAACGGCACACGAGCCATCGGCTTGCGTGCCGACATGGATGCGCTTGCCATGCCCGAAACCGCCGACCGCCCCTATAAGTCGACCGTGCCTGGCAAGATGCATGCCTGCGGCCATGACGGGCACACGACACTGCTTTTGGGCGCAGCGCGCGAACTGGCACGCACGCGCAATTTTTCCGGCACTGTGCATTTCATCTTCCAACCCGCGGAAGAAGGTCGTGGCGGCGCAAAGCGCATGGTGGAAGACGGCCTTTTCGAGCAATTCCCTTGCGATGCAGTCTATGGCCTACACAACATGCCCGGCCTCGACACGGACGAGATGGCCGTGGTGCCCGGCCCGCAGCTTGCATCCTCCGACAGTTGGCAGGTAACCTTTCGCGGCGTGGGCACGCATGGCGCAAAACCACATCTAGGCAAGGATCCCGTTACGGCGGGCGGTCATTTCCTTTCCAGCCTGCAGACCATTGTCGGCCGTGTGGTCGATCCCCTGCAGCCGGCAGTGGTGAGCGCGTGCTCGGTGCAAGCGGGCGACCCCAACGCGCTCAATGTGATACCCGATTTCATGGACATTGCCGGCACCGCCCGCGCCTATACGCCGCGCGTGCGCGATCAGCTCGAAGAAGAGATCGGGCGGCTCGCAAACGGCGTTGCGGCGATGTTCGGGATCGAGGCGCAATACCGCTTCATCCGGCGCATTCCGCCGGTGGTGAACGATGCCGACGCGACAGCGCGAGCGCTGGCGGCGGCGAAAGCCGTGTGCGGCGACAAGGTGCGCACCGACTTCCCGCCATCGACGGCAGGCGACGACTTCGCCTATTTCTCTCAAGAGGCGCCGGGGGCCTATGTGTGGCTCGGAAACGGACCGGCCATGGACGGCGCGCTGCACCACAACACCGCCTACGATTTCAACGACGAGGCGATCCGCACCGGCGTGAAATTCTGGGCAGCGCTGGTGGAGCAGGAACTGGCCGCCTGATTGCCCGGCGAGAGCCAGCATCCGAATCAAAAGCGGAACCTGCGCCAAGGGCAATGCAGGCCTATTCCAGAACCTCAAGCACCGGTGTTGCCAGAACGGCGGGGCGTGCGTTGTCGGCAATGCCGAGATCGGTCTGGTGCGGGCCGGCATTGCAGGCGAGCGTCGCGCCGAAACAGGCCTTGAACACCAGATAGGGCGGCTCCCAGTCGACGATGTCGTCCATGGCGGAACGCAAGGCCTCAAAGCCCATCGCAATTTCGGCCAACGGGGCGTCGGACACGAGACCCGACAAGAGAAGCGCCAGAGAGGCGACGACCTTGCCGCCCTGCGCAACGGCCATGCCGCCGCCGGCCTCGATCACCCAATTGGCCGCTGCCGCCACATCCTCTTCATTGCCGCCGAAAACCGTGACGTTATGGCTGTCGTGGGAAACCGTGGTGCAGAACGCGCCGCGCCAAGAACCCCAGCCGGTGAGGTAACCCACCCGCGGAATGGCCGGCGCGCGGCCATGACGGTGAATGACGCTGATGAGCGTCGCACCTTCTGGCGGCACGACGAAGCCGTCGCGTACCGTCGCTTCCGCCTCGCTCCATTCGGTGAAACGGGGACGGTGAATGGTGGCCACGCGCACGCGCTTCCCGTCCGCCCGGACGCGGAAATCATCGGGCGTGAAGGTGGCGCATTTGATCGAGCCTTTGAGCGGCGCGGTGGAAAGCGCCTTCACCGGGGCGGTCAAAGCGCCATCGCGCGCGACCACGACGCCATTGGCGATGACGGCGGCGGCACGGAAATTCTCCAGATCGTCAAACAGCGCGATATCGGCGCGGCGGCCGGCGGCGACGAGGCCGAGATCGGGACGCGCGAGCCGGTGCGCGGCATTGAGCGTTGCGGCCTGAATGGCCCAGGCAGCCGGCATGCCGTAGCGCACCAGACGGCGCACCACATCGTCCAGCCCGCCTTCATTCAGAAGCGAGTCGGGAAACACGTCGTCGGTGCAGAGCGTGACCGTGGAAGGCAGATGCCCGAGCGCGTTCAGCGCCTCGACGAATTCCGGCAGGAGGTGGTCATGCGAACCGCGCATCTCGATGGCGAGGCCGGCGCGCAGCTTGGCCATCAGATCATCCCCAGAGACGAGCTCGTGATCTGAACTGACGCCTGAGGCCATGAAAGCGTTGAGGTCTGCGCCTTTGAGGCTGCGGGCATGGCCGAAGACGGGCTTGCCGCTTTCGAGGCCGGCCTGCACCACATCGCGCATGGGCGCGGTGCGGTCGATGACGCCGCGCATGTTCATGACCTCGGCAACGCCGCCAATGCCGGGACGCGCCAGCATGTCGGCAAGCTCGGCCCCGCCGAAATCGGCCCCGGACCGTTCAAGTCCGGGCGCAGAAGGTACACAGGAAGGCGCAAGCACGATCATGCGCAGCGGCAGGTCTGCCGCGGCCTCCAGCGCCCAGCCGACACCATCGAGCCCATGCACATTGGCGAATTCGTGCGGATCCCACTGGACGGTGGAGACGCCGCGCGGCAGGACGGCCTGCGCGTAGGCCGCAGGTGTGATCATGGAGCTTTCCACATGCATGTGCATGTCGATCAGACCGGGCGTGACGGTGAGCCCTTCCGCCTCGATGATCTCGACTGCATCGCTGCGTGCGCCTTGATCGTGGACGCTTGAGATGAGTGCGCCGACAATGCCGATATCGGCGGGGCGCAGCTCGCCGGTCACCGCGTCGAGCAGCGTGCCGCCGCGAATGAGAAGATCGAAGGGCGCATCGCCGCGCGCGGCGGAGACGGCGCGGTCGCGCAGGGCGGCATTGTCGAGGTCGCGGGGTTCGGCGGTCATGCGCGGGAAGCCTCCACGAGCGCGTCGAGCGCCAGCGCGCGAACGCGGGTGGCATCGGCGCGCATGCCCCACAGAGCGTTGGGATTTGCGCGAGGGCGTTGATCGACAATGGTGCGGCCACGCGTGTGGGTGCCAGACAGCTCCATCGTGACTTGCGCTTTCTCGAAAACGAAGGCGTCAGGTGCCACGAAGGCAGCGGCGGCGGTCGGATCGTAAAGCGCCATGGCCTTGCGCCCGCTGTTGAGCGCGATGTCGACATAGGCGCCAAGAAGATCGGCCAGGATCTCGGCCTTTGGCGTGCCGACGGCGCGGACGGTGTCGACATCCTCCGGACCGACGAGCACCTGACGGCACAGATCGAGATCGGCGACGCGCAGCGTCACGCCACTCGTCAGAACGATGGCGACAGCCTCCGGATCGGCGAAGGCGTTGAACTCTGCGGACGCCGTGTGGTTGCCACGGGTTGCGCCGCCGCCCATCCAGGTCACGCTGGTGATCTTTGAAATGAGATCGGGCCGCGCAAGCGACAGGATCGCGACGTTGGTGAGCGGACCGAGCGCGAGGATTTCGCCCGGCGCATCGAGCCCTTCAAGCCATGCGGTCAGAGCCGTCAACGCATCGGTGTGTGGCAGCGCGTCCGCCTCAGGGAGGCTGCGCCCACGGGTGGGAATGCCGGTGGGACCGAGAACATGGGCGGGTGTTTCCACCCCGCCCAGGATCGCCCGTTCCGCGCCGATGTGGATCGGGAAGCGCCAGCCGAGCAGCGACGCGGCCCCGGCGGCATTGGCGCGCACCGCGTCCATCGGCGCGTTGCCGAACACCAGCGAAACGCCAGCAATCGGCTTCGACGAGGCGGCGACGATCATCATCGCCAGAATGTCGTCGAAGCCCATATCCGTGTCGATCCAGACCAAGGCGGGCACTCCCCTTCCTACATGCGCTCGAGAACAGCTGCGCGCTCCGGCGGCAGGTCGAAGGCAACCTTGCTGCCTGGCTCGAAAACCGGTGCTGCGGCGTCCATCTCGGCCTTGATGGGGCCGAGCGGACTCATCAAAAGGTATTCGCGCGAACCGCCAGCGAAAGCGGCGCCAAGGACTTCCCCCTCGAAACGTCCGTTCCCGAGCGAAACCATGTTCGGACGCCAGGCCAAGCCCGGAGCGTTCACCGACGCTGCCCCGCTCAGTTCCAGCCTGCCGTTTTCGGTAACTATTTGGCCGTTCTCCACGGGGAAGATATTCTCGAAGCCGACGAAATCGGCAACGAAACGCGACTGAGGCCGATTGTAGACATCTTCAGGCGAGCCGATCTGTTCTATCACGCCTTCCTTCATGACAACGATGCGATCTGCCAGCGCCAGCGCCTCGTTTTGATCGTGCGTTACGAAAACCATGGTGACCCCGCTTTCCCGCTGCACGCGCTGCAGCTCGGTGCGCATTTCCAGACGCAGGCGCGCATCGAGGTTAGACAGCGGCTCGTCGAGCAGAAGCACCTTGGGCTGCATGACCAGCGAGCGGGCAAGCGCGACCCGCTGCTGCTGGCCGCCGGAGAGTTCCGCCGGTTTGCGGCTGTGGAACTTGGAAAGCCCGACCATGGCGAGGCCGGCCTCGACCCGCTGGTTGATCTCGGCCGTGGGAAGTTTCTTCAGGCGCAGGCCGAAGGCGACGTTCTCGAACACGGTCAGATGCGGAAAGAGCGCGTAGGACTGGAACACCAGACCCACATGACGCCTGTTGGCAGGCACATGGGTGATGTCCGCGCCATCCAGCGTAATTGTGCCGGAAGCCGGGCGCAGAAGACCGGTGATCGCGCGCATGGTGGTGGTCTTGCCACAGCCGGAAGGACCGAGCAGAGCGATCAGCTCGCCCTTGCGAATGGACAGGTTGAGACGGTCGACCGCGACGGTCTTGCCGTAGGCGAGCGTCAGATCGCTCAGATCGAGATAGGTTTCATCAGACATAGCGGGAGAACCCCAGGAAACGTTCCGCGAGGAAAACGATGGAAATGGACAGGAAGGCGAGCAGCGCGGCGAGAGCCGCCACCGACGGATCGTAGGTGATTTCCATGTACCAGATCATGTCGATCGGCAACGTGCGCACACCCGGCCCTGAAAGGAAGAGCGACACCGGCACCTGATTGAAGCTGGTGACGAAGCCCAGAATGAAGGCCGCCAGAATCCCGCTTTGAATGTTGGGCAGCACGATCCGGAAGAAGGTGGCGACCCGCGTGGAGCCGAGGATGACCGCAGCTTCCTCGATGTCGCTGCGCAGATTGTCGAGCGAGGCCGAAACCACACGCACCGCATAGGGCAGGATCAGCGCTGTGTGGGCGATGAACAGCGCCACGCCGACCCCGACATCGAGCGGGATCACCAGATAGCGCAGGAGCGCCAGTCCGACGATGATGCCCGGCACGATGATCGGCGCGGAGACAATGGTGCGGATGGTCTCGCCGAAGGGCAGACGATAGCGCGATGCGGCATAGGCCACCGGCACACCGAGCACCAGTGCCGCAAGCGTGCCGAAAATGGCAAGGAACATGGAAAGCGCAAAACTCGCCCGGAAACTCTCCACTTCGAACACCTTCATCACCCATTTGAACGACAGGCCCTGTGGGGGGAAGGCGAGCGTTTCGCCGCCCGACAGGGCCGCCGCAACGATGATGACGAAGGGCCCAAGCAGGAAGATGAGGACGAGTGTCAGCGTGACATAGGACAGAAGGCGGGACGTCATCGCTTGTTCCTCGCAGTGGCCAGTCGTTTCAGAAGCAGGTTGGCGGAGAAGCTCATGACCATGAGGATCATCGCGATGATGCTTGCCGATGCGAAGTCGTTCGCGACGGTGACGCGCTGATAGAGCAGCGTTTCCAGCATCAAGACCTTGGAGCCGCCGAGGATGGCGGGAGTGATGTAGGCCGTGAGCGAACCGGTGAAGACCAGCGTGCCGCCGATGACGAGCCCCTCCTTGGTGAGCGGAAGGATGACCTTGACGAAAACCTGCAGCCAGTTGGCGCCCAGAACGCGCGCGGCGGGTACGGCATCCCTGGGCATGTTTTCCAGCGCGCTGATGAGCGACAGGATCATAAGTGGAAGGAAGAGCTGCAGAAGGCCGATGAAGACGGCGGTTTCTGTAAACAAGAACCGGATGGGTGTGTCGGAAAGGCCGAGCCAGACGATGGTCTCGTTGACGAAACCCGTTCGCCCCAGAATGACGATCCAGGCATAGGTTCTGGCGACGGGCGAGATCATCAAGGGCATGACGACGAGACCGATCAGGCGGCCGCGTGCGGTGGGCGGCAGCGTGACGATGGAATAGGCCGTGGCATAGCCGATGACCGCCGATACGGCGGTGACAATCGCGCCGAGCTTCAGCGTGCGCCAGAAGACGGTACGATTGAGCTCGCTTTCGAAGAAGCCGGCATAGGATGCCAGGGTCCAGCTTCCCTCGGCGCGGAAGCCTTCGGAAAGCAGAATGCCGACGGGAACGAGAAAGACGATCGCCGCGAAGACCGCCGCAGGCAGCGCCAGCGCCAGTCCTTCCATCCGATTCTGAAACATGTGTTGGAACCTTGTGTTGGGTCCGGGGGCAAGCGCATCGCCCACCCCCGGACCATCGCATCAGCTATCGGCCTACTGGCCGATCTGAGCGTTCCACTCCGAAAGCCAGGCCTCGCGGTTGTCGAGAATGACGGCCGGTTCGAGCAGTTTGAGGCTCTCAACGGTTTCGGCGCCGTAGGTTAGATTTTCCGCGATTTCGTCGGAAACCTCGACGTCCGCATTGGCAGGGCTGTCCACCAGCGCCTCGGCGAGCTTGGTCTGGATCTCAGTGGAGAGCCAGAAATCCATGAATTCATAGGCGAGATCTTCGTTCTTGGCGCCCTTGGTCAGGATCATGACGTTCATGCCGCCGGTCTGGCCTTCCTTCGGAGTGGCCCAGGCCATATCGAAGCCCATCTTGGAATAGGCACCCCAGGCGAAACGGCCTATCGGGGCTGCCAGGATTTCCTCCTGCTGCATGAGCTGCGCGACCTGCGAGGAACGCTCGTAGAAGGTGACGATGTCGTCCTTGTTCTTGGCGACTTCGCCGATGGCCGCCTTGAGATCGGCAGCATCGTCGCCGATGGCCTTGCCGACCATGTAGAGAGCTGGCGGCCCCTGATTGGTGCTGACGTTCGGGAATGCGACCCGCCCTTTCAGCTTGTCCTGAAAAAGGTCGGCCCAGCTCTCGATCTCCACCTCGTCGGCGCGATAGGCGATGGAGGTGGCGTAGAAGGTATAACCGACGCCCATATGGTCGCCCACCGGGTCCTTGGCGATGTCGTACAGCTTGTCGTAGTTCGACAGGCGGGTGACATCGATGGATTGGGTAATGCCCTTGCGCGCAGCCGAAAGCGCGTCGTGCGTGGACATGACGGCCATGTCGATTTCGGGATCGTCCTTGCGGGCTTCCAGCTTTGCGAGGCGCTCCACGGAGTTGCCGGTCTCGACCACGAGTTCGCAGCCGCACTGGGCCTCGAAGGGATCGTAGACGATCTCCTTGAATTCGTCCTGCGCGAAACCGTAAACGGAGATGACGAGGGTTTTGTCGGCGGCGTGGGCTGCGCCGCTGAGCGCGGCGAGCGCAACGCCGGAGGCGAGGAATTTCTTGAACATGACTGATCGCTTCCTTCTCTGGTGGTGCCTTCTTTTAGGCTGGGTCCGTGGCGGTTGATGACGCGGACCGGACATGGACCGATGCCCGATCGCCGAGCGCAGACCGACCCAACACCGGTCCGCTTGACTGACGCATGATGAGTTGCATGGGAACGCGGCCCGGATGCCGCGGCGCGGGCAATGCGGGCGCGGTTTCGGCGGCGTTGAGGCGCTCGATCTGCCAGATGAGATCGGCAATGGCTATCTCGGCGATGCGCTCCATATTCATGCGCATCGTCGTAAGGCTCGGCGCGATGACGCCCGCCCAGATGAGATCGTCGAAGCCGGTGACGCTGACATCGGCAGGTATGGAAACACCGCCTTGCTGCAATTCGGTGATCGCGCGCAAGGCATGAAGGTCGGATACGGCCGCAAAAGCCGTCACCCCTTCCTCCACCAAACGCACCAGACCGAGGGGGCAGCCGGAACCGAGGCTCCGTTCCATCTCGCCGATCCAGACGAGGCGGCTCTCGCCCTTGCCGAAAAATGCTTCCCTGATACCCCCGATACGATCGTTCTGGACATTGGAATCGGAATGGAGACCGATGATCGCGATGGAACGGTGACCAAGTTCAAGCAGATGCCGTCCCATTTCCACGCCGCCGTTCCAGTGATCGGCGGCAACGGTGTTGCCGGGAGTGGAAGCAGAATCGATAACCGCCACGGGACGGCCGATATCGGCGATGCGGGTGCCATGACGGGGTACGACCACAATGCCATCCGCGCCACGCTCGATCAGCCGGTCGATGGCGCGGGACTGAGCTTCGACGTCGCCACGGCTATCGCCGATAAGGACCCCGTATCCCGCCTCGGAAGCCGCGTGTTCGATTGCCTGCGCGAACTGGGGAAAGAGCGGATGGCCGATATCGGCCAGAACGAGACCGAGCACATGGCTGCGCCCGGTGCTCAACGCGCGGCCTGCGAGGCTGGGCACATAACCCAGTTCCTTTGCCTTTTCACGGATCGCCCGGCCAAGCTCCTGCGACACACGGCCCTTTCCGGACATCGCGTTTGAAACGGTTGCAACCGATACGCCAAGAGCTTTGGCAATATCGGATAGATTGGCACGTGAAGCCATCAAAACCCGATTCATATGAAGGTTAAGCGTTTAAGCATTATGCCCGGCAAGAACCGTCATGTCGAATCGGATTCTGAAAATCCCCAAAAAACGCCGTTAGGCGGACGCTGTAACCGCCCTCACCTCGCCGGCCTTTACTCCCTCGGGCCCGGCAGATCGGGCAGGAACAGGCACCTGAAAGCGCTTGAGCCGCAGGGCATTGCCCAGCACAAAGACACTGGAAAGCGCCATGGCGCCGGCGGCAAGCATGGGTGACAGGAGCATGCCCGTGGCCGGGTAGAGCACACCGGCGGCGACCGGGATCAGGCTCACATTGTAGGCGAAGGCCCAAAACAGGTTCTGCCGGATGTTCTTCATGGTTGCCTGCGAGAGGCCGATGGCATTGGCGACACCGGCGACATCGCCCGCCATGAGAACCACGTCGGCGCTCTCGATGGCGACATCGCTGCCGGTGCCGATGGCGATGCCGACATCGGCTTCCGCCAGAGCGGGGGCATCGTTGATGCCGTCACCCACGAAGGAGACCGGGCCTGCCTGCTTGCGCAAACGCTTGAGCGCCTCGACCTTGCCCTCCGGCAGCACTTCCGCCTCGACCCGGTCGATGCCGAGCTTTGCGGCGATGGCTTCAGCCGTGTGGCGGTTGTCGCCGGTTATCATCGCCACTTCCAGCCCCAGCGCATGAAGTGCTGCAATGGCGCGCGGCGTCGATTCCTTCACCGGATCGGCCACCGCGATCACCGCGGCGAGCTTGCCATCGACCGCCGCATAAAGCGGTGTCTTGGCATCGGCGGCGAGCTTTTCGGCATCGGAGGAAGCCTTGCCGATCTCGACGCCCTGCTGGCGCATGTAGCGATCCGCACCGATATGGAGCCTGCGATCGCCAACGGTGGCGGCAATGCCGAAACCCGGAACCGCATCGAACGCATCGACCGGCTTGAGGTTGAGCCCCTCGGCGCGCGCACCCTGAACGATGGCTTCGGCCACCGGATGTTCGGACATGGCTTCCGCCGAGGCGACGAGCGAAAGGATTTCAGCGCGCTCGAAACCGTTCTGCACCGCGAAATCGGTCAGTGCCGGGCGACCGAGCGTCAGCGTGCCAGTCTTGTCGAACGCGACAACGCTTGTGTTGCGCAGGCTCTGCAATGCCTCGCCGTTGCGGAAGAGAACACCGAGTTGTGCAGCGCGGCCGGTGCCGACCATGATGGAGGTGGGCGTGGCAAGCCCCATGGCGCACGGGCAGGCGATGATGAGCACCGCCACAGCATTGACCAGCGCGAAGGCGAAGGCGGGATCGGGACCGAACACCAGCCAGACGACGAAGGTGAGCGCGGCGGCAAGCATCACGGCCGGCACAAACCAGGCCGTGACCCGGTCGACCACCGCCTGGATCGGCAGCTTGGCCCCTTGCGCGTTTTCGACCATGCGGATGATCTGCGCCAGCACCGTGTCGGAACCGACCTTGGTGGCCCGGTAAACGAAGCTGCCCGTCTTGTTGATCGTGCCGCCGATCACCCCGTCGCCTTCGGCCTTGGAGACCGGAACCGGCTCGCCGGAGATCATCGCTTCATCCACATAGGAGGAGCCGCTCTCGACCACGCCATCGACCGGCACCTTGTCGCCGGGGCGCACCTGAAGCCGGTCGCCCACGACGACCTCTTCTAGCGGCACTTCGACAAAGCTGTCGTCTTTGAGAATGCGGGCGCTCTTGGCGCGCAGCCCCATCAGCCGCTTGATGGCCTCGCCGGTGCGGCCCTTGGCGCGCGCCTCCAGAAGCCGCCCAAGCAGGATGAGCGTGACAATGACGGCGGATGCCTCGAAATAGACATTGACCGTGCCGGAGGGGAGAATGCCGGGCGCGAAGGTGGCCACGACCGAATAGGCCCAGGCGGCCGTGGAGCCGAGCATAACGAGTGCGTTCATGTCCGGCGCGAAGCGCATCAGCGCGGGAAAACCCTTGCGATAAAAGCGCAGGCCCGGCCCGAACTGAACGATGGTCGCCAGCACGAAATAAACCATGTAGAGCGTGCCGCGGTCGGCAATCCCCATCAGCCAGGCGTGCATGCCCGGCACGAAATGGCTGCCCATTTCGAGAATGAAGATCGGCAGGGTGAAGATTGCAGCCAGCGTAAAATCGCGCTTGAGCGAACGAAACTCGGCGGCTTTCGCCTCCTCATGCGCATCGCGCGCAGCAGCGCCATCGGAGCGCGCGACCGGCGTGTAACCCGCCTTGCGGATCGCCTCTTCCACGCCGCTGCGCGCTTCGTCGCTCAACAGATCGACGGAGGCACTTTCGGTGGCAAGGTTGACGGCAACTTTGGAAACACCGGGAACGGCGGCAATGGCCTGCTCCACACGCCGCACACAGGAGGCGCAGGTCATGCCCTCGATGCCGATGCCGAGATGGCTGGCAGACACGCGATAGCCAGCCCCCTCCACCGCCTTGACGATGCTGAAGAAATCGACGCCAGGCTGCACCGCCACATCGGCCGTCTCAGTCGCAAGATTGACCGAGGCGCTTTCAACGCCATCGACGGCGGCAATCGCCTTTTCCGCGCGCTTGACGCAGGAAGCGCAGTTCAGCCCCTCGATGCGGAAGCGTTTCACATTCGCCGAAGACGTGCTGGGGGGCAGGGTATTCATCGCTTTCATCCTGAAAGAATATTGTTCAGGATTGGGCTTCTAAACCTTCCAGTCAATGGAAGGTCAAGCGAGAAAATCAGTGTGCGGTTTCGGACCCTGCGAAGGCGGACAAAAGCAGGCGCAAATACTGCACGTCGGGATGCCCGGGCAAGCGCCGGTCGATCTCCGCGATCTGACGCCGTGCCGCAAGCTCGATATCGAGACCGGGCGGCAGGCTCACAAGCCACGCCTCGAACGCGCGCTGCTGCGCGGGGATCGTGCCCCACGCAGCCGCTCGGTTGTTGTGGAGCCATACGCCATGAATCAATCCCAGCTCAGCGCACCGCCATTCTGATATTCGATGACGCGCGTCTCGAAGAAATTCTTTTCCTTCTTCAGGTCCATCGCCTCGCTCATCCAAGGGAAGGGATTTTCGGTCTCGGCATAGACGGGTGCGAGGCCGAGCTGGGCGCAGCGGCGGTTGGCGATAAAGTGCATATACTGCTCGCACAGCGCCGCATTCAGCCCAAGGAAGCCGCGCGGCATGGTATCCCGACCATAGGACGCTTCAAGCTTGGCGGCGCGCGCAATCATGCCTCGCACTTCCTCCTGGAATTCTTTCGTCCATAATTGCGGGTTCTCGATTTTGATCTGATTGATAACGTCGATGCCGAAGTTCAGATGGATCGATTCATCGCGCAGTATGTACTGATACTGTTCGGCGATACCGACCATCTTGTTGCGGCGGCCGAGCGAGAGAATTTGTGCGAAGCCGGTGTAAAACCACATCCCCTCGAAAATGACATAGAAGGCCACGAGATCGCGCAGGAACGCCTGATCGGCCTCCGGCGTGCCGGTCCTGAATTCCGGATCGTCCAGATGCTTTGTGAAATCGAGAGCCCAGGCCGCCTTGTCGGTGATGGAAGGCACTTCACGATACATGTTGAAGAGTTCGCCCTCGTCCAGCGAAAGGCTCTCCACGATGTATTGGAAAGTGTGTGTGTGGATCGCCTCTTCGAAGGCCTGGCGCAGCAGATACTGCCGGCATTCGGGATTGGTGAGGTGGCGGTAGATCGCCAGAACGATATTGTTGGCGACAAGCGACTCGGAGGCGGCGAAGAAGCCGAGATTGCGCTTGATCATGCGCCGCTCGTCTTCGGTCAGTCCGTCGCGCGACTTCCACAGCGCGATGTCGGCCTGCATGGAAACCTCGGTGGGCATCCAGTGATTGTTGCAGCCGGCGAGATATTTCTCCCACGCCCAGCGATATTTGAGCGGTAGGACTTGGTTGACGTCAGCGCGTGCATTGATCATGCGCTTGTCGTCGACCGAGACGCGCGCGGCTCCGCGCTCGATTTCGCCGAGGCCCGTGGCGTCGGCTTCTTCAGCGATCGGGTGGGCAGCCCCTGCGGGGCGCGTTTGTTCGTTCCAGTTCAGCATCGTCATATCTTCCCATTGGATTGAGCCTCACGCCCTCGCCCTTCGACAGGCTCAGGCTGGGAGTAACAAAGGCGCCATTTCTATTGGCAAGCCTCGCATTCGGGATCGTCGACAGCGCAGGCCTTGCCCCAGGCCGCGTTCGGATCGATCTCGACCGGCGCGGCGGAGACACTCGCCGCAGAAACGGCGTTGAGCTTTCCGTCTGTTCCCTTAAGGGTGGATTTCTCCACATGGGTGGCCGAGCGCGAGCGCAGGTAATAGGTCGTTTTCAATCCCTTTTGCCACGCCAACCGATAAAGCGCGTCCAGCTTCTTGCCGCTCGGATTGGCTATGTAAAGGTTAAGCGACTGAGCCTGATCGATCCATTTCTGGCGGCGCGAGGCGGCCTCGATCAGCCAGGCGGAATCGATCTCGAACGCGGTCGCATAGAGCGCCTTCAGATCGTCGGGCACTCTATCGATCTGGCCGACCGAGCCATCGAAGTATTTAAGGTCCGACATCATCACTTCGTCCCACAAGCCACGATCCTTCAGATCGTGAATCAGCGCGGCGTTCGCCACGGTGAAGTCGCCCGACATGTTCGACTTGACGAAGAGGTTCTGATAGGCGGGTTCGATGGACTGCGAAACGCCGCAAATGTTCGAGATGGTGGCGGTGGGCGCAATGGCCATGCAGTTGGAATTGCGCATGCCGACCTTCTTCACCCGCTTGCGAAGGCTCTCCCAGTCGAGCGTTGCGGCGTTGTTCATGTCGACGCCCGGACGCGCTTCTTCCAGAAGCCGGATGGAATCGATCGGCAGAATGCCTTTCGACCACAGCGACCCTTCGAAACTTGCATAGCGCCCGCGCTCGGCGGCAAGCTCAACTGAAGCCGAAATCGCGTGATAGCTGATCGCCTCCATGCTGGCATCGGCAAAGGCCACCGCATCCTCGCTCGCATAGGGTATGCGCAGCTTCTGCAAAGCATCCTGAAAGCCCATCAGGCCGAGGCCGACCGGGCGATGCCGGAGATTGGAATGGCGTGCCTCCGGAATGGTGTAGAAATTGATGTCGATGACATTGTCGAGCACGCGCATGGCGGTGCCGACCGTGCGCGCCAGACGCTCCAGATCGAGTGCGCCATCGGCGATGTGACTGACAAGATTCACGGAACCCAGATTGCAGACGGCAACCTCGTCCTTCGATGTGTTGAGGGTGATTTCCGTGCACAGATTGGACGAGTGAACGACACCCACATGCCCCTGCGGCGACCGGATGTTGCACGGGTCCTTGAACGTGACCCAGGGATGCCCGGTCTCGAAGAGCATTGTGAGCATGCGCCGCCACAGATCGACCGCGCGCACGGTTTTGAAGACGCGCAACTCACCGGCTTCCGCCTTTGCCTCATAGGCTTCGTAGGCCTTGCGGAACGCCTTGCCGTAAAGATCGTGCAGATCGGGCGTCTCGTCGGGTGAGAACAGGGTCCACGGACCGTCCGCCGCGACCCGCTCCATAAACAGGTCCGGCACCCAGTTGGCCGTGTTCATGTCATGGGTACGGCGGCGGTCGTCGCCGGTGTTCTTGCGCAGGTCGAGGAATTCCTCGATGTCGATGTGCCAGCTTTCCAGATAGGCGCAGACGGCGCCCTTGCGCTTGCCGCCCTGATTGACGGCGATGGCCGTGTCGTTGGCGACCTTGAGGAAGGGCACGACACCCTGGCTCTCGCCATTGGTGCCCTTGATATGCGCGCCGAGACCGCGCACCGGTGTCCAGTCATTGCCGAGCCCGCCGGAATATTTGGCAAGCAGCGCATTATCCTTCACCGCCTTGAAGATGCCGTCGAGATCGTCGGCAACCGTGGTGAGGAAGCAGGAAGAAAGCTGCGGGCGCAGCGTGCCGGAGTTGAACAGTGTCGGCGTGGAAGCCATGAAATCGAACGACGACAGGAGATCGTAGAACTCGATGGCGCGCGCCTCGCGGTCGATCTCGCGCACGGCGAGGCCCATGGCAACCCGCATGAAGAAGGCCTGCGGCAGCTCGAACCGGGTGCCCCTGGCATGCAGGAAGTAGCGGTCGTAAAGCGTCTGCAGTCCAAGAAACTGGAAATTTAGGTCGCGCTCTGGCCGGAGTGCTGCGCCCAGGCGTTTCAGATCGAAGCGGGCAAGCTCGGGATCGACCAATTCGTTGGCGATACCTTTGGCAATATAATCGGGGAAATAACGCGCATAACGTTCCGTCATCTCCGCCTGGGTGGCCTGCTCAGCCCGACCGGAGACAAATGTAAGCGCCTCGCGGCGCAGCTTGTCGAGCAAAAGGCGCGCGGAAACGAAAGCATAATTCGGCTCCAGCTCCACGAGGGTGCGCGCAGCGAGGATGAGCGCCAATGAGAGCTCGTCCTGACGGATGCCATCGTAGAGGTTGCGCCGGGTCTCGTTCAGGATCGGTTCGGCCGAAACGGATTCGAGACCGGCGCAGGCTTCACGAACGATTTCGGCGAGGCGGGCCTCATCCAGGGGAACCTGCGTGCCATCATCCAGCGTCATTTGCAGGGTGGATCGCGGTGCTTCGGCATCGACGGTTTCGGCGGCACGCTCGCGGGCGCGCTCCTCTCGATACAGCACATAGGCACGGGCGACACGGTGATGCTCGCCACGCATGAGAGCGAGTTCCACCTGATCCTGGATCTCCTCTATGTGAAAGACCCGGCCGGCGTCGGCCCGGCGCGTCAGAGCCGACACGACCTGTTCTGCAAGCTCTTCGACAATATCGTGGACACGGCGAGAACCTGCTGCGGTGGACCCCTCGACCGCCAGAAACGCCTTGGTCAGCGCAACGGTGATCTTGGCAGGATCGAATGGCGTAACACCGCCATTACGGCGGATAACGCGATAGCCCGGTTCGGACGAACCGGCCTCGCTTTTTCTGGTGGCTGGCGGAACCGCAGCGGTTCCATTGGTCTTCTGTACTTCAGTCGCCGGCATCTTGACCCCCGTGGCGGTTGGACAGGGGCGCGGAGACATGCGACGCAACGGCAGATTCGTGGCGCGCACGCACCACCGGGACACCCCGCCCGTGGACGTTTATCTCGCTATGGCAGGTCTCCTGGCTTGCAGGTCATCGCCGCTGTTCAGCCTTCCCGGTACGTGTTCGGCACCAGTGACTCAAAACGAAAGCGGCTCACTGCTTACAGTTGCGGGGGCAGCGCCGGACTTGCCAATGAGGCGCACCGGCTTCCCTCTTCGCTCTCGATCCTGAAAGAATCGAAAGAACCATAACCCCTACAGTTGGTATCAATCGGAGCATTGAAGTCAACATCTTGTTTCGGTGGAAAACCGAAACAAGATGTTGGCCGGCAGGTTAAATCCGGGACATCCGGGCGTCAGTTTGCGCGCATGAGTTCGGCAAGCACGGAAAAAATATGCTCATCCTCGGATTGGGCAACGTTGAAACGCAGGAAGGAACGGGCCGAGCCGGAGAGGCTGAAAGCGTTTCCAGGCGCCAACACCACACCTCTTTCCAGCGCGCGACGGGCCAGCGCGGCAGCATCCCGCCCTTCGGGCAGCCGGCACCAAAGAAACATACCCGCCTTCGGCTCGATCCAGGGAACGATGCCGAGTTTTTCCAGCCGTGCACCAACGGCTTCGCGTGAGCGGGAAAGCCGCTGACGCACCGCCTCCATATGCTTGCGGTAGCTGCCATCTCCAAGAAGTTCGACAATCAGCTCCGCCGCCAGTGCAGGCCCGCCGAAACAGGTGGCGATGCGCAGATCGGTCAGCCCCTCGATCCAATCCGGAGGAGCGGCGACGAAGCCGCAACGCACGGAAGCCGAAAGCGATTTGGAAAAACTTCCGATATAGACAACACGCGAAAGCCCGTCGAAGGCAGCGAGCCGGGGCGCCGGTTCCACCTCGAAATCGGCGAAAATGTCGTCTTCGACAATGGTTAGGTCGAACTGTTCGGCGAGCATGAGGATGCGATGCGCGACGGAAGGCGAGAGCACGGCACCCGTCGGATTTTGCAACGCTGAATTGGTGATGTAGAGACGCGGTCCATGCTGCGTCAATGCCTCTGAGAAGCGCTCGATGTCGGGCCCGCCGGGTGTGTAGGGCACACCGACGATCTTCACCTGATGCGCACGCAGGAGGGCGTGGAAATTAAAATAGCAGGGATCGTCCACCAGGACGGTATCGCCCGGCTTGAGGAGAAAACGGCAGAGAAGGTCGATTGCCTGCGTACCCGAATCGGTAAGCATGACCTGGGCGGGCGCGACCTCGATGCCATGGGCCGCCATGCGTCGGGCAAGCCGTGCACGCAGTGACTGCGAGCCAAGCGGTGGACCATAGTCGGCGAGCGTTTCCGGTGCCGCACGGGAAAGACGACGCAACGCGCGGCGCATGGCCCCATCCGGCATCCACGAGGCCGGAAGCCAGCCACAGCCGGGCATCGACATGCGTGCACTGGAAGCCAGCGCCTGGCGCGAAATCCACAATGGATCGACCTCACGATCGAGCGCCGGTCCGATTTCCGCCAGCGACAGAGGGGCAAGCGGCGCGGTCACGAAAAACCCCGCGCCCGGTCGCGAGCGAATTACACCCTCCGCAGCGAGGCGATCATAGGCCTCGACGACGGTGGATTTGGAGACCCCCATGGCGCGGGCGCAACCGCGAATGGAAGGCAATTTCGATCCTGGTGTCAGACTACGATTGGCAATGCGCCCACGAATAGAGCTCATAACGCTCTCGAGGCGCGTTCCATCTGCGTTGTAAGCGGGGTTCGCCATCAGCCGTACTGCTCATTAAACCATTACAGTTTAATAAAATCGTACCGCATTGTCTCTGGCAGCGCCACGTCTCTTTTCGCACACAAGCAGGAACGAAGGAGCACGGCATGAACAAGACAATGAATGGCTGGGCAAGCGGTCTTTTGGGAATAATCATCTTCAGCGGATCGCTGCCGGCAACACGAGTGGCGGTGCAGGGCTTCGATCCGGTGTTTCTGACAGTGGCACGTGCGGCAATTGCCGGTATTCTGGCAATCCTGCTCCTGACGGCGTTTCGGGAACGCCGGCCGGAGCGACGCGATATTGCAGGGCTGTTTATCGTCGCCAGCGGCGTGGTCGTGGGCTTTCCCCTGCTAACGGCCCTCGCGCTCGAACACGTCACCTCGGCGCATTCCATCGTCTTCATCGGCCTGCTGCCGCTTGCGACCGCCATCTTCGGCGTGGCGCGCGGGGGAGAGCGACCGCGCCCGGCGTTCTGGCTTTTCTCGGTTATGGGCAGCGCCCTCGTCGTCGGTTATGCGACCAGCCAGGGTATGGCGGCCTCACCGAGAGGCGATCTTCTGATGCTCGGCGCCATTGTCGTTTGCGGGCTCGGCTATGCGGAGGGCGCGTCCCTCTCACGCCGAATGGGTGGTTGGCAGGTGATCTCCTGGGCCTTGGTACTGTCGCTGCCGGTGATGCTGCCGCTGGCGCTTCTGACATTGCCAGCGCATTTTGAGCATGTGAACGCGCCGGCCTGGGTCGGGCTTGGCTACGTTTCCGTCTTCAGCATGCTGGTCGGCTTCGTCTTCTGGTATCGTGGACTGGCGCTGGGCGGCACGGCAACGGTCGGGCAATTGCAATTGCTTCAGCCCTTCTTTGGCTTCGCGCTCGCTGCGGTGTTGCTGCACGAACCCGTGACTGCCGGAATGATGGCAGTGACGGCGGCCATCATCCTGTGCGTTGCCGGGGCAAAACTTTCAGCCGGACGGAAAACCGCACAGGCGAAAGACCCGACAGCTAGGCGAAGCTCGACGTCTTGAGGAATTCGGACAATCGCTCGGTCTGCGGCTTGAGAAACATTACCCGCGGATCCCCGTCCTCGCCGATCACGCCCTGGTTCATAAAAATGACGCGAGAAGACACCTCGAAGGCGAAGCGCATCTCGTGGGTGATATGCTCCCCTTGGTCATTCTTAAAAAATCCATTATTATGTAATTATATCCATATTAATGGGTTTAAACATCAAGCCGCATCGGCAGAGGCTTGTCAAGTCGATCGCCGATGGTTGAGACGCAATAGAACACAAACAGACCGTCCCGCCGGGCCAACCGGCGATGAAACATAGACGGTCTGGATTTACTTCGAAGCGCGCCGGAATCCGGCTTCACGCCTCGCGGCCGGAACGGCAGGGAGTGAAACGCGAGGCTCTACCCCCCCCGGTCAGACCTGATCGGGAGTGGAAAGGGTCAACGCAACAATTTTTCAACGGCGTCGCAGGCCAGGACCTTGATGAGATGGGCCCTGTAATCGCCCTTCGCATGGATGTCGTCGAGCATTTCCTCGATAGAAAGCCGAAGCGGCTCCAGGGCCTGCGGCCGACAATCCCCGTTCAATGCTTCTTCTGCCGCGCGCCAGCGGAAGACACCGTCACGGCCGGCTCCGGTGATCGCCACGCGCCAGCCCTCCTTCCCTCTCCCGACGAAGACACCGACGATGGCAAATCGCGAGGCAGGGTTGCGGAATTTGAGATAGGTGGAACGGCGACAATGACGGAAACGAACGCCGGTTATGAGCTCCCCCTCGTCCAGCGCCGTCTCGAACAATCCCAGAAAGAACGAATCCGCCGCAATCGCACGTTTATCGGTCAGGATCGTGGCGTCGAGCCCCAGACATGCCGCGGGATAATCGGCCGCCGGATCGTTGTTGGCGATGGAACCCCCAATGGTACCGCGATTGCGCACCTGCGCGTCGCCGATCTGACCGGCGAGATGAGCCAGACCGGGAATGTGCTGCCGGATCGACGATGAATTGGCAACGTCTGCATGGGTACACATGGCACCGACGACGATCGCGTCCTCCTCGATCCGAATTTCGCGCAGTTCGGAGATGCCTCCGAGATCGATGAGCGCAGCCGGAGCGGACAACCCCTGCTTCATCGTTGGAATCAGTGTCTGCCCACCGGCAAGGACGCTGCTGTCCTCGATTTCGCAAAGCAAGGTCACCGCCGCTTGCACACTGTCCACGCGCTTGAAGTCGAAACGGTTCACCGCTGCATCTCCCGCGAACCCTGGCGGATCGCCTTGACGATGTTTTCGTAACCCGTACACCGGCAGATATTGCCTTCGAGCTCATGCCGGATCGTCGTCTCGTCGAGTTCTGCGCCGTGGCGGCGCACCATGTCGACCGCCGACATGATCATCCCCGGTGTACAGAAACCGCATTGCAAAGCGTGGCATTCGTGAAAGGCTTTTTGCATGGCATGCAGTGCCTCGCCATCGGTAAGGCCCTCGATCGTCCGGACGTCGCGCCCCTCGCATTGCACGGCGAGCATGGCGCAGGATTTCACCGCTTCCCCGTCGACATGAACCACACAGGCTCCGCACTGGCTGGTGTCACAACCAACATGCGTTCCCGTCAATCGTCTGTTCACGCGCAGAAAATCCACGAGCAGGGTTCTGTCTTCCACCTCTTCGTCAACGGTTTCACCGTTGATATAAATCGTCACCCGCGTCATGAACGGCTCCCGTCTTCCATAAGCTGCATCGGCATCCGTTTCTCATTCCATCGTTTCCACGCGCGTTATCTCCGCCTCGAGCCGTTCGAAGAATTCCCGGGCGAGCTTGCGTGCAGTGCTGTCGATCAAACGCGCTCCCAGTTGCGCGATCTTGCCGCCCACCGCGGCGTCGACCTCGTAGGAAAGGAGCGTGGCGACTTCGTCAGCATCCTCGAGCGCGACGCGCGCTCTGCCCTTTGCGTGGCCCGCGATCCCACCGTTCCCCTGCCCGGAAAGAGTCAGTGCCGACGGCTTCTGCACATCTTCGAATGCAACAGTGCCTTTGAAGCGTGCCCTGACCGGTCCGACCTTCAGCGCGACCGTGGCGTTAAGCTCCCGCTCCGAGACACGTTCGATCGCCTCACAGCCGGGAATGCAACGTTGCAGGATCTCGATATCGTTGATCGCATCCCACACGACCGCACGCGGGGCTTCAATGCGTTGCTGATTGACCAGTTCCATCAGTTCCAGCTCCGGATTATGTCAAACTCAGCGCACCACCGCGCTGACACGGTTCTCAATGAGACGCAGAAGGTTAAGGGCCGTCATTTCGGACGACTTGGGGTTGGTGCGCAGGGGTTCGTTGCGAATACGCATTTCAAGTGTTCCGAACGCGCCTTTCGCATGCAGAAAATGTTCGTTCCGGCCAAGGGCGGGATCCGCCGCCAGCGAAACCCGCGTTTCCTCCAGTCCGAACCCGGCCAGCGCGGTGATCACGGCAACGTTGGCGTTCTGCGGAAAGGCATCGGCCACCGCTCGCGCCGAACCGGAGAAAAACACCGTGCGTTCCGAAAGATTTTCAAGGTCGACGCGTGCTTCGGCATCCGTGCCCCGCCAGGCCAAAGGTGGCTTGGCAATCACATGCTCGACGGTGTCGAGCCCAGCGGCGGCGGCCGACGCCAACGCATCGATACCGCCCAGAGCGCCCGGCGGAACCAGGATTCGGCCGGAATGCCTTTCGGCAATATCGAGCAACGCCTTGAACACATCTTCGTCGCTGAACGCGCTGGTGGAGGAGACCGCAAAATCGTGGCCCAACCGGAGCGCTGCAGCGCCCCAGGGTGCGACAGCGGCTCGCCCGGCGGCTTCCACGACAAGATCGACATCCAGCCCGGCCAGTTCATCCGGTGAGGCAATCACCTGTGCACCGGCCGGTATATCGGGCCGTGCGCGCCCGGCATCGCGCACGGCAACGGCAAGGATCTGAACGCTGCGCCTGTCGCGCGCGACAAGCAGTTCCGCAACGCGGCGCGCGATGGCGCCCCAACCGACAAAGCACACCCGTGTCACGCGACCTCGTGAAGACATTTCAGATACCGACATAGCGATGCACCCGTTCTGAATCCCGTTCGAGATCGGCACTCGTGCCCGACCACACCGTCCGCCCCTTCTCCAGAACGTAATGATGATCGGCGAGCCGCTTCAGCACCGCAACGTTCTTGTCGATGAGCAGGATCGACTGGCCCTCGGCCTTGAGTTTCTCGAGACATTGCCAAATCTCGCGGCGGATGACGGGGGCAAGCCCCTCAGTCGCCTCGTCGAGAATAAGAAGATGCGGATTGGTCATCAGTGCCCGGCCGATAACCAGCATTTGCTGCTCGCCGCCGGAAAGCGTTCCGGCCGCCTGCCCCGCGCGCTCGCGCAGGCGTGGAAACATCTCGTAGACACGTTGCAGCGTCCAGGGATCGGCGCGCTTGAGCCGGTTGCTGGCCGTCGCAACCAGGTTCTCGCGCACCGTAAGCGTTGGAAAGACCTGACGCGATTCCGGCACAAGGCCGACACCCAAACGGGCAACCCTTTCCGGCGTGGCGGCGGTAACATCCCTACCCCGCAACTGCACCGTGCCGGACGTCGCCGGCAACAGACCCATAATGGTACGCACCGTGGTTGTCTTCCCCATCCCGTTGCGTCCGAGCAAGGTAACCACCTGGCCGTCTCCTATTTCCAACCCGACGTCGAAAAGGATCCGGCTTGCACCATAAGACGCCTGCAACGCTTCAACGCTCAGCATAGCTCGTCTCCCTCACCCAGATAGGCCGTCTTCACATCCGCATTACGGCGAATTTCCTCGGCGCTTCCGGTAGCGATAATGCGCCCGTAGACGAGCACGGAAATGCGATCGGCCAGCGCGAAAACGGCATCCATGTCATGCTCGACCAAAAGCATGCTGAACTGCCCCTTGAGACTTCGCAGCAACGCGACCATTTGCTGTGTTTCCACGTGACCGAGCCCGGCCATCGGCTCGTCCAGCAAAAGCAGGCGCGGCCTGGTCGCCAGCGCAATTGCCAGCTCGAGTTGCTTGCGCTCGCCATGGGCGAGATTGGCCACCAACGCACCGCCGCGATCCGATAAACCGACCCGCTCCAGATAGCTCTGCGCTTCTTCCTTAAGCTCGGAATTCCCGTGCGCGTCGGTCATGAAGTGAAAGCTGTGGCCGCGATGAACCTGACAGGCGATGGAGACGTTCTGCAGGGCCGTATAATCGGGCAGAAGACAGGTAATCTGGAAGGTGCGCGCCAGCCCTCGCGCCACACGATCCGGTGTCGACAGGGCATCGATCTTCTGGCCATTCAAGGCGATGCTGCCGGCATCGTGCGCCAACTCACCGAACAATTGCGAGATCAAAGTCGTCTTGCCGGCACCGTTGGGGCCGATAAGAGCATGGATTTCACCCGCCGTCACCGTAAGGCTTACATCGTCGGTTGCCGTGAGGCCGCCGAAACGTTTTTGAAGGTTTTCGACTTTCAGAATGGGCGTGCTCATGAACGCCTCCCGAACACACGCTCCAGCAGAGCCTGGACACCGCCTTGCGTGTAGAGAACGACGAACAAGAGAATAAGGCCGAGGCCGAGCTGCCAGTTTTCAGTCCATGAGGCGAGCAGCGATTCCAGAACGATGAAGGTTCCAGCGCCGATCAACGGTCCGAACACCGTGCCGACACCGCCGAGAATAACCATCACCATCAGTTCGCCGGACTTTGTCCAATGCAGCATGTCGGGGCTGGCAAATCGCATGAAATTCGCCATCAGCGCACCGGCCAACCCCGCACCCATACCCGAGATCACAAAGGCGACGAGCTTGTAGCGGTAGGCGCTCAATCCGATCGCTGCCATGCGCTGCTCGCTCTGCCGCAGTCCGGCGATGACATAGCCGAAGCGCGAATTCACCAGCTTCGACAAAAGCGCGAAGAACACAATGGCTGCGACGAGGCAGACATAATAGATCGTCTGCTTGTCGCGCATGTTCAGGCCCGGCACCTCGTTGGCCCGTCTTATGATCAGCCCATCGTCGCCCCCGTAAGCCTTGAGCGAAACGAAGAAGAAGAACAGCATTTGCGCGAAGGCGAGCGTGATCATGATGAACTGCACACCGCTGGTGCGCAGCGAAAGCGCACCGATGACGGCGGCGACCGCACCGCTGATGAGAACGGCCGCAGGGAGTGTGACGAGCAACTGGTTGGTGCCCGGCAGGAAACCGAACAGCGGTTCGCCGGAAGCGTAATGCTGATACAGAATGCCGACCACATAGCCGCCGACACCGAAAAACGCCGCATGACCGAAGCTGACCATGCCGCCAAACCCGAGCACGAAATTCAGACTGGCCGCCGCAATGCCATAGATCAGAACGCGGGTGGCCAGCGACGTGAGTGCCGGCTGGCCCAGCATGTCGGCAAAAAACGGCAACGCCACGAGCGCGACCATAACGCAGACGCTTATGAGAAATTTGCTTGACGATTGTGTCATCGAGATACTCAACCCGGTTCCTAGGAATGTGCGGGGAACAGACCCTTGGGCCTGATCAGCAGAACCAGCGCCATCAAGAGATAGATGCCCATGGAAGAAAGACCCGCACCCAGCGCATCGGCTTCGGAACCAGCCATCACTTGACGCAAAAGACCCGGCAGATAAGCGCGCAGCATGGTGTCGAAAACACCGATAATCAGGCTGGCGAAGAACGCGCCGCGGATCGAACCGACACCGCCGATCACAACCACCACGAATGTGGTGATGAGTATCTGTTCGCCCATGCCCACCTGAACCGCCAAAATCGGACCGGCCATGAAGCCGGCAAGACCCGCCAGCAGAGCACCGAGGCCGAAGACGATGGTATAAAGCAGCCGGATATCGACCCCCAGGGCCCGCACCATGTCGCGGTTTGTGGACCCGGCCCGCACAAGCATGCCGATGCGGGTGCGGTTGATGACGAGGTACAGGCCGAGCGCGACGAGCAGCCCCATGGCAATAATGGCCAGCCGGTAGCTTGAATAAAACAGACCGGGCAGAAGTTCGACCGAACTGTTCAAAGCCTCCGGCATGCCGATGAACAGCGGCTGCCGACCGAACAGAAGCGTGATCGCCTGATTGGAAATCAGGATCAGGGCGAATGTCGCCAGCACCTGGTCCAGATGATCACGCTTATAGAGCCGTCTGACGACGAGGAATTCCATCGCCGAACCGGTCAGGGCAGCAGCGGCGAGCGCAGCGGGAATGCCGGCGTAGTAGACCCCGGTTTCCATGGCCACATAGGTTCCGGCATAGGCGCCGATCATATAGATCGAGCCATGAGCGAGATTGATGATCCCCATGATGCCGAAGATCAGGGTCAGCCCGGCGGCCATCAGAAACAGCATCACGCCGAGTTGCAGACCATTGAGGACTTGTTCGAGAAACAGGGTCATAGCGTTGCGCCGGCCATTCGCTCAAAATCGGAGAAGAACGGCCGTCCCGGTGTGAAACCGGAACGGCCTCGGTTTGCCTGAGCTAGAGCTGGCATTCGGCCGCATAGGCATCGCCATGATTTTCGAGAACCGTGCCCACGGTTTCCAGAGTCGGCTTGCCGTCTTCCCCGTCCACAACCTTGAGGGCGAACCAGTTCTGCACAGGATGCTGGTTGGGACCGAAAGAGAATTCGCCGCGCACGGACTCGAAAGCCGCCTGACGCATGGCGTCGCGGAACGCGTCCGCATCCGCGAGCGTACCGTCCGTCGCCTTCAGGGCAGACGCGATGGCACGCGCCGCATCGTAACCCTGGCTCGCATAGTAGGTGATCGGGCGGTCATAGGCTTCCTTCCACGCTTCGACGAAAGCCTCGTTGGCGCTGTTCTCGAAATCCGTGTTCCAATGACTCGAAACGTTGACGCCCCTGGCCGCATCCCCCACGGCGTTGAGTATCACGGCATCCATGGACGGCTCGGCCACGACCATCGGCACCATGTCGAGAAGTCCCGCCTGCTGATACTGACGAAGGAAAGCGATTCCGAGACCACCCGGATGGAACTGGAAGACGACATCGGGCGCGACATCGCGGATCTGCGCCATTTCGGCGGCAAAATCGGTCTGATCGAGGCGCGTATAGACCTCGCCGACGATCTCGCCCTTGAAGAAGCGCTTGAAACCGGAAATGGCATCCTTGCCGGCCTGATAATTGGGCGCCAGAACGAAGGCCGTCTCGAATCCGAGATTGGTTGCGTTCTGTCCCGCGCTTTCGTGCAGACTGTCGTTCTGCCAGGAGACGACGAAGTAGTTTTCGTGACACTCCTTGCCGGCGAAATTCGACGGTGCGGCATTCGGGCTGATGTAGAACGCTCCGGCGTCGACAATGTCGGGAACAGTCGCTCCTGCCACATTGGAAAAAACGATGCCGGTGAACAGCTTGACGCCCTCATTGTTGAGGAAACGGTCGGCGATCTGGCGGCCATTACCGGGTTTTAGATTGTCGTCCTCGACGAGAAGTTCGACCGGCACACCGCCGAGCTTTCCTTCCTCGGCATCGATCGCCAGTTGAAACCCGTCGCGAATGTCCTGTCCAAGATAGCCTGCCGGACCCGACAGCGTGGTGATCATGCCGATCTTGACCGGCTCCTGGGCCAGGACCGGCGTTGCCACGGCCGCTGCAAGCGCACCGGCCAGAATGATGTTTTTCATACTCATTGCCTGTTCTCCTCTGGTTCCCGCGCTTTGCGCGTCGTTGCCGGTTGGCTGTCCGCCTCGACGGCAAGGGGACAGAACCGGAAAGATGATGGGCTGGAAATCAATGCCGACTGCCGGAGACGATCCCTCTTGGATACCGCGGGCCTGAAACGATCGTTCAAGGCCGGCAACCCGGTCCGAAATCGTTCGCCCTAAAGCTGCACCCAGTTTTCCGGCGGCTCCTTGCCGGGATGAACGGTTCCGCAGTTCGGGCAGGTACGCGCCTTCTCGTCCGCGTAAAACGCCTGATAAATGGGCGGAAGATCGCGCACGATGCTCTTAAGCGAAACTTCGACGCGCTTCACTAGCGATTGACACTCGAAGCAATACCACTCGAACGCATCGAACTGATCGGGCTGACGCTTGGGCTCGATGACAAGACCGATCGAGCCTTCCTGCGGGCGCTGCGGCGAATGACGGACATGCGGCGGCAGAAGGAATATTTCTCCCTCGCGGATCGGCACATCGTAGAATTCGCCATTGTCGACCAATTTCAGAAGCATGTCGCCCTTGAGCTGGTAGAAAAATTCTTCCACCGGGTCGTCGTGATAATCGGTGCGCTTGTTCGGTCCGCCGACGACTGTCACCATCATGTCGGCATCTTCCCATATCTGCTGATTGCCCACCGGGGGTTTGAGAAGATGTTCGTGCTCGTCGATCCATTTCGAAAAGCTGAAGGCGGAAAGTCTGCGTTCGGTCATGTCAGTCTCCCATTTCTGCCCGGTTCCCTCGGGCGCCTTGATTGATTAGAGTTTCAGGCCGCACTGCTCGAAAGCTTCGCGGGTCGCGCGTTTCTCCTCATCGGTCAAAGGCAGCAGAGGCGGACGGACGGCGCCGCCGGCCTGCCCCAGCAAATCCTGCCAGTATTTCTGATGCGCATGCGGTTTTTCGGCCGGACGCGTTTCGCGTAGAGCGCGGCGTACCGGATCGAGACTGTCGCGAACGGCACGCGCGCGCTCGATATCGCCGCTGAAAGCGAGATCCGTGTACTCGCGCATGCGCAGATCGTTGCGCGTCTGGATCAGATAAGGCGGCGAAGAGCAAAGATAGAGCTGCCAGCCGAGCTCGACGACGTTGTCGAGCCACTCTTCCTCCGATGCCGTGCTGACGAGAATACGATCGCCGGCAAGCCGGGTGAGTTCGGCATACATTGGCCTTGGAACGCTGTATTTAATGGCCACGACATTGTCGATATCGGCAAGCCGATTGCACAATTGCGGGCTCATAAGATAGCCGCTGTCCGGATGGCTCCAAAGCGCCATTCCAATATCCACCTTGTCGGCGATGGTCCGATAATAGCACAGCAGAGTTTCGTCCTGCTCTTTGAAAAAATGCAGGATCGGGGCGTGGACGACGATATAGTCCGCACCGCAACTCTGAGCGTGTCTGGCAAGCTCGATCACCACATCCATGTTCTGGTCCGAACAAGACATGATCGTCGCTGCGCGGCCGTCGCAGGCTTCCACCGCCAGGTCGAAAGAACGCTTGCGTTCATCCAGCGACATGGAGAAAAATTCACCTTGCTTTCCGGCGATGAAAAAACCGTCGATTTTCAGATCCTCGATCCAGTGATCGACGTTGCTGCGGAAACCCTCCTCATCGATCGAAAGGTCGTCCTTGAAGGGCACCAGGGCGGCTGCCCATATGCCCTTCATGTGTTCGCGCGCGTAAGCTTTCGCGGTTTTCCTGTCGTATTTCATCGTTCTTCCGGATGTTGTCTTTCGGGTCCGCGCGACTGCAAGGCGCGCCAGATCTTTTCCGCCGTCAACGGCATCTGCAGCACGGTTTTTCCAAAGGGATTCACCGCGTCCGAAACGGCATTGAAAACGGCCGCCGGCATTCCGATGCAGCCGGCTTCCCCGACCCCTTTCGCACCAAGCGCATTGGCGGGAGAAACCGTCTCGAATTTCTCGATATCGACAGGGGGCACATCGACGGCACGGGGCACCGCATAGTCCATCAGGGAGCCGGTCAGAAGCTGCCCGTCGTCGTCATAGACGACACGCTCCATCAGCGCCTCGCCCAGTCCCTGAGCCATACCGCCAACCAGTTGTCCACGCACGAGAAGCGGATTGACGACCTTGCCGGCATCATCGATCCAGGCGAGTTTTTCGAACGACGGCTCGCCGGTGCGCGGATTGATGGAAACGAATGCGAGACAGCATCCGCTGCTCCAGGCTTCCCCCTCCGCATGATAGACGACCGAGCCGGTCAGAAGCGGCTTGAGCGGATCCTCCAAGCTCTCCACGGCGATGTGATCGGCCAGGGCCTCCCACGAGATGCCCTGCGCGTCAGGCAGGCCTGCGTGGATGCCCTCACAAGAGAAGGTCACGAGCTCGGCATCGCACTGAAGCAACTCGGCGGCAATTTCGGTCAACTGGGCGCGCAAGGCTTCGCAGGCCCGCACCACCGCACTGCCGCCGATGGCGGTGCTGCGGCTCGCCAACGCACCGATGCCGCCTGAAAGATCGGCCGTATCGCCGTGCCGGACGAAAATCCGCTCGGGCGAGATCTGGAGCCTATCGGCAGCGATTTGCGCAAAGGCCGTTTCGCGCCCCTGACCCTGCGCGCTCGCCCCTGTTACCACCTTGAACCGGCCATTGCGGCAAAAAACGACATCGGCGCTTTCCCACCCCTGCCCGCAGGGCTCGATATAAAGCGCCAGACCGAGCCCCACGATCTCACCGGCTGCGCGGCGCTCGTCGCGCTGAGCCCGCAAGAGCTCATAATCCGTATGGCTGGAGACCTTTTCGAGAAGACGCGCATAGTCGCCGGAGTCCAGGGTTTGCCCGGTCGGTGTGGCATAGGGAAAGGCAGCAGCATCGATCACG
>ENA-ORCW01000404-ORCW01000404.1-marine-metagenome-genome-assembly--contig:-NODE-404-length-29005-cov-4.125691_pt1 | contig 29005 bp, 21 predicted proteins | sample MGYA00237784_ERZ508517 | MGnify/ENA primary metagenome ERZ508517 (study PRJEB26187, sample SAMN06268979) | marine metagenome | isolation source: Tt ae E1 feedstock associated aerobic enrichment on... | reverse complement strand
GGGGAGTCGGCCGACAGTTTGAGATACCCCCCGAGCTCACGCTCGGGGCTCGCCTGCTCACGCTCGGGGCTCGTCGGGGATGAGTCCCGGCTGGGCACGGCCGGTGGCGGTGGCACGTAGAGAGCAGAGAGTGGAAAGTAGAGAGTAGAAAGTCGAGCAGGAGAAGACTTGATGGGACTGTTTGCCGGGACGCAGTGGGATCGGCCGCCGCGGTGTGAGCGGTGCGATGAGCTGGAGGAGGATTGCACGTGCGAGCCGGAGCCTCCGATGCGGATACCGCCGGAGAAGCAGACGGCGCGTCTGTCGGTGGAGAAGCGGAAGAAGGGGAAGGTGGTGACGGTGATCCGCGGATTGCCGGAGGAGGGGAACGATCTTCCGGAGCTGCTGACGAAGCTGAAGACGACGTGCGGCTCCGGGGGTTCGCTGAAGGAGGGTGTGCTGGAGCTGCAGGGGGATCAGCTGGAGCGCGTGCGGGGTACGCTGAAGGACATTGGATTCAAGGTGAAGGGGTAGGGGAGGGGAAGAAAGTGGAGAGGGGAAAGTAGAGAGGGGAAAGCTGTCAGGTGGAGAAGGGCACCACGGAGACACAGAGACACGGAGGATCAGAGTCGCGAGCGTGAGGGAGCGTCCTGTGCCGGGGTTTCCGGTTGAATGCACGTCGTCGGCCGGCGGAACCTGCCTTGCAGGCTCATCGGCTCATAGTGGCTTCGCCGGGCCGAGGATTTTCTTGACGCCCCAGATATATCTGAGTAGATTGGCCGAATCGCATTCTCCAGGAATCAACACATTCGATAGCGGGCACTCTCACGACCTCATGGCGATCTTCAATTGCGCGCAATGCGGGCATACTCAGTCGGCTCCCGATGAGTACGTTGGGAAACGCACAAGGTGTCCCTCGTGCGACCAGCGTGGCATGATTGTGGAGGATGCCAACGCTCTGACAGTTCTCCCTCACTTGCCTGCCGAAAGCGACGCCCCCGCTCAAGTCCATGAGATCCGTCGTTGCTCCGGAGGTAGCATTCGAACTCGCCTAGGGTACGGAATTGTCCTGAATGAACACTCATCGATCAAACGTGAGTGGATTACAGTCGCGGACCCCACTTTCCCGACCCAACTCGTCGGAACCTCAGGCGTTAAGACGGCATACGACAAAGGCGACGAATACACTTCCGGATCCTTCTACTACGACGCACGATACACTGTCCGCTCGAGCGTCTCGCTCCACGCCCTCGAAGTCAGGTGGCTGACATTCGATTTATGGGGACGCCACGTGAAGACCTTGTCTGCGACAGAAATCCAGGATATGGACGAGGGCAAGGCATACGAACTTAGCGGCAGATGGAACATCTACTCGGAGCATGAAGCGTCAGAACATTACGCATCAATCGCCTACGTCGCTCAGATCCGAACGGCAACTGGGAAGGTGTTCGTCGCTGACGTAACCCCAGTACTTGCCGAGGCGAGGAAGATGTCCGACAAGTTTTCGGAGAGCGATCTCGAACCAACAAACGCTCCGCAATAGCGGCCACGCTGGCCGGCCAACAACGCGTTTCCAAACGTTCATAGGATGCTGTTGGAACGCTGAATGTCCAGTCGTCCACAAACTGTGGAGTCGGAATCGTGACGGCGAAGCATGTCCCTACAGGCATAGTGCACCAAGGAACCAAAGGCGGACGAACTGGTTGCGGAATCGACACAACGAAACGTGTCGATCACTGGGTTTCCACCTCCGAACGCATCACCTGTGACAAGAACGGATGCAGGAACTAGGTGCATCGGATCAACAGAGCTGTCCCGCGAACGCTTAAGTATTTGTCGGCAGGCGGAGCCTGCCCTGTGGGCCTCGTGTCTCGAGCCTTTCCGGGCGACTTCTGTCATGTCGCTGCGTGATCCTTCCGGCTGTTCGCCCGCTGTTCGAGATTCCCCCCGAGCTCACGCTCGGGGCTCGCCTGCTCACGCTCGGGGCTCGCCTGCTCACGCTTGCGGTTCGCCAGTCCACGCTCGGGGGTCGTCGGGATGAGGCTCAGTTGGGCACGGCCGGAGGTCGTGGCACACGAGGCAACCATGCGCGGCCAATTTCAGCCGGCCAATTTCAGCCGGCCAATTTCAGCCGGCCAATTTCAGCCGGCCAGTTTCACCCGGCCGGCCCAGCCCGACGGCCGGCAATAGCCGGCCCTACCAGTGCCTGAAGACCGGCGTCACCCCTGCACCCTCAAGCCTTTCGGATCATGTGCGTCACGTCGCGGTGTGACGCTCCGGGGAGTCGGCCGACAGTTTGAGATTACCCCCGAGCTCACGCTCGGGGCTCGCCTGCTCACGCTCGGGGCTCGTCGGGGATGAGTCCCGGCTGGGCACGGGCAGAGGTCGTGGCACACGTCGATGGCGTCGGTGTTCGTCGTCGGCGCGGTTAGAAGACCGGTGTCACTCGATGGCCGTCTTCGCAGGAGGCGCGGACGCAGACATCAGCGATCGGCTCTTGGGGAACGGGTCAGCGGAACCGTGAGTGCAGTGTTCGCCAGAGGCTGTCGTCAATGGAGTCGCTGACCGCTTCGACGGAGCCGTCCATCTTCAGGCAGTGGACGAGCCCCGTGTGCCGGCTGCGGGCGCTGGCGAAGTAGTTGCTGGGAATCCGGAACGAATCGCAGGGCATTCCCTGCCGGCCCATCTCGGCTGCCGACAGCATCAGCTCGAGCTGGATGCATGACACGATGCCATCGGGACCGTCGAGCGGGTTCGGTCCGCGATCATTGAGTCCGGTCAGGCTGCCTCCGACCATGCCCAGAGCCCACGTTCCGCGGGGATCGAGCGGATGGATGCCGGCACGGATTTCATCGACGCCGATCATGTTCGAAAGTCCTGCGGGGATGTCGCTGAACCGAAGCGAACGGTTGATCCCTCCGATGCCGCCGCCCCACGCGGTGGCGTTGACATGTACGAGATCGGGCGAGTCGTACTGCAGGGCGTTGGGATCGTTCTCGTCCAGCGGATCCTGGCAGAACACGTTGAGACCGTAGTTGCCGCGGGCATACAGACGGCCCGGCGATCCGGCGAGGGCTCCCCGGTCGTAAGGATCGTCGTTGTGGTCATCGGCGGGACAGCGAAGGACTGTCAGGGACGTTCCCCGCGGCCTGGCGTTCGCATCCGCGTCCACCGGCTGCTGCAGATCGAACGAGTTGAACAGCGGCCCTTCGCCAAGTTGCGGCAGCAGCAGGATCAGCCAGTTCGCGTAGAGCCGGTCCGGCTCATTCGCGGGAGAGATGCCGGCCGCAACGCGATCGAACGCTCCCAGGGGAATGATTCCCCCGCCGTGCGGTTCACCTCGTCCCGACCAGACCGAAGCGGGTGGCAGGACGCCATGGGCATCGTGGTAGTTGTGCAATGCCAGCCCGATCTGGCGAAGATTATTTCGACACTGTGTCCGGCGCGCGGCCTGGCGGGCCGACTGGACGGCCGGCAGCAGCAGGCCCACCAGTATCGCGACGACCGTGATGGAGACCAGCAACTCGATGAGGGTGAAGCCGCCCCGTCCCGGACGAGCCAGTCGAACAGGATTGCGAAGGTGATGCGGTCTCATTGTTGCCTCCCCCCTGTTTTGACTCAGACCGGGGCCGAACGGTCCTGTCGAATCGCAGGCCCCCCGGTCCCTTCTCGAGCCGGGCGATCATCCGGCCGGAAGGGTCAATCACAGTGGTGCCTGAAACCGTCGAACAGACTTATGTCCACTTACGTGTCTCGATCGCCCGCTGGCGACAGGCCGTCGACTCCCAGAGCGTGTCCACCTGTTAAGTTTGACGCAGATATCTCCGCCACCATGCGGCAGCCACCACAAGCAACACGGCCCCGACGGCCAGATATCCCAGCCACGGCCCGACGATTCCGCTCCTGAAGACCGGCTCAGGGAATCCGTAGTGCGCGAGGCAAAAGGACTCCGGATCGGGATCGCCGGACACTCCCTCGATCTCGATTCGACCGCGAAACTCGATATCGGACTTCTCTGCTGAAGTCACGGTCGTCCGGAGAGAGCGTGCCAGCGGGAAGCCATCGAGAAGGTCACCCCACTCGACGACCGTTCTGTAGCGTTCGCCGGCCCAGGTCGTCCCGCCATGCTCGCAAAGCGCCCAGTGATGTGCGGGATCACACAGCAGCCAGGCGTCCGTCAGGTTGAGGAGCTTGCGGTCAGGATCCGCAGTTGGATGGTCATACTCGATCCGGACCCGTTGCGTTCCATCTTCCCCCGTCACAACGTTGGCATCCCGGATTTCGAAATCCGGGCTGCCGACCAGCTCCGTCAACGGGTGATTCGCGACGGTCCAGGTTCCAAGGATCGCCATCCGGGTGCGATGCGAACGGTCGTCAATCGACGCATCCACCTGCGGGTCATCGCCGAGACGTTCCAGGAATGTGATCGTCCAGGGGCCGGACTCACCGGTCCGGAAGAGCTGAAACGCATAGTCACCGTTGACGGCTTCGAGGGTCAGTTCCTCCGCAGAATCGCCGGACGGCACTGTTTCCCGCAGGATCCACTCGCCGTGCAGGGCTCTCCGACTTGTCGTTGTGACCGGGCCCTCGAGCACGACCTCACGGCTCTTGCCGTCGCGGCGCCCGGTACGGACGCGTTCGTACGTGAACGTCTGCTGCCACTGCACATGGAGGCGGTCCACGATGCGGGACGCCTGCTGCACACCATCACGAAACGCCTGCTGCAGTTCGGCACTGCTCTCCGCAGACGCAGTGGCTCCGTTCAGCATGAGACATGGCAGGGCGAGCGACACCAGAATTGCGAGCCGCCAGGATCGGAGCATGTGCCCCGCGTCGCGAAAGCACTCTGTCACCGAACACTTTCGTCGAGCGAGATTTCCGGCAAGTGGTCGCAAGGCCCGCCCCCTTATACCGAGTCACGTCAGATGAGATGGCCACCCGCGTTATGCGAGTGGATGGATCAGCCGGACTCAGTTCAGAAACCACTTCCCTTGTACTACTGTCACATTGCACCGTCAACACGTGCTTTGCAGGGCTGACCGAAACGCTGGTGTCGGACCGGTCCCGACCTACTCCTCTCCCGCGGCGACGCGTTGCAGAAAGCGGGTGACGTTCTCCGCGAAGAAGGAGAGGAGGGCTTCACCTTTCTCTGCCGTGGCGGCGTGGGGAGAGCCGATATAGCCGATCGCCGAACGGTCCTTCGTGATCCAGGCCCGGCTGGCGGGGGCGTAGCTCGGTTCCTGCGAGATCGGCTCGAGGTTCTCATAGTCGCCGACAAGTTGCGGGTTGATCCGCAGCATCATCGACGTTTCCCACTCGCAGGCGTGGCCCATCTGCCGCTGGACCAGGCCCTCGATGTGGTCGGCCGGGGAGTCGCCGAGGGTCCAGTACGTCGCGGCGAGCAGCGTGAGGTCGTCGCGTTCGCGGTGTCGCTGGCGGACTTCGAACAGGGCCTGCTGCGAGGGGACGATGTTTCCGCCGTGGCCGTTGAGGAAGACGATCCGCCTGAAGCCATGGAACAGGAAGTTCTCCACGAGCTGGCCGAGCAGGTCGAGGTACGTGCGCGGGGCCGCGGAGAGGGTGCCGGGGAAGTCGAGGTGGTGCTCCGAGTTCCCCAGCCACGTGAGCGGGGCGAAGAGGACGGAGTTGGCGAGGGGCTCCTGGACGCGGCGGACCACTTCGCCGAGCAGAATGCTGTCGGTGAACAGCGGCATGTGCCGACCGTGCTGTTCGAGGGCCGCGATCGGGATGACGACGGGGGTGTCGGGGGAGAGGTCGGCGACCTGGCCCCAGTTCATGTTGGTGAGTTGCATTGGCTTGGTGGGTAGTGGGTAGTGGGTAGTGGGTAGTGGGTAGTGGGTAGTGGGTAGGAGTTAGGAGTTAGGAAGTAGGAAGTAGGAGTTAGAAAGTGGGGGCAAGTTTCGAGTTTTGACAGCACGGCCGGTGGCCGTGGCACACAGGATGACGTCGGGTTCTGTCAGAACACGGCTCACAGAGCCGTGGCACGCGTGCGGGACCGGCCCTTCGGGCTGGCCAAACGTCCGGCGGCCGGTTGGAACCGGCCCTACGGGCTGGGACCAGTCCCAGCCTACGCGCTACATGCGGAGGAAGTGGGACTGTTTCGATGCGGTGTATTCCACGTTCAGATGCGGGGTGGCGGTTTTCTTCTGGTCATTCGCCATCGACTGCAGGGCGGACTGGACCATGCCGCTGGTGAGCATCGTCCGCTCCACCGGGTAGGGGGCCTTGCCGGTCATGAACATCTCTTCCGCTTTGGACATCAGGCCGGCCGAGTAAGTGACATTGGGGACCGGAGGGAGGTAGAAGAGGGTCGAGAGCGGCCGGGAGTGTCCCTTGAGTCGGGCGGCGAAGGTGAAGTCCTGGACCAGCCCATTCAGCAGGAGCATGGTCGCCTTGAGGCCGTCGGCGTACTCGATGCGGTAGGCGACCGGGTCGTCGACCCACTCCTGCATCTGCTCGAATGTGGGATGCCGGTGGCTGAACGTTTCCGGCTGGGCCAGTGTCTGCGAGCGGGCGATGCAGGCTTCGAACAGGGCCGGATCCCAGCCGCCGGACTGCATCGCATCCCACACGGCATCCCCCCGCAGTCCCTGGATGGACGCGACGCCGGTCTCTCCGCCGCGGCGGCGTTCGACCATGCACTGCAGGGTTTCGAGGGCGTGGAAGTCGTAGATATCGGTCGAGCCGTAGGCGAGGACGAGAGCTTCTTCGATCTCGGCCCCGTAGGGCATTTCGACCGAGGGCATCCGCCAGGTGACGGGGAGGGACGAGCCGGCCAGGAACGGGAAGTCGAGTTCGCGGGAGGTCTCGACCATCTCCTTCGCCCACTCGAAGTTCCAGGAGAGGTGCTTGTCGTTGAAGACCGGGACGGAGCGGCCGTCTTCGCGGAAGACGTCGGCGACCTGGGCGAAGAACTCGTAGCGGGGATACTGCTTCTGGCCGAATTCGTTGATCGGGTAGTCGCCGTGCTCGCCGATGACGAGGACGGCATCGACGTCGAGTTTGTCGCCGCCGCAGCGGAGGGCCTCGGCAATCGAGTCGTAGATCGGGAAGCCGAACTCCTCGGAGCGCTGGCGGCTGAGATCCTTGTCGGGGGTCTGGTCGACGTAGGCGGCCACAACGTCGATCTCGGGATGATGCCACTGGCCGCGGATCGGGTAGCCGACGAGGAACCGTTCGGCCATGTGCCAGGCGTGCGAGTGATACCACCAGGTGGTGGTGACGACGGCCATCCGTTTGCGGCCGTTGGGGGTGCTGTCGGCAGCGGACAGGGACGGAAGCGGGGGGAGGGCAGGGGCGGCCGTGGCGGCGGCGACGGTTCCCAGGAACTGGCGGCGAGTGAACATGGTGGTATTGTCCTCAAGAGGCAGGATCGATGGGGTGGGGATTCAGGCGAGGTTGGTGAGCGTCTTCAGCATGGCGTCGCACATGGCGGGGCCGGACTGTTCGGTAAAGGGGAACTGGATGCAGTACTTGGGGGACTGCCAGGCGGCGTAGGTGCGGGCCTGGACATCGTGGGCATCGGGGAGGTAGCCGATGCGTTCGTTGGAGTATGCGGAGATCATCAGGTAAGGGACGTCGACCCGTTCGCGGATGTCGAGGGCGAGGGTGGTGAAGAACTCCGAGCCGTTGGCGACGATGCCGAGGTCGCCAATCCGCATTGCCTGCACGTCGACGTCGAGCCATTCGGGCTGCTCGAGCAGGGGGATCATGCGGTCGGTCCATTCGATGTTGAAGCGGCACATGGCGGCGACGGCTTTCCACTCGTCGCCTCCGTGTCGCCGGATCATGTCGTCGGGGTTGTTGGTCATGACGCGGCCGATGGTGTCGCGCCAGCCGGTGATGTCGTGGTGTTCGAGGCGGTGGAGGGCTTCGGAGCGGTCGGACTCGATTTCTTCGTCGGTCCAGCGGCGGGTGGGAAGTCGGGCGGTGCCGACGGCGGTGGCGAGAGACGTGTCGTCCAGCCGATTGGCGGATTCCTGCATGCCGATGATGGAGCCGGCGAGTTCGCGGGCGGGTTCGTGGCAGCGATCGGGTGAGACGAAGTACCGGTGGAAGTTCACGTCGCCGCAGGCTCCCTGCAGGTAGAGCGGGATGATGCCGGGGTATTGCTGTTCGAGGCGATCGGCGATGAGCCCGGGGGTATCGCGACTGACGGAGTACGGGTGGAGCTTCGTGAGGACGGTGGGGTGCGCCTGGAAGTTGACGACCATGGCGAGCGGGTTGCCGGCGGCGTCGTCGAGGCGGAGCGTGGTGAGCGTCGGATCAACGGGGCCGTTGTCGCGGGTGCGGTTGAAGGTGATGTCGGCTCGATCGGTCGAGGCGACGTGTGCGGTGGCGGGGACGCGGCGGTTCCAGGCGTCGATGGTGGCGGCGGCGGCCTGGCGGGCGGCGAAGGCTTCGTAGTCGGGATCGACCTGGCCGACACCAAGCAGACCGCCTGATGCGGGTCCGTTGTGGGTATGCGTGCAGGAGACGAGGATCGAGTCGGGAGCGAGGTCGGTGGCGGCGGCGATCTGTTCGCGGACCGAGCGGGTGAAGTCGCGGCCGATGACCATCATGTCGAGGGAGATGATGGCGAGGGGATGGTGGCCGTCGTCGAGAACGAGGGCGGTGGCGTGGATGTCGTCGAGGACGTCCTGCCAGCAGCGGGCGAGGTAATAGCCCCAGCCGGTCAGTTCGACGCCGGGGGGTGGATTGATGGTGACCCGCGTGGCAGCGGCGGTGAACGCCATGCGGAGTTCCTTCCGGCAGTGGCCGCTAAGGCGGGCGCTCAGCAGGGGTGCTCAGGTGCGGCCGGGCATCAGGATGGTCAACCGAATTGCAACATAAGTGCGGTGCGAAGACAATCGTCAGCGGAACAGAGCCCCAACACCAGCCGGAAGAGACCATGAAGATTACAGCGATCAAGACCTTTGCCGTCCGCATTCCGCTGAAGCCGAAACGGCGGATGATCTCGGCACTGGGTCAGCAGGGGGACTCGGAGTACCTGCTGGTGCGGGTCGAAACCGATGCGGGCATCGAGGGGGCGGGTGAAGCAACCATCATGGCCCGCTGGAGCGGAGAGACGGTGTGGGGGGCTCAGGCGATCGTCGATCGGATGCTGGCTCCGAAGCTGATCGGGCTGGATCCGCTGTCGATACGCGAGATCGATGCGGCGATGGACGGGGTGACGAAGGACAACTGGTTCGCCAAGTCGGCGATCGAGATGGCGTGCTGGGACATTGCGGGGAAGGACGCAGGCAAGCCGGTCTACGATCTGCTGGACGGGCCGCGGCGGGCCCATCGGATCGAGTGCCGGTTTTCGATGGGGGCGTACCCGCTGGACCGGGCGCGGACGACGGCCCAGGAGCTGGTCGAGCTGGGGTTCCGGACGATCAAGGTGAAGGTCGGGACGAACTTCGCCGAGGACATCGCCCGCGTGAAGGCAGTACGGGAGGTGATCGGCCCGGACCGGGCGCTGGTGATCGACGCGAACGGCGGCTGGGATGCGGAGACGGCGATCGCGGCGGCGAAGGAGATGGAGCCGCTGAACGTGTCGCTGTTCGAGCAGCCGACGCCCCGTCACGACTATGCCGGCCTGGCACGGGTGCGGAAGGAGACGGGGATCGAGGTGATGGCGGACGACACGGTGTTCGATCTGGCTCAGGCGCGGGAGTGCCTGCGGAACGATGCGTGCGACGTGATCAGCGTGTATCCGGGCAAGAACGGTGGCATCCGGAAGTCGCGGGAGATTGCGGAGCTGGCCGCCGAGCAGGGTGTGGCGTGCAGCATCGGCTCGAACCTGGAGTGGGACGTGGCGAGTGCGGCGATGTGTCACCTGGTGGTGGGGACGGACAACATGCAGGTGGAGCGGTATCCGGGGGACATACTGGGTCCGGAGTACCACGAGTTTTCGATCGTGAAGAATCCGCTGACGATCGAGGGGCCGTACATCGAGACGCCGACCGGCCCGGGGCTGGGAGTGGAGGTGGACTGGGCTCTGGCGGAGAAGAATTCGCTGTAGGGAGAGCGGGTTGCGTGGGGGAACGAAAATAGGACCTGCAGCGGGTTGCTGCAGGTCCTGTATGGACCAGTGCCCAAGAGAGGACTCGAACCTCCACGGGATTAACTCCCACCGGGGCCTGAAGTTAGCCAGCTGGATTGCGCATTCGTCGCGAGCCAGGTGAGCTACACCACCCTTCGCATCGAAGGGCATTGCCGGGTGGCTTGCAGCAGGTGCGGCAGTGTGGCAACTTGGAGCAGACACACGCGGTCTTCTGGTTGGGCCGCAATGCAAATGCAGACACCAGAGAGGGCCAATTATGTCGAAACAGCGCGTCACCTGCCCGGAATGCTATCACAGCATCAGCATCGAGAAGAAGTTGCTCGGCCGGCAGGGGAAGTGCCCGAGTTGCCGCACCGTCTTTACGCTCACCCCCTTCGTCAGCGGACCGTTGTGGCCCGCAGCCCCCGTCCGGCACGGTCGCCCGGACTATAGTGCTGCGATGGCCCGACCGGGAGATGGAGAGTTCCCGAGGCCTGCCAGTCCATCCGCCGGCCCCGTGAGAATGACAGGCGATGTACCGGACCGCCCGTCTCTTCGGCGAGCTGATTGAATTGTTCGTGTCCCAGGGGCGGCTGCTGGCGCAGCTGGCGATGCAGAGCCACCTTTGCTGAACCCCCTGCCTCTTTGACGTTCGAGGGCCATTGAAATGAGCAGCTTCTGGCGAGGATTCAGCTGGCGGCTCGGCAGTAACCTTGCGAACCAGATGACGAGAAGATCGCGTCGACAACAGCAGAATGCCGACGTCGGCGGGTGCCTGGCTGCGGTCGGCATACTCTTCTTTGCATCTGTCTTTGGTTGCTGCGGATTGGGGATTCTATTCGGTCCAAATGGTTCCCCCCGACCTGGCAGGACTCCCGCTCCGAATCAGCCGGCCCCCGCAGCAAATCCAGTCGCTGCGAATCCCAGGGACCAGATGCGTCTTGAAGCGCCGAGAGCCGCCGTTCCCCAAAGGACCATCCGGGGAATGGTCGTCTCAATTGCAGATGGCGACACACTCAAAGTCTTGGACGCAGAGCAGTCCCAACACACAATTCGCCTTCAGGGAATCGATTCCCCCGAAGGCGGACAACCGTCCCACGTGCAGGCTCACCAGGCCCTCGCCGAGAAGGTCTTTCGAAAGCAGGTCCGAGTCGAGGTGATGGACACCGAAGGGAACGACCGGCTCGTTGGCGACGTCTATGTGGGTGATCGGCACATCAACCTTGAAATGGTCGCGGAAGGTTGGGCCTGGCACGATCGGTGGTCTGCCACCTCCCCCACTTTGGCGAGCGCGGAACAACAGGCACGTGAAGCGCAACTCGGCCTATGGGCAGAAGCCGCTCCAGTTCCCCCCTGGGACTGGAGACAGGGAGTACGAATCGCGGGCACGAACCACTCCGCGGGCAGTCCGTCGACGAACGACACCGGTGCGAAAGCGGCAGAGTACGCTCGAGGTATCCTTCGCAAGGTTGCCCAAGAGATTGCGCCTGAAGCGACGGTGTACGTCACCGACACCGGATCGCACTACCACTCAGCGGCGTGCCGCCATGTCCGGAAGAGCAGTAGAGCCATTTCGCTTTCGGCAGCTCGCGGTCGATACTCTCCCTGTTCGGTGTGCGGGGGTGGAGGCGGCTCGCGCACCCCGCAGGTGCGCATGAACTCGACACCGGAATCGTTCGACACGTCACTCCAGGAATCGACGTTTCGTGCACGCATCGGCTCCAAACAGGCAACGATCATCGTCTTCCCGGGTCGCGACGGAAAGTGGCATACTCGACGACTCGACGTGGACGGCCGCAACCTCTACTCCGATGTCGAGACGCCGGCCATCGGTCCCGAGTGGGATCGACGCATCGCCGAGCGGGAAGAAGTGGCGCAAGAAACTGAAGCGAATCAGTTATTGGTCAAAGGGAAGGCGTGGCTTGATGCAGAGCAAGTCGATCTCGCTCGCTCGTTCTTTACCGAGGTCACCGGTAAGTTCCCCGAAACCGAAGCTGCAGTTGAAGCGCAAAGACTTCTGGATGAGCTCCCAACTCCGGTTCCCCTTGAGGGCCAAGCAGGCTCTGAGCCCACGGTCGCAGACTTCGAGAGCGAACGCCGGGCATTGCAGAGTCTGGACCTCGCCATAAAACTCATGGACAAGAAGCCTGAAGCTGGGAAACGCTGGCTTCGTAGGATTGTTGAAGAATATCCAGGAACAAAGGCTGCAAGACGAGCGCAAGAACTTCTCGACTGAACACACCAGTTTCCGCATCAACTGCGAACGCATGGAATCGACGGACTCCCTGAGTTCCAGGTTGGCTGCCGGTTGCCCCCCCGCCCCGCAGTGGCCGCCCTCCTGACGTGAAGAGTCGCCGATGCCCCACGAGAAGGGGCGTCATGACGCGTGGCTGAATCTGCGTTCGCCGGTTTCGGTGGAGTACGCGGAGCGTCGGCCGTTTGGCTTCGGCGGGACGATTCACCGGATGCACGTCGAGCTGAAGCAGGGCGGGGATGCTGGTGCCGCGGGCGGTGCGTCCAAGAACGAAAAAAGGACCTGCAGCGGGTTGCTGCAGGTCCTGTATGGACCAGTGCCCAAGAGAGGACTCGAACCTCCACGGGATTAACTCCCACTAGGTCCTGAACCTAGCGCGTCTGCCAATTCCGCCACTTGGGCCTGTGTTCGATTGTGGTTCGCGGCGGCGAGGGTCGCTTGCCGCTGCGAAGGCCGAGTATAGCCGTTCGCCCGATGTCTGCAACCGAGTTTGCGATCCTGAAAATGGACGATGGTCGGAGTCTGCCGAAACGGTGCATGAGGCGGAATCTGCCGGTGGGGGGTGAGCGGATCGAGAACGAGGCAAAGCGGGCGAGGCGCAACGGCGGGTGCGGCAGAATGGTCTTTGCGATCTGGGAGTGTTCGGATAATTTTCGCAGTTGGGTGGCCGGCGGGGCCTGAGGCGTGGCGAAATGCCGCAGCGGCGACTGCAGGGAAGGTGTCGTCGATGTCGGCGCTGGCATATCGCGCGTAACCGGTCTGCGTCCGATGCAGCGAACGGCAATGAGGCAGGCCGCTGCAAGATCTGCGGATGCGAACACCGATGAGATACGCACGCCTGGACCAAACCCGCCAATCAGCGCCCGATTGACGGGGCGTGACGGTTCCGGGATGCGGCTGCGCGGGTCCGCAGGGAATGCGGACGCGGTTTCCCGGGCAGGTCCGCGGCATTCGATGATCGACAGATTCAGCGACCGAACGTGCCAGGATGTCCCCTCGGTCGACCAACGGAGTCCGACATGCGTTTCCTGGGCATGAAGCTCGTGACGACATCGCTGACGGTGATGTCTCTGCTGGTACTGGTTCCGGCGGCACAGGCCGCTTCACGGATCACTCAGACAGCGACCACGACGCAAGCGAATGTCGACCCGGAGCTGCTGGAACTTGTCGAGACCGCCATCAAGAAGACAAGCCGGCGTTACCTCGACGCCGACCGTCACACTCCGTGGCAGATCATGCACGGTCTGCTGGCGTACCGTGGCGACTTTCTGCTGAAGTCGGGCGACGGTCACGTGAACGCGATCGAGTGGATTTCGAACGGTGCCCGGTATCGCGGGACGCACTGGTTCGAACCGACGCGGTGGGGCGGACGGGCCCATCCGTTTACGGTTCCGTATGCCTTTGAGGGACACGTGAACCAGTTTACGGCGATCCTGTCGATGTCGAACCTGCCGCTGGACCATCAGCTGAAGGTGGCGGGCGGCCGGACGATCACGGTCAGTGATCTGGTGGAACACGCGAAGATGGCGGTCAGCACGCAGAACGAGCTGACCTGGACGCTGTGGTTCCTGACGCACTACATCGAGCCGGATGCCGAGTGGGTCAACCAGGACAACCAGCGGTGGAGCATGGAGTACCTGGTGCGGGTGCAGACGCGGTCGAGCCTGACGCGTGCCCCGTGTGGCGGGACACACAATCTGTTTGCCCTGGCGTATGCCCGGAACGCCTACCTGCGGAAGCATGGTCAGCTTCGCGGAACGTGGCTGGAGGCGGATCAGAAGCTGAAGCAGTACATTGCGGCGGCGAAGGCCCTGCAGAACGCGGACGGGACGTTTTCGACGCAGTTCTTCAAGGGCCGTGGCTACAGCGCGGACTTCAACGAGCGGCTCAAGTCGTCGGGTCACATGCTGGAATGGCTGATGATGGCCCTGCCGACGCAGCGTTTGAACGAAGAGTGGGTGACCCGTGCCGTCAAGGCGGTGGCGAACGATCTGGTGACCAACGCGAGCCAGCCGGCCGAATGCGGTCCGCTGTACCATGCGGTTCACTCGCTGGTTCTGTATCGGAATCGTGTGGCGCCGCCGGCGCCGGCCGAGTTGGCCGGTGACGTCGAAGACGAGGATCTCCCACCAGGCGAGACGCTCGAGACGCTGAAGGATACGGAAGAGGATGGTCAGCCGAGCGCCCCGTCGACGACGATGCGAGCACCGGAACCGGAAGACGGATTTGAGCGGCCGGTGATCCGCAGCAGCCACGCGACCGATTCGGAAACGAAGCGGGCGCAGCTGGAAGACGCGTTTCCGCCGCCGCCGCCCACTCCGGAGATTCTGCGGGTGAAGGGCGAGGAGTGAGGTTCGCCGCTTGAATTACCAAGCCCATCGGTCACAGCCGGTGGGCTTGTTTCTTTTGGGGGGGGCGGAGCCAGACCTGCGGGAGCATCCGGCGGCCGGTTGGAACCGGCCCTACAAGCCGGGGTTCGTCGTCGATCGCACACGGCCGGAGGCCGTGGCACACGTGAGGTCCATCGGCCGCGGCCGGTGGGCTTTGGGTGAACTGGTGGGTCAGGTCAGTTGCCGTCCGGCATGACCAGGCGGGGGACCAGACCGCGGCGGGGACGGTATTCGCCGACACCGACGAATCGGGCGCGGCCGTCGAGAACGGCGATCGTGCGTCCGTCCGGAAGGGTGTCTGCCCCGGGGATCCGGAGCGGTCGTCCCTGGCGGAACTGTTCGGCTTCGTCGGCGAGAGCCTGGTAGCTCGGATAGTTGCGAAATGCGACCGCCGGGTCCTGCAGGAGCCCGCGGATCGAATCGGCGGTGATGTCGTCGAGCTGGACGGCGTTTTCGACGCAAAAGGGACCGATGGCGGACCGCTGCAGGGCGGTCATGACGGCAGCGCTTCCCAGACTGTTGCCGAGGTCGCGTCCGATCGCACGGATGTAGGTACCGGCACCGCACTCGACATCGAGGCAGAACCGCGGGTAGTCGAACTCGGTCAGGTCGATGCGGTAGACGGTGACCGGTCGGGGCTTGAGTTCGACCGGCTTGCCGGCCCGGGCCCGGTCGTAGGCCCGCTGGCCACGGACCTTGACGGCGGAGTAGACGGGGGGCACCTGCTCGATGCGACCGACGAAGCGGGGCAGAAGCTGTTCGAGCTGGTCGCGTTCGATGCGGGGTGCGTCGGGAAGATCCTCGACGGTCCCTTCGGTGTCGTCGGTGTCGCTGCGGCGGCCGAGCTCAAACCGTGCGTCGTACCGTTTGGGAAGCTCCTGAATGTACTGAACCAGCCGAGTGGCAGGGCCGATGCAGACGATCAGAACCCCGGTCGCGAGCGGGTCGAGTGTGCCGGCGTGTCCGATCTTGGCGGGGCGGACGAGTTCCTGGACGACGTTGACGACGTCGCGGGAGGTCATCCCGGCGGGCTTGTTGATGGAAAGCAGTCCGTACATGACATTCAGCGATGCACAGCGGGGAACGTAAGCGGGAACGCGGTCTCGGCGACAGGTCCGGCGAGACCGATCGGAGTTCGGGTTTTCGTCGTTATTGAGATCGGTGCAGTCAGCCGCCGCCCCCTGGCGGGAGCGGACCTGGCGAGAGTCACCGTTTTCGGGGGAGACGTCGTTCGTCAGGCGGGAGACTGCGCACGTGCCGAGCGCCGCTCCTGTGCTGCCTTGACGAAGCCCTGGAACAGCGGATGGGGCTGTTGCGGTTTCGACTTGAATTCCGGGTGATACTGGACCGCGACGAACCAGGGATGATCGGGGATTTCGACGACTTCGACCAGCATGTTGTCGGGGCTGGTGCCGGTGGCGTTCATGCCGGCGTCGGCGAATTTCGTGCGGTACTCGGGATTGAACTCGTACCGGTGCCGGTGCCGCTCCATGACCTCATCCGCCTGGTAGGCCTGCGCGGCCCGGGTCCCTTCGACGAGGCGACAGGGCTGTGCTCCCAGCCGCATCGTTCCGCCCTTGTCGGTGATCTCTTTCTGCTCTTCGAGCATGCAGATGACCGGGTGGGTGGCATCGGCGGCGAACTCGGTGCTGTTGGCCCCGGTGAGACCGAGGACGTTTCGAGCGAACTCGATGACGGCACACTGCATTCCGAGACAGATGCCGAAGTAGGGGATGCTGTTCTCGCGGGCGTACTGGATCGCCCGGATTTTTCCTTCGATGCCGCGATAGCCGAATCCGCCGGGGACGAGCAGTCCGTCAACGCCGCGAAGGAGGTTTTCGGGGTCCTGGTTTTCGAACTCTTCGGCCTCGATGCGTTTGACGAGGACGCGGGTCTGGTTTGCGAAGCCGGCGTGGTCGAGGGATTCGTAGATGGACTTGTAGGCGTCGCGGTGTTCGATGTACTTGCCGACGACGGCGATGGTGACTTCGTGCTGCGGATTGCGGATCCGCTGCATGAGTTCGCGCCAGTCGTCGAGCTGGAGCTCGGCGGCCTGAACGCCCAGTTTGCCGAGGATGAGGCGATCGAGGCGGTGCTCTGCGAGTCCGATGGGGACCTCGTAGATGGAGAACTCCTTGTCCATCTCCTCGATAACGGCGTTCTTGTCGACGTTGCAGAAGAGGGCGATCTTCTCGGAGTTGTCGCGTCCGAGGGGGCGTTCGGTGCGGACGATGAGGATGTCGGGCTGGATACCGATCTGCCGGAGCAGGCCGACACTGTGCTGGGTCGGCTTGGTTTTGACTTCCCGCGCCGCCTTGAGGTAGGGGACGAGGGTGAGGTGGATGAACAGGCAGTTTTCCTTGCCGACGTCGAGGGGGACCTGGCGGATCGCTTCGAGGAAGGGGAGTCCTTCGATGTCGCCGACGGTGCCGCCCAGTTCGGTGATGACCACGTCGATATCGGGGCCGCCGAGATCAATGACGGCGGACTTGATCTCGTCGGTGACGTGGGGGATGACCTGGACGGTGCCGCCGAGGTACTCGCCGCGTCGTTCCTTCTGGATGACGCTCTGGTAGATGCGTCCGGTGGTGTAGTTGGACTTGTGGGAGAGCGGGCCGCTGGTGAAGCGTTCGTAGTGTCCGAGGTCGAGGTCGGTCTCGGAGCCGTCATCGAGCACGTAGACTTCGCCGTGCTGGTACGGACTCATGGTCCCGGGATCGACGTTGATGTAGGGGTCGAGCTTCTGCATGCGGACCTGGAGTCCGCGGCGTTCGAGGAGGAGCCCGATCGATGCGGACGTCAACCCTTTGCCGAGCGAGCTGACAACACCACCGGTGACGAAAATATGCTTGGTCATACGTCGATCTCTGCGGACTCACACAGCGCAAGGAGTGCGGTCCCTTTACGTTACAACACGCAGCCGCGGCACGTCCGGCAGTTCCGCGGGGAACAGTTAGAGAAGTTCTCAGGCGTCGCCGTCCGCCCGGGCCCGATGTCGCTCGACGAAGCGAGCATAATCCTCGGCGGTGTCGATGCCAACCGCCCGGTGATGGACGATGGCGACTTGGAGGGAGGCGCCGGCTTCGAGGGCCCGCAATTGCTCGAGATTCTCCAGTTTTTCGAGCCGCGAGGGGGGCATTTCGGTGAAGGCGAGGAGGAACTCGCGGCGGTAGGCGTAGATTCCCAGGTGAAGCAGCCAGGGAGGTTCGAGCGCGTAGGGGTTGTCGGAAGCGCCGGCCCCGAGGACTTCGGAGGGTTCGGTTCCCTGAATGCAGGGGATCGGGAGGCGACTGAAGTAGAGCGCCCGGCCATCCGCCGCGCAGACCACCTTGACGCAGGAGCGGTCGAGCAGGACCGCGAGTTCGTCGATGGGTGTGGCGAGCGTGGCCATTTCGGCCTGAGGGCTGGCCGAGAGCGTCTCGACGAGCCGGTCGATCGTTTGCGGGGCGAGTTCCGGCTCGTCCCCCTGGACGTTGACGACGGCGTCGGCGTCGGGGCAGCAGCGACGGACGACCTCGGCGATGCGGTCGGTCCCGGTCGGGTGCTGACCGGTCATTTCGACGCGGGCCCCGAAACGGCTGGCGGCATCGGCGATCTGAGGGCTGTCGGTCGCGATGATGACCTCGTCGAGCGATTCGGCGCGGCTGGCGGCCTCCCAGGTGTGCTGGAGCACAGGCTTACCCGTCTCCTGGAGGAGCATTTTTCCGGGGAGGCGGGCCGAATCGAGTCGGGCGGGTATGATGCCGTAAGTCTTCATTGCGCGTCCGTGACAGATCGCAGGGAAAGTCAGAAGAGCGGCATTGTATTGTTGCCGCCTTCCCTCCGCACCCGATAAATTGCCGCCATGAGCAGTGGATTCCTCGGCAACGATGCGTCGTTCATGCTGGATGTGGTCGTCAGCGCTCTGGTGCTGGTGGTGCCGCTGCTGGCTTACAGTCTCTACACGGTGAAAATCGCACACAATTTCGTGCGTCACCGGAACCTGCAGCTGCTGCTGGCCGGGGTTCTGCTGGTGGCCGTAGTCGCCTTCGAGGTGGACATGCAGCTGCACGGCGGCTGGGAGAAGATCGTCAACAAGGACGAGTCTTCGCCGCGGCTGGGTCCGGAGCAGCTGAGCGAAGTGCGCCGGATTCTGTCCATCCACCTGGTCTTTGCGATCAGCACGCCGCTGCTGTGGGCGGCGACGATCGTGCTGGCGCTACGGCGGTTCCCGAATCCCCCGGTGCCCGGTCCTCACAGCCGTCTGCACAAAGTGCTCGGCTGGTTGTCGACGGTCGACCTGACGCTGACGTCGGTGACGGGGCTGTGGTTCTACTATGTGGCTTTTGTGGGATAGGGGTGAGAGGATAGGGGTGAGAGGTGAGTCTTGCAGGCGCACGGCTCACAGAGCCGTGGCACACGTGAGGCCTGCTCCACCGGTCGCTGGCGGTGGGCTTTTGCGGGAACCAGTGCCAGCCGACAGGCACACGGCTCACAGAGCCGTGGCACGTGCAGAACGTTGCACGTGGCTGTGCCGTGACACACCAGAGGCTGTGGCACGCGAGGTGCCGTGGCACACGGTCAGGAGTAGGAAGCGTCGGGGTCGTCGTCGGTGGCACCGGCCTGCTGGTCGTGGTGCCGGGCGAACTGCGGTCCTCTCAGCAGCTGCTGGGTGCAGTTTTCGATGCGGACCATCCGTCCGTCGAGGTACTCGACGCGACGGGCGACTTCGTGAGCGGTCTGCTGCATTCCGCCTGAGACCAGCGTGACGACGCCGAGAAAGAGCAGCATCTGGCCGGCGGTGGTGATCAGCCAGCCGGACGGAGCATATGTTGGCTGTCCGCCGAAGTATCCGAGCAGGACCATGCAGGTGCCGACCGTCAGGACGGCAACGCCGCCATAGGCGAGCAGCTGTCCCCAGAGGGCTTCGGAACGTCCCGGTTGCTGAGCGGCGGATTTTGCCGGTGTGCGGACGGGGAAGTGGGGGGCGGGGAGCTCCTCGTGAGCGCGATGCGAACGCATGCCGGCCGGAAGTTCTTCGGCGAGTGCGACGCGGGTCCGGGGGCGGGGCGGCGTACTTCGGGGGCCCGGCTCGGAGACGTGTTCGTGGGCCGGATCGATACGGAACTTCGGCTGGCTGCGACGGCGGGGCGGCCCATCCTGGGAGGCGGCGGGACGGGGGGGATCGTCGACGGGGGACGGTTCAGGAGCCGAACGGGACGGCTCGCGGTCCGCGGGGCGGCGGGGCGGCTCTACGGCGGACTGTTCGCGATCGCGTCGGGAGCCGCCGGCTGGCTCGGGGTGCAGCAGTTCTTCGCTGGACCAGCGTTCGAGGAGTTCGCGTGCGCTGCGGGTATCGGGGTGAAGGCTGGGGGCCACAACCCGACGGATTTCTTCGCCGCAACCGGTGCACAACAGCGACTGAGCGTCCGCCGAGACTTCAACGGCCACGTCGGTCTGACAGTGCGCGCACCACATCAACCTGCTCCGTCCAACCGGGATCGCGGGAGAAACGTCGAGAGAATCGTGTTCGAGAAAGGTCACGAGAGGGGGTGGGGGAATTACCACGAAGCGGACGATCACCGCAAGATTGATTTTGCCCGGGACGGCCCTGTTGGCGGTCGCGGCGACCTGGCCGGGGTCGGATGCGCAGCCGGGAGGCAGCGCGGCTCTGCAGCGGAATGAAACACGCCCGTCCTGGGGGGTCCGGGTCGAATTCGCCGGTGACTGGGAGAAAGCGGGGCTGCACGTCTTGTCAGGAGTGGGGCCGGGAGAAAGACTGGGACGTCAGAGTGGGCCGGTCGTGATCAGCGGCACATCATGCTCGGGTTTCTGGTGAGAACCGATGTGCTATGATCACGGACGCATGCGTCGTCATTGATGGGCGACGGCCAACCAGAAACGGGAGAACTGCGGATGAGTCGGGAGTCGAATCCGACAAGTGCGGATCACAAACAGTCGCGTGGCGAATCGGGTGCGAATCGTCGCGATTTTCTGAAGACGGGGACGGCCTCGGTCGCCGCCGGGTCTCTGCTGGGAACGTTTGCCGGTTCGGCCGGAGTCTACGCGGCCGGCGACGATATTCTGAAGGTCGGTCTGGTCGGCTGCGGCGGACGCGGAACGGGGGCGGCGAACAACGCGCTGAAAGCCGATCCGTACGCGAAGCTGGTCGCGATGGGCGACGTGTTTCCCGAGAAGATCGAGCGCAGCATCAAGTCGCTGAAGGCTCAGAAGCCGGTCGCGGATCGGGTCGAGGTGGACGAAGATCACCGGTTTGTCGGGCTGGACGCCTACCAGAAGGTGATCGACAGTGTCGACGTGGTGCTGCTGTGCACGCCGCCCGGTTTCCGTCCGGTGCAGCTGCGGGCGGCCGTTGACGCTGGGAAGCACATCTTCACCGAGAAGCCGATGGCGACCGACTCGCCGGGCGTGCGATCGGTGATGGAGTCGGTTCGGATCGCCAAGGAGAAGAACCTGGCGATGGTGGCCGGTTTCTGCTGGCGTTACGACTCGGCGAAGCGTGCTTTCTACGATCGGATCCTGAGCGGTGACATCGGTCAGGTGCAGAGCGCCTACGGGACGTACCTGACGTCGCCGGTCAAGCCGATGCCGCCCGCGGACACCCGTCCGGAGGGGATCACGGATCTCGAGTGGATGGTGCGGAACTGGTACAACTTCACGTGGCTGTCGGGAGACGGCCTGGTGGAGCAGGCGTGCCACACGGTCGACTGGGTGGCGTGGGCGTTCGGCGATACGCCGCCGGCCAGCTGTACGGCGGTGGGCGGACGCCAGATTCCCGCCGAGGGTGGCAACATCTTCGACCACATCGAAGTGAACTACAAGTGGGAAGATGGTCGCCGGGGCTTCCTGGCGCAGCGTCAGATTGCCGGCTGTCACAACGAGAACAACTTCTATGTTCTCGGGACGGGTGGTCAGGGGACGATGACGCGTCGCGGGACGGAGACGATCGGCAAGGAGCGGTGGCGGTACAAGGGACCGACGCCGAACATGTACGACGTCGAGCACCAGGAGCTGTTCCTGTCGATCCGCGATGGCAAGCCGCTCAACGACGGCGACCGGATGGTCAACAGCACGCTGATGGCGATCATGGGCCGGATGGCCGGCTACACCGGTAAGGAAGTGACCTGGGAGCAGGCGCTGAATTCGAAGGACCAGCTTGTGCCGGACATCACGGACGGTTGGGACACGCCGGTCGAGTTCCGTCCGATGGCGCGACCGGGGCTGACGCCGCTGGTGTAGGCTTGAGGCGCGAGGCTTGAGGGAAGGGCGTCTGGACGCGTGGCGTTAATCAGCGCGTCCGGGAGGTCTGGACATCGAGTCTCAAAGCGAGTGGCGGGACCAGCTCCTGCGGGCGTGCGAACGGCTCGCAGAGCCGTGGCACGTCGTAAGCGGTTGAACGTGAAATGCAAACAGGCAGCCGGAGGACACCTCCGACTGCCTGTTTTTTTTTGCGCTGATCAGACTGTCTGCCCGAGCGGGATCATTCCGGGATCGGAATGAGGGCGGGTGCAGCAGCCGAGCGTTCGAGTTCGGACTCGGTCGGCGGCGGCGGCACTTCCCCTTCCGGCAGTTCGTGGCTGGGAACCTCGGTGGGAGTCGGCGTGGACTTCTTCACCGGGGTGCCTTCGTAGACGGGCATTCCGTTGACATAGTTCCCCGGCGGGCAGTTGTAGCCGTTCGGATTGACCGCACACATCGGGACGTGCCACTCGGCAGGATGCGGGACGGGCGGAACCATGTTGGGGTACGGCAGCCACTGCGGCACCTGCTGGTAGTAGTAGCCGAGCTGGGTGGTGTCGGTCGGCATGTAGATCTGCGGGCGGGGCTGTGCGGCGCCACGACCGGCAGTCTGTCCCATCCAGGAGGCGGGGAAGAAGTTGTTGTAGGCGACGCCGACCCGTTCCACCGGAATCTTGCCGGGAGGAGCCCAGCCGTGATCCGGGGAGAAGGTGCAGGGGCCATTGAGGCTCAGGACACTGAGCTTGTGGTGGAGGTGAGCGCAGAGCGGACCGCGGCAATGGCCGTATCCGCAAAGCGAGCAATGTCCACCGTGGCCATGGCGGCACCATCCGCCGCGGCGGCCGTGGGAGTATCCGTATCCACAGGCGCCGTTACCGCAGGCTCCGCTGGCGCAGGCACCGTCCACACAGGCACCGCCGTAGCTGTCACCGGCCGGAGCACAGTCGGAGACGCGGACGATGCCTTCGCGATCACTCTCCTGGGCACGGGCGGTCTGCGTGGCACAGGTGAGCGCCGTACAGGCTGCCAGGGCCAGTAATCCGTGAATGTACGTCGTTCTCATTTCGGGATCCCTGTACGGGTTCTTGCTCTGGGTCATCGCCCGTTCAGTCAGCGGCGGGAACGCTCACTGCACGGGAGGCAGGACATTGGAGATGGGCGTCAGGCGGCTGGACGGAACGCCCCAGCCGTAGTTGTAGGTATGGCGGACGTTCGGCGCGAGCGGGACCGAGACGGGGCCACCGACGCCCTGCGCGGCGTAGACCTGTCCGTCGCGTCCGTCAAAGTGATGCGGGTTGACGGGGTAGACGGCGCTGTAGAGTCCGACGGGCGGGCAGCCCTTGCCGCAGCATCCGGTCGGGATGAAGTAGCCGAGCTTGCAGCGAGCCCAGGCCCGGTTGTGGTAACAGGCGTCCTTGAACTTCCAGTGGAGCCGGGCGCTGTTGTCGAGGTTGCGGGCACGGTGAATGGCGGCCTGGTTGTGGAGCCAGTCGGCGAAGGCGTTTTCGCTGAGGAAGCTGTGGCTGCCACGGTGGCCGTAGCAGTCGCCGCAGTAGGCGCCGCCATCGTAGATGACATCGCTGTCGCAGACGCCGGAACCGCAGGCTTCGCAGGAGGTCTGCTGGATATCGCCGTCCTCGGGGGACTGGCTGCGGACGACCGTCTGCGAGTCGTTGTCGGAGATCCGGACGACGCCGGTGTCATTGAGCCGGACGACGCCGGTCTCGTCGGCGTTTGCGCCCCCGACCGCCCCGGCGACCAAGATCGCGGGGAGGACGGCGGCAACAATTCGATGAAGAGTTACGCGGGTCATGATGGTGTCCTGGGTCGTATTTTTTGCGAGACGCCGCAAATCGCTCCGGTGCGGGAAACCGGTGAGCGATCAGCGGGGCGGATGGAATCCGGACAGAAACTTGTAGTGCGAGCGGTATTTGACCTTCACTTCGGTCCCCTGCAGCTTCCACTTTTCATGCTGTCGCATGCCGTGCGGCGTCCACATCCAGCCACCGGTGACCTTGTAGTAGAACGGCGGATACATGGCGTGGTATTCGTGCGGGTAGAGCATCTCGTGCGGGGCGAGCGCCTGGTTGGTGATGACGGCTCCACCGTTCCAACTGGGAATGTTCTGCTGGGGCGCCGGATAGAGCGGCGCGTTGAGCTGCGGGTACTGTCCGTAACTGGCATTGGCGCCGAGGTAGGCGGCCGGCGGGACGTGCCCGGTCTGCTGGACAGGAGCGGCGTAGCCGGCGGACTGGTAGGCGCCGGGATAACCGGCGGGTCCTGCGGCGGCTGCGGCCTGAACGACGAACGTGGCCATCAGGATGGCCGTCCCGCTGATGCGGAATGAGAACAGCGACATATCTCCCCCTCCCTGTTCGATGCGTCACGCGAGCGACGTCGGAAACTCGTCTGGTGCTGCCGCCGCGGCTCACCCCGCGTCGGACGGCTGTGAAATCGACGGAACGTCCGATCCCCCCGGACCGGCCGAAAGCGTCGGCGCGATGTTGAGCAGTAGTCAGATTCGGCTGGTATCGACTGGAGCGCTAAATCAATCCGCGCACGTTGGCGCGAATCGCCGCTCTTTTTCCAATCTGCTGTCCCACAAGCAGTTACGGCGCCACCACAGCTTCTGCGATCGGTCTGATCGCTACAGGCCGCAGAGTTTGCCAGCCTTGCAAAGCTGCGTGATTTCCTACAATGCGTGATTCGCGGATTCGCGTCGGATCCGGCTCCGTTTCAGTCGAGCATGCTAGATGACATTCGCGCAGGCCCGGGACGGGTGCGCGTCGCTAACAGGAGGATGTCTTGGGGAAACGGAAAGCCTCACAGAACGGCACATCAACGGCCGATGCGAATTCGAACGGCCATGCGCCGGATGAAATTCAGTTTGTTTCGATCAGCGAGGAGACGCGGCGGCGGTACCTCAACTACGCGATGTCGGTCATCATGTCGCGCGCGTTGCCGGATGTTCGCGACGGCATGAAGCCGGTGCAGCGACGCATCCTGTACGTGATGTACCAGGAGCTGCGGCTGACCTCGGACGCGAAGTACAAGAAGTGCGCCAAGATCTGCGGTGACACGACCGGCAACTACCATCCGCACGGGACGGCTGCGGTCTACGACGCGCTGGTGCGTCTGGCCCAGGACTTCACGTTTCGCGAGCCGCTGGTCGACGGGCAGGGGAACTTTGGCTCGATCATCGGACTGCCGCCCGCGGCCGAGCGGTACACCGAAGCCCGCCTGACGCCGATCGCCTCGGAGCTGATGAGCGAGCTTCGGTATCAGACGGTCGAGACGCGTCCGAACTACGATGCCACGCGGGAGGAACCGGTCGTCCTCCCGTCCCGCTATCCGAACCTGCTGGTGAACGGGACGCAGGGGATCGCGGTGGGAATGGCGACGAACATTCCGCCGCATAACCTGAAGGAGGTGATCCGGGCGTGCCTGTTCCTGATCGACAATCCGGATGCGTCGGTGGCGCAGCTGATGCGGTCGATCAAGGGGCCGGACTTTCCTCTCGGTGGCCGGATCGTCACGGATCGGAAGGAACTGCGTGACATCTACGAGGAGGGTCGGGGCAGCATCAAGGTGCGGGCGGAGTGGCGGTTCGACACGCAGGGACGCAAGGAGACCAGGAACCGGCTGGTGATCTATTCGATTCCGTATGGAGTCGAGACCGGGCCGCTGATGCAGTCGATCGGCGAGATTTTGCATTCCCGCAAGCTGCCGCAACTGGTCGACATTGCCGACGAGTCGGACGACAACCACGGTTTGCGTCTGGTGCTGGAGCTGAAGAACGGCTCGGACCCGGAAGCCGTGATGACGTTTCTGTACAAGCACACGAACCTGGAGCAGAACTTCGGGTACAACGCGACGTGCCTGGTGCCGGACGAGCATGGGGTGCTCGTGCCGGACCGTTGTCCGCTGAACCGACTGCTGAAGTATTTTCTCGATTTCCGGTTCGAGACGGTACGGAAGCGGTTCGAGTACCAGCTGGCGCAGCTGGAGAAGCGGATCCACATTCTGAACGGATTCGTGATCGTCTTTGACGGGCTGGACCGGGCGATCAAGATCATCCGCAGCAGCAGTGGAAAGCAGGATGCCGCCGAGAAGCTGATGGCGGAGTTTCCGCTCGACGAGATCCAGACGAACGCGATTCTGGAGCTGCAGCTGTACCGGATTTCGCAGCTGGAGATTGGGCGGATTCGGGAAGAGCTGACGGAGAAGGAGAAGGAAGCGAAGCGGATCCGTTCGATTCTGAAGTCGGACAAGAAGCTGTGGGGCGTCGTCGGGAAAGAGCTGCAGGAGATCTCGGACGAGTACGGTTCGAAGCGGCGAACGACGCTGGGGTCGGCCGAGGAGGTCGCCGAGTTCGATCCCCAGGCGTACATCCTGCGCGAGAACACGAATGTGGTGATCACGACGGACGGCTGGATCCGCCGGATGGGCAAGATCTCGTCGATCGACAAGCTGCGTGTGCGTGAAGGGGATGAAGTGCTGGACGTGGTTGCGACCAGCACGCTGGAGACGGTGATCTTTTTCTCGAGCGACGGGACGGCGTACACGCTGCCGGTGACCGACATTCCGCCGTCGACCGGTTATGGCGAGCCGCTGGCAAAGCATGTGCGGCTGAGTGACGGAGCGACCATCGTTGCGACTGTCACGACGGACGCCCGCTTCGTGCCGGAGGACACCGAGGTCAAGGACCAGCCGGTGCCGGCTCCGTACCTGCTGGTGGCGACGGCCCAGGGTCAGGTGATGCGCGTCTCGCTGAGTGCGTACCGGGCCGCGTCGACGAAGAACGGCCGGAAGTACTGCCGGCTGGCCTCTGGCGACCGGGTCGTGCATGTGCAGATGGTGGAGGAGGAGGACACGGTCTTTCTGGTGTCGCGGAAGGCCCGTCTGATTCACTTTCCGGTCAGTGAGGTACCGGTCCTTGCCGGGGCCGGGAAGGGCGTGAAGGGTCTGAAGCTATCGGACGCGGGCGATGAAGTGCTGGGAGCCCAGCGTCTGACACGGCCGAGCGATGTGCTGAAGGTCGTCAACGACAACGACAAGGAACTGAGCTTCGGCCAGATGAAGTACAACGTGACGTCGCGTGGTGGCAAGGGCGTGAAGACCAGCCAGCGGACCGGGCTGCAACGGATCATCCGGCCGGAGATCCATCTGGTGGACTGGTCGGAGGTCGAGACCTGATCGTCGTCGCGGACTGAACGTCGCCGCGGCCTGAACGCTGTCACGGACTGAACGCTGTCGCCTGGTCACAGAAACTGCATCGGAAACGACTTCTGACATGTCATCTGCCGTCAAATCGAACAGCCGCTACGCCGCCGACGACATCGAGGTCCTGGAAGGGCTCGAAGCGGTCCGTCGTCGTCCCTCGATGTACATTGGGGGTGTTGACTCGCGGGGCCTGCATCACCTGATCTGGGAAGTCGTCGACAACTCGGTCGACGAGTACCTGGCGGGTGAGTGTGATCGGATTACCGTTACGCTTCACAAGGACGGGGAATCGATCACGGTCGAGGACAACGGCCGGGGGATTCCGGTCGACAAGCACCGCAAGCTGAAGAAGTCGGCCCTGGAGGTGATCCTCACGACGCTGCATGCGGGCGGAAAGTTCTCGGACAAGAACTATGCCCGCAGCGGCGGTCTGCACGGGGTCGGCTCGTCGGTGGTCAACGCACTCTCGGACGAGATGGTGGCGACGGTCCACCGGGACGGTCACGAGTGGCGGCAGCGATACAAGCGCGGCAAGCCGACGACGCCGGTGAAGAAGGTCCGTCCGTTCCGGGGTCACGGCACGGAGATCTTCTTCCGTCCGGATGACTCGATCTTCCGACGGGTGCACTTCAATGCCGAGACAATCCGCCAGCACCTGGAGGACATTTCGTTCATCCACGGGGGGCTGAAGATCCGGTTTGTGGATGAAGTGCACAAGGAGACGTACGAGCTGCACCATCCGGACGGGATCATCGCGTACCTGGGCCGGATCGTAAAAGACGACGGCAAGAAGGTCGTGAACGAGCAGCTGTTCACGGCGGAGAAGGACGAGGACCGGATTCGAGTCGAGGTCGCGCTGCAATGGACGGAAGCGACCGACGAGCACATCCGCAGCTACGTGAACGGGATCCGGACGCGTGCCGGTGGTTCACACGAGAGCGGACTGCGGAGCGGCGTCGCGAAGGCGGTCAAGAACTACATGGAGGTGCACAACATCCGGCAGAAGGGTCTGACGATCACGCCGGACGACATCCGCGAAGGTATCGTGTGCATCCTGTCGACGTTCCATCCGGACCCGATGTTTCAGGGTCAGACGAAAGACCGGCTGAACAATCCGGAGATGAACTCGATGGTCGAAGGGCTGGTGCGTCCCGGCCTGGAGAGCTGGCTGAACGCCAATCCGTCGATTGCGGATGCGGTCGTCGGTCGGATCATGCTGGCTGCCCGGGCCCGTCAGGCGAGCCGGGAAGCGGTCACGGAGATCCGCCGGAAGTCGCCGGGATCGCGGAAGACGAACCTGCCGGGCAAGCTGATCGACTGCCGCTCGAACAATTCCGACGAGTCGGAACTGTTCATCGTGGAAGGTCAGTCGGCCGGCGGGACCGCGGCACGGGGACGGGACTCGCGGATCCAGGCGGTGCTGCCGCTGAAGGGGAAGATCCTGAACACCGAATCACTGGCTCTGTCGAAGATTGTGCAGAACCAGGAGATCAAGGATCTGATCGAGACGCTGGGGACCGGAATCGGACCGAACTTCGACGCTCATCGACTGCGGTACGGGCGGATCATCCTGCTGATGGATGCCGACAGCGACGGGTACCACATCAGCACGCTGCTGCTGACGTTTTTCTTCCGGCACATGCGGGAGCTGCTGCAGCAGGGGCGGGTCTATCTGGCACAGCCGCCGCTGTACAAGCTCGAAGTGGGGAAGGAGCGGTACTACGCCCGGGATGATCTGGCGAAGGAGGAGATCCTGTCTTCGCTGCCGTCCAACCGCAACGTCGACGTGCAGCGGTTCAAGGGGCTGGGCGAGATGGATGCGAAGCAGCTGAAGGAGACGACGCTCGATCCAAAGACCCGGACGCTGTTGCG
>ENA-ORCW01000403-ORCW01000403.1-marine-metagenome-genome-assembly--contig:-NODE-403-length-29097-cov-2.840076_pt1 | contig 29097 bp, 16 predicted proteins | sample MGYA00237784_ERZ508517 | MGnify/ENA primary metagenome ERZ508517 (study PRJEB26187, sample SAMN06268979) | marine metagenome | isolation source: Tt ae E1 feedstock associated aerobic enrichment on... | reverse complement strand
GTTGTGGACCTCGGTCTCGATGACCTTCTTGGGAAGCTCGAACTCGACCTCGGTGAGCTTCTCGAGGAGCTTCTCGCGGGCCTCCATGGCCTGGTTGTTGGCCTTGATCTTGGCGGCCTGCTCCTTGAGCCGGCCAATCGCGGCATCCAGCTTGCCCTGTTCGGAAAACTCCATCGACTTCTTGCTGTTGGCGTCGACGATGGCGATTTCCTCATACTCGGCCGGCGGGGTGTTGTAGATCTTGACCATCTCCGGCGAAATGGGGGGCCTTGCCTTGCCGACCACAACGCTGGACGAAGTGGAGCATCCGGATGCAAAAAGCAGCAGCACCAGGGAAAACAGTACGATTCGGACCATGGGTAATGTATTCTTCATGACAGTAACAGGTTTCTCTTGGAGGGCGAGGAAACCAGTTTCACCGTCCGTTAACAAGCCCAAACCAACCCTGCGACAGGTCGTAGAACCAGCTCCGGCCGGTCAGGCCGGTATCCCGCGCGTAGTGGATCCACTGCTCGCGCTTGAATGAATACAGGTAGGGATAGAGGTCCGGACGGGTCCAAACCATGCCTATTCCCGGGGCGCAGAGGTAAAGCCCGTCCCCGCCGGTTTCCATCGTCTGCGCGATCCAGAGCGGTCCCAGCTCCAGGTGCCGGATCCAATCCGGCCTGCCGGCATCATGGGCATACCAGCCAAACCAGTCGGAATCCCGCCAGAGATCGCCGGCATCGACGGCCGCGGGATCCGGTTCCGGCATGTTGTCGGCCCGGTACATCCATTGCAGGCGGTTCATGATACCGGCGGCATCGCTGGAAGAGCGGTTTGAGCGCCGCCAACCAGTCGGATCCAGCTCGACCCAGGCCGCCTCCACCACGCTGCCGGCTGCAGGATAATCCACGCCGTCCGGCGGTTCCAGGAAGGTAAGCCGGACCTCCTCGACCCCGTACATGCCGGCTGGTATGTACAGATCGAGTCCGGTGGCTACCGACTGCTCCAGGTTCAGGGTGTAGAGATTGGGAAACGGCAATCCCTCCTTGTCCTTGAGGACAAACGATCCCGTCTGCGCATTCCCCTTGTAGTGGAACGCCTCGTCATAGGTGGTCATCAGGAACGACATGTCCTTGACGGCATGGTTGCTGATCCAGTCGTTGGATATCTTGAACTCGGCCGCCCTGCGGAACCGGTTGGCCGCTGCGTCGTGATACCAGGCATCGAGGTAATTGGTGGATTCCGATTCGCCGTAAATGTAGCGATTGCGTAATTGGAAGGGGGCCATCCAATCGATGGTGTACGAACTTGAGCCGTCCTGGTCCTCCTCCAGCTGCTGCTCGAAGAGCGGGAAGGCGTTAGCCCGGTCCCAGCCCCAGACGGAGACAACGTTCCACTTGGGCTCGAAATACAGGTAGTAGTCGAGGCCGTCGTTGAGCGGCCGGACCGCCGACAGCTGGCCGGGAAGGCGGCACGGGGGCAGTTCCAACGGCTGGACCGGATCCGAAAAATCAACGGCCAGCAGGCTGGAAAGCACCTTGTAGCGGTCGCGCCCTTCGGGATCGTCGTGCTGGAAGTACTGGGTCAGCGAGGCGATGAGCAGCGGCGGCTCCCGGAACCAGGAGGATGCCTGGTTCCAGTAGTTATCGACTGGATACGTGTCCCACGTCTCGATGGAAGGCGCGCCCGCGGTGTCCATCCCCGAAACCAGGTAGCTGAGCGCATTCTGGTAATACCACGGCCCGGGCCAGAAATCGAGCATGTAGAAGCCGTAGAAGGGCGTCGAGCCGGTGTACCAGAGGACGGTCCCGTCGGCCAGCAGCTCGCTCTCGAAGCGGTTGCCCAGGTAGGGCAGCTCGCCGGACAGGGATTCCCCGAGCAGCCCGGGCTGAAGCGGATCGGTCAAATCGTAGACCCGGACCGCCAGGGACTGCTTTTCGGGAACCGTCCAGTAGTCGGTCTCCGGCACCGGGGATACGTCCTGCAGGAGGACCAGGCGGTCCTCCGTCTTGGCCACGCCGAGTATAATCCCCTCCTCCAGCGGGATTTCCGCCTCCGGCATGTTCGGCTCGGCCAGGGACGTCACATAAAGGACCGGTTGCAACTGGCTCTCGTAGTTGTAGGGATAGCGCCAGACAAAGTACCCGTAGCTGTTGTCCAGCGATTCCAGCTGCAGCAGGTAGCCGTCCTGCCGGAGCAGGTGCTGGACATTCCAGGCGAGGGTGGATTGCCCCAGGAGGGCGGGAACATCCGGGTCCGCCACATCCGTAGTGACAACTTCACGACCGGAAATCGTGACCACCGTCTGCCCGCGGAGAACCCCCCTCCTGGGGACATCAAGATGCTGGATCTGGCCGCGCAGGGCCAGTCCGGTGTCATCCCAGCTGAGCAGCTGCATGGCCTGGATCATCTCCGGGGACTTCCAGGACCAGGCCGTGAAGGGCAGCATCATGAGGCCCGGTTCCGGGAAGAAGGAGATCGCCTGGTCGTCATACTGGGCTTCGCTCCAGGCCCATGATTCCTCGCCCAGGTACTCGCGGTCCAGGAGGGACATGCTGGCCGGATCGGCGACATCGAACATGGACACCGTCAACTGGGATTCCTCGATCCCGACGGCGAAGAGGTATCCGTCCACCCACTCGATGTAGTTCGACCAGCCGGGCACCTCCAGCTCGCCGGCAATGACAGGATGGGCGGGATCGCTGTTGTCGATGGAGAAAAGCGGGTCGACGAAGAGGAACGTCACCACGTAGACGTTGTCCCCGTAGAAACGGGTGGCGAAAAGGTTTTCCCCGGGAGCCAGGTCAAGCGACCCCACCCGGGTGAAGCCGCCACTCCCGAGCTGGAAGTTTTCCAGCCGGGTGTTCCGGCTGAACCGGCCGGTCGACCAGTCGGCCTGCTGGGCGATGGTCGTCAGCACCCCGTCCCTGTACCGGATCTTGTACTTGTCATGAAGAATTCCCGACAGGCGGGCCACCCCGGCCTCCTCGGGGATCCCGTCCGCCCCGGGTACCAGCACGTGGACCTCCGTTCGCCAGCCGTAATTGCCGAATTCATCGTGCGGCCGGTACCATTTGTTGAGGGAGAGGAGAACGCCGTCCGGCTGGGCGGTCAGCACGGCATCCAGCCAGCCGTCCCCGTTGAATGTCTTCTCATCGACGATCCGGTCCGCGACGCCATCGCCAAGGGCGACCGTGTAGAGGTGGATGCGCGGGGCGTTGATGGTCCGGTTGTCAGGGTCCAGCTGCTCGACCCATTCCCGGGTCATGACGTAGAGAAAGTCGTTGTAGCGGCGGCTGTCCATGTAGTAGCCGGCGGGCAGCTCGACCGAGTCGGCCAGGGAGAGCGAATCCCCGTCGAAATCCATGAACTGGAGGGTCAGGTTCTCACCCCTCCAGTAGGAGCCGGTCCCGATCAGGACCACCCGGCCGTCGCCCATGGAATAGAGGTCCTCCCCCTTGGCGGGATAGCGATAATAATCCAGCCAGGCCGGCTGGGACGGATTGGAAAGGTCGAGGACCTGCAGTCCCCGGTACTGGTTATAAAAGTACAAAATTGAATCCTGCCAGGCCCAGATATCGGCCTCCTCGATGACAGGTTCGGAAGAGCCCCCGCCTCCGGCCGTGTCCTCCATCATGAAATTCCGTGCCGAGGGAGGATAGTCCGCGTACACCGCTTCCGGAATTTCCGGGATCCCCATTTTGCCGGCGAAGGGGGAAACCTGCTCATTGACCATGACCCGCAGGCTGGCGGAATCGTAACCGGCCGGCAGGGCGATCTTCAACCAGCCGGGATCGGCGGCTTCCCGGTATCCTGAAGCGATGGCGATCCAGCGATTCGCTTCCGCGTTGTAGGCTTCCACCCGGGCCTGCCGGACCTGGCCCTCCAAGCGGACCAGTACCGCCTGGTCGCCGGACTGGGCGGCCAGCGGAAGGATGCCCGCCCCAAGGAGCAGGGCCAACCCGGAGTAAGCGATTAAAGTTTTCATATTTCCCTCTGTAGGCCGGAGGGCCAGCCGGGTCAATGTCCCAATTGTTGATCAACAGACCGCCCGGCGGACAATTTGTTCCGGATTTTCGACCGCTCACAGGCTGAATCGACGATCCAGACGGGCTGGCTTGCCACACCTGCTCCCCTCGCTTAAATTTGAACCATCGAGCAGACGAACGCAGTCAAGACGGTGGCCATGGCCGGGGCAAGCGGCTTCGTGGGCACTTCCCTGCGCACAGCCCTTTCCGACAAGTACAACTGGATTGGACTGACCCGCTCGGAATCCGTTGTGGAGTCCTCCAGCCACAACGCGGACCACACGACCTGGCGGCACTGCGACCTGTTTTCCCTGCCCCAGGTCCGGGAAGCTTTGAAAGGCGCTGAAGTGGCCATCTACATGGTTCATTCCATGTTGCCCTCGAGCCGGCTGGTGCAGGGCAATTTCCGCGACATGGACCTCCTCCTGGCGGATAACTTTGTCCGCGGGGCCGAGGAGGCGGGAGTCAAGCGCGTGATATACCTCGGCGGGCTGATCCCCCAGGGAGTGGACGAGGACCAGCTTTCCCCGCACCTGGCCAGCCGGCTGGAAGTCGAAAGGGCCCTCAGCCGGCGGAGCATTCCGGTAACCGTTCTCCGGGCCGGGCTGATCTTCGGTCCGGGTGGTTCCTCAGCCCGGATGCTGCTCAACTTAACCCGGCGCCTGCCGGTCATGGTGCTCCCGGCCTGGACCCGCAACCAAACCAACTCGATCGATGTCAAGGATGTGATCCGGGCCATGGACATGGCATTGGAATGCGAGGATTGTGTCGGGAGCTACGACATCGCCGGCCATCCGGCCATGAGCTACAAGGAGATGATCCTGCGGACCAGCGAGCTGCTGGGCCGGACCACCCTCAAGATCGAGCTCCCGGGGAACTTCTTCCTCCTCAGCCGACGCTGGGTCAGCGTTTTCGGCAGCACCCCGGCCTACCTGGTCAATCCCCTGCTGGAAAGCCTCCGGCACAACCTGACCGCCCGGCCCAACCGGCTCCTCGAAAAGCTGCAAGCGGATGCGGTTCCCTTCGACCAGAGCGTGAGGGGATCCGTTGACGAGAAAGGCTTCCCCCTGCCAAATCCCCGCCAGAAGACCCAGAAGCGGGACCTGGACCGCATGCACCAGGCCAAGCGGGTCCGTTCGATCCAGCGCATGCCCCTTCCCCGGGACTGGTCGGCGATCAAGCTTTCCGACACCTATGCCTGGTGGATCAGTCACGCCTCGATGTCCCTGATCAAGGAGCACCGGAGCCCCGAGGGCGTCCTCAGCCTGCGATTCCTGAGCAGCCGGATTCCCCTCCTGGAGCTGACCCCGACCCCCTACTCCATCAATTGCCAGTACCGCAGGGCCTACTACGTGACCGGCGGATTGCTGGTCCGCAAGGTCGATCCGCCCGGGCGTTTCGAGTTAAGGGTCTTCCCGGAGCTGAACTGCCTCATTGCGGCCATTCACGGCTACACCCCGAAACTTCCCTGGTGGCTCTATTCCATCTCCCAGGCCCTCGTCCACCTGGCCGTCATGAAGGCCTTCGGCCGGTACCTGCAACGGGTCAGCATGACCGAGAATCCATCCCCTCAAGGATCCTCCCTTTCCCGTTGACGCAGGACCGTCACTGGAGGAAGGTCGGTCCGGGATATGAGTATCGGCTATCGCTCTCAAGAGCGGCCCGGGCAACAGCATGCCTGGTTCCGCCTGGTTTTTGTCTTTTCCATCCTGGCCGCGTCCGAGCTTTCCGGGCAGGCCCTCCCATACTTTGCCTCCGCCGAGGGCCTCGGGGGTGAAACCCTCAAGCTGGAGCTGCGCGGCATCATCAACACCGGTACGCGCACCCTGAGCTACACGCCGCAAGTCTGGGACGCCCACAAGGACCTCTACGAGGATCCGGAGGACTCCTCCAGGCTGATCCTGTTTTATTCCGGAGCCAGCTGGGACAAATCCGCCCAGGACCCGGGATCCGGTTCCGAGCAATACTGGAACCGCGAACACCTCTGGGCCAACAGCTACGGGATCGACGGTTCCAGGCCGGCCTACACCGACCTGTTTCACCTGGGCCCGGCCAACAAGTACGTGAACAATGACCGGAGCAACAACTACTTCGACTATGCGGATCCGAAGAAGCCCGGCTACGAGGACCCCGCCAATTCCATCGCCACCCAGTGCAAGGAAAACAGCAGCCTGATCTGGGAACCCGGCGATGACAAGAAAGGCTGGGTGGCCCGGGCCATGCTCTATATGACCACCCGCTATGCGCATCTTGAACTGGTCGACTCGCCCCCGTCGCCGGAACCGGATTCCAGCAGCAACCGCATGGCCCAGCTTTCCGTCATGCTGGAATGGAACCGCAGGTTCCCACCCTCGGAGAAGGAGCATTACATCAACCAGCGGATCCAGGACGACTACCAGTACAACCGGAATCCCTATATCGATTTCCCCGAGTTCGCGGACGCCGTCTGGATCACCGGGCCCTCCTGGGGAGGGTGGCGTTTGGAGCATTTCTCCCTCCAGGAACTGCTCGATCCGGCCGTCTCGGGTGACCTGGCCGACCCGGACGGGGATTCCATGGCCAATCTCGTCGAGATGGCCCTCTACACCGATCCGAGGTCTCCCGATCCGGCCCCGCCCATTTCCCTGCTCCTGACCGGGAGCGGCCTGGTGCTCAGCTTTTCCCGCGCCAGCGACCTCAGCAACCTCAACCTGTTCCTGCTCCTGGAAGAGTCGGAAGACCTGCAGAACTGGATCCCCCTGCCCCTCGATTCAGCCACCGTCTCCCCGGACGGACCGGACCGGGAGTCCGTGGTCCTGCCCCTGGCGATAGACGGAGCGGCCCGGAAATACTTCCGCCTGAAGGTCATCCGGCCCTGAGCCTGCTAAAAAGATGTAAGTTCTCAGGGCTTGCCACTCCACCGGAGGTCCTTTTCATTAGCGCCCAAGTCTTAACCACAGTTCCCTCGACAGCAGCACAACGTGAATCCACTCCGCAGGTTTTTCAACACCGCCTGGCTGGGAGCCAGCATCCTGGCCCTTTCGCCTCCCCTTTCCAGCGCCAACTTCCTCTACGATGGTTTATCCTGGGCCCCGGTGGACCAGACCGTCAACTGGTCCTACAACGACATCCTGGGTGAATTCGGCCCGGGCGGCCAGTTCGAGGGATACCGCCATGCCACCGTGGACGAGCTCTGGTCCCTGGCTGGCAGCTATGGTATTTCCCAGACCGCGACGCCCGAGGAAAATGCCGCAGCCGTCAACCGCCTGCAGGACGATCTGGGAATCACCCTGACCAGCAGCCTCGGGCAATTGACCGCCTGGACGCTCGGCTTTTCCGCCGAGGGGACCCGGTTCGATGTCCGGCTGGTCCTGCCCGATCCCGGGGACGCTTCTACTTTCCAGGGCTACGCCTACGAGACCGACTGGCCCTACTATGATGTCGCCGATCCCGAGATTGGCCATTACCTGGTCCAACCGGTGCCCGAACCGGCCCTGGTGGCTGCCGCTATGGGCCTGGCCGCCCTGGGAATCGTCTTCTTCCGTCGGCGCAAATAATAACTCCGGCCCGCCGAGGCGGAACCGGAGTCGATAAAGCAATGGGTTGAAGAAAAGCCTACCGCCGGCGGCGGCGGAACAGCACAAATCCCAGGCCAAGGGCACCGAGGATCAGCGCATAGGTGGCCGGCTCGGGGACGACCTGGGGATTCGTCGAACCGATGGTGTTGGCAGCCGTGGCATCCGTGTTGAAGGATGAATTCGGGATCATGATTCCGTTGATGTCATAAAGATCGGTGTCCCCGTAAGTGTTGACAGCATACCAATCCAAGGTCGCTGCATCCCGGAAGACGTTTTGAGGCTCCGTGCCCGTAAAGGCCATGTCGGCTCCTCCCAGGGCCGCCCCGTAAAGCAAATCGCCTGAATCCACGTCGGTGATTCCCAGGGCGTCCAGAATGTTTCCGGGATCGAAATCACCGATTACCGCGGCACCTGTGTAATCAACCGAGGAAATGAAGAATGTGAAGGAAGGATTCTCTATATCGCCCGTGTCGAAGGTGGCCAGTCCGTTGACATCAAAGGACACATCGATTGTTCCCGAATTCTGCACTTCGGAAGTCGCAGTCGAATCGCCCTCGATACTGCCCCAGAAGCCGGTGAAGCTGACTTCCCCGGCGGTGGCGATTAGCTCGACAAATTCAACCGCCGGATCCCCTCCGGGAGGATTCGGCTGGAATTCATTGATCAAAATCGCGGCGGAAGCGCTGGAGGCGCACAAACCGGCCGCGAACAGGATGCCTGCTGCATGCTTAATCTTCATAATCGTGAATTGGATGGATTGAGAACTTGAGGTCGGCTTACCCCGACAAAAATAGCAGTAACGAATAAACCTGCGGAGGCAAAGGCAAAAATGAGGTTGTCACCTCAATTTCACCCCGGACGGCACCCTAACGACCGGAAGGTGTACCTCAACCCGAGCTGCATGGCCCAGCGGGAGGAGAAGTTACGCAGCTCTTTCCAGTGGTTGGGAGGCGCCTCTCCTCACCTGTGAGTTTTCTTTGGGAAACAAAGGTCACTCCATTTTCGGGTCGATAATTTATAAAACGGCACGCCAAAGGAACATATTTCCCGTGACGGCCACTTCACTCTTTGACAACTGCAGCAGATTGCAGCTAAACCGGACAGCAAGGATACGTTACGGCATGTTTTCTAGGCTCATTTCAAGGAAAGGCCACAGCTGGTGGACTGGAATTACTTTGGCGATTCCCTTTTTGGCGATGGCGCAGGATTACTCCCCTCCCTCGAATTATTATAGCAGTGCGGATGGGTTTATGGGAACGGACTTGAAGACGGCCCTGCACGATATCATCGACAACCACAACGTTCGCTCATACGACGATTTCAAGTTGGCGGCTCGTGTCCTCGACCAGGATCCGGAGAACAGCAGCAACCTCATCCTGATCTACTCCGGGGAGTCCTTTCCGGCGGGATATTTCGGGACAGGCGGGGAAGTATGGAACCGCGAACATCTTTGGCCCCAGTCCTATGGCGTTGACGGGGACGACTATAATACCGTGGGCTATTCGGACTTCCACCACCTCTTCCCGGCCCTGGCGGACGTCAATACGGTCCGCCTGAACCGGTACTACGACTGGACCGACCCGGATAACAGGTACACCCATCCCCGCGCACCTGGTTCATCCTATGACGACAACTCATGGGAACCTCGGGACGAGGACAAGGGACGGGTGGCACGGGCCATTTTGTACATGGCCACCCGGTATGAAGGGCTGAATGATGAAAAAAGGACCAGCAGCACCTCGCTGGAAACTCCGGACCTGAAATTGAGTGACCGCGCCAACAGCGGATCAGAAACCATGGGAAAATTGTCCGTCCTGCTGGAATGGAACCGGATGTACTCCCCTGATGAACGGGAACAACGGCGCAACCAGGGTATTTATGAAGGCGTCCAGTGGGGCACGCGCATCTACCAGCAGGGAAACCGGAATCCGTTTGTCGACCATCCGGAATATGCCGATGCCATTTACCGGGCCACCAGCTTTGTCTCCTATGGAACTTGGCGAATAACCTATTTCAGCGAATTGGAGCTTCGCGACGAATCCGTGAGCGGTGACCTGGAGGACCCCGATGGAGATCGCCTTCCGAACTTGATTGAATTGGGATGCAACTGGAATCCCCGGCTGGCGGACGCCGGTTTTCCAATGACCGAAATCAAAAATGGGGACGGCACTGTTACCCTCTCCTATCTCCAACTGGGCCAGCCGGAAATTTCCGGTCTGAGCTATGCAATCCAATACTCAACCGATCCCTGGAATGAGGCGAGCTGGGCCAGTGTTCCAGGAAGCCCTGATTTAACCAATATTGATGGATGGACCTACGAGGCCAGCCTTACCGACACCCCGGATTCATTGGATGACACCTTCTACAGGCTCCATTTGAGCCGGGCTTACCCGTTGGACAATCCGGGAGAAGCGGTTTTCGATCCAGCCCGGCATTCGGCTCCGGAGGGGAGTATTTTCGCTTACGATGGAGACCCCCAGGATGGCTGGCAATTGCCGGACTGGCTCTCCCCCACCCACACCTCGAATTACCCGTGGGTGTACCAGCATACCCACCTTTGGATTCGTTTTCATGCCGTTTCCCCGGCCTCAGTCTGGATATATGACGAACACCTGGGTTGGTTCTGGACCCGGGAATCCATTTACCCGATTGTCTGGTCCGCAGTCAAAAATGAATGGATCCGCTTCGATTCCGGCCACTCGGAACCGAACCGTCAGTTGACTTTCCTCGAATCTGGAATCCGTATTTCAGAGGAGCAATTTTAAACCGCACCTGTAAAACACAATCAGCCCATGGAATTCATGAAATTACGAAGAACAGCGTTCCTGGCCCTGGCATTTTCAGCCCTGGCCCTGAATCAAGCCAGCGCCGCCTTGCGCATCAATGAGATCCGGATCGACAACCTTTCCTCGGATACGGACGAATATGCCGAAATCAAGGGGGATCCCGGAGAATCGCTGGACGACGTCTGGTACCTCCAGATTGGAGATCATTCCGGCGACGGTGCCTATAAAGGAAGTGGTGTTGTCGAATTCGCCGTCGATTTGACCGGCGAGGTGATTCCTGAGGGTGGTTATTATCTGATTGGCAATGCCACCATGACCCTGATCGATATCAGTGAAGTCAATTGGTTCATTGGCGAGAACAGTTTCGAGAACAGTGACAATATCACCCAGCTTCTGGTTCGCGGGTATACCGGGCCCGAAGTCACGTCACAGGCAGACCAGCTTGGTGCCCTTGCCATCGATATCGACAGTGGTGACGCCGTGGGCGACGTGGACGACGATGGCGTGCCGAATCAGGTCCTTCCATGGACAGAAGTAATCGATGCGGTGGGATTCGTGGAGGAAACCGATGCCGGCGAATGGTATTACGGGGCCGCCCTTGGCTTCGTGGATGTTGGTCCGGACGGGACTTTTGTTCCGGGGCAAATCTTCCGTTATGAAGATACCGGGGAATGGGTAATCGGCGACTTCTCGTTTGATGGCGGCACGGACACCCCCAAGGCCCCGAATCCGAATGCGCCAACAGTGCCCGTCATTTCCTCCATTTCAGAAAACTACATCATTATCGGCGAAACCCTTGTCATCACCGGCGAGAATTTTTCCAATGTGACCGGGGTAACCATCGGAGACCTCCCGGCCAGTTTCACCATTGTTGATGACACGACGATCCATGCGGTCATTCCCGATGGGGAGTACGGACCGGTGGTGGTGACCAATCCCAGCGGCTCGGGCAGTTCAGTGGAAAACGTTATTTTCCTTGATCCAGATACGGTCCTTGCCCTTGAGGAAAACTTCACCGATGCGGATACGCTGGGTGCCTTCACAGCATTCAGCCTGGCCAGCGGCAAGGACTGGGAATGGCGCTCATATGACGGTGACGGATATGCCTACATCAACGGCTACGCCAACGGGGAGGAACCGGCCAGTGACGACTGGTTGGTTTCCTCCGCAATCGACCTGACCAATGTCATGGATCCGGGCCTCCATATCCAGACCATGGCCAATTTCAGCGGCCCGGACCTGGAAGTATCCATCTCCACGGATTACGATGGAGTTTCCTCTCCGGACCAGGGCTTTACCTGGACTCCTGTCAGCGGACTTGTCTTGTCCGATGGGGATTATGCCCTTACGGATTCAGGTATCGTCGACATTCCCGAATACGCCGGAGAAGTCATTTACCTGGCGATCCGGTACACTTCAAACGGCTCGGGAAGTGGCGATGGCAAGACCTACGAAGTCACCCAGGTCCTGGTGGGCGGTAGCGCCTCCATGTCCAACGCCAATCCCTGGACCGACCTGCCCCATGTGGAAGGATGGGTAACGGTCGAAATCAGCGGTCCCGACAACGTCATGTGGCTGAACGATGCCGCATGGCCGTACGTCTACAGCCTGCGCCATGGCTGGCTCTACATGGATGTGACGCAATGGCCGGACATCTATATGTATAACTTCTCCGACGATGTTGGATGGCTCTATACCGCGGAGGGACTCTATCCCTTTATGAAGAGCCTGGAAACCGATGAATGGGGCTGGTTCGACCAGGGCTCAACCTTCGGTAAAAGGCGATTCTACATCTATACCGGGGACCTTGGCTGGATTACGGTTCCCGACGAGGGTTAATTCCAATCTTTATTCAGGCGGCGGGTCCCGGAGACCCGTCGCCTTTTTTTTTCCCAACCAAGCGACCACTCTGAATACGATGAAAAGTATCCACCGATTCTGCATTCTGTGGGCCATTGTACTGATCCCCTGCAGCGGCCTTGTGGGTCAATCCGCGACCTCCTCGGCCTTGTCCGGACGCATCTCCTCCGAGGATGGCTCCGGATTGCCGGGAGCTGTAATCAGCCTGACCCACGAACCGACCGGGACAACCGATACCTACGTGACAACTGGCAATGGACGGTACTCCTTCACGGGATTGCGTCCGGGAGGACCCTACAACATGAAGGTCACCTCGGATGGCTACCAGCCACGTGAATTCCGGGACCTGCAGCTGAATTTGGGCCAGGAACAAACCATCAACGTGGACATGGCCATCATCTCGGAAGGTCCCACTTTTGATCTCGAGGAATTTGTCGTCGTATCCGGAGAAGAAGCCTTCATCCTGGGGAACCAGTCCATTGGTCCGAACACCTCGATTGGCTCCGCTGAGCTTCGCCAGTTGCCCACGGTCACCCGTTCCCTGACCGATTTCACGAGACTGGATCCCCGCATTTCGGTTTATGACCGCGACTCCGGCGCCATTTCCGCAAGCGGATCCAATACCCGCTACAATTCGCTGCTCATTGATGGCGTCCCCACCAATGATACCTTCGGGCTGAATGCCAACGGACTGCCATCGCTGAAGCAGCCATTCTCGCTGGACGCAATATCCGAGATCTCTGTCCAGTTGTCGCCATACAGTGTGGAGGAAGCGGGATTTACAGGTGCCGCCGTCCGGGCCATTACCAAGAGCGGAACCAACCGCTTCTCAGGATCGGTTTACGGTTATTACCGAAACACGGATATGGTCGGGAAATTGTACGACCTCGACGGCGAACTGGTACCGTTCAAGGATTACACGGAGTACACCGCCGGAATGAGCCTGGGCGGGCCCATCCTGAAGGATAAGCTGTTCTTCTTCCTGAATATGGAACGCGTCAGTGAATCCATTGTGCAGGATGAAGGGGATTATGTTCCGGAAGAAGAAACCCTCCAGCGGCTCATTAACTTCTCCAAGGAAGTGTACGGATTTGATCCTGGAAATATCGATGTACCTCCCGAAGCGGACCTGATCGATGACAAGATCCTGTTCAAGCTGGACTGGCATGCCCTTGACAAGCACCGCTTCAATTTCCGCTTCAACCAGACCGTCAGCAAGGAACCGCGCTTTCCGGGCTATTCCGGGGATCGTTCAACCTCATTGAGTTCCCGCTGGTATGTTCAGAAACTGACCAATCGCGACTATACCCTCGAGGCCTTCAGCGACTGGACAACACGCTTCCGGACGGAACTCCTGGTTTCCATGAGAACCTACGAGAGCATCAGCGCCGAAAACAGCCAGCTTCCGGACGTAACGGTCCAAGGCATTGAGGATGTCGACGGCATCTACACGGGATCCATCAGCTTCGGAACCGATCCCAACAAACAGGCGGACCAACTCAACGTCGACACGACGGTGGTCCGTTTCAAGGCCAACTACTATGCGGGGAACCATACGCTGACCCTCGGGCTCCAGGCGGAAAGCTACGATAACTACAACCTGTACATGCCCGACGCCTACGGTTCCTGGCGCTTTAGTGAGGCATATAATTACGCCCCTTATGACCGCGAGACCGGGCAATTCCTTGTCGCCGAGGCACGTGAACCCAACCGGGCCGACAACTACAGTGTAACCTTTCCCGGTGAAGGAAGTGACGGATCGGCAAGTTTCCGCCTGACGACCTGGTCCGCCTATGCCATGGACCACTGGGAACCCAACGAAAGGTTCTCCCTTGTCGGCGGTCTGCGCATTGATATGCCGACCGTCAACCAAGCCCCGCTTGAAGCCCTTGGCAGTCCGGATGGACGGTCCTTCGAGGAGGTGTTTGGCATCGCCAATACGGGAACCGTCGACGGAAATTATGTCGTTCAGCCGCGTATCGGCTTCTCCTATAAATTGACCCAGGACAACAAAACCAAGCTTCGCGGTGGTGCCGGCCTGTTCTACGGACGCGCGCCCCACATCTGGCTTGGCACCTCTTACGTCAATAACGGCAGCACCCAGATCCCATACTACAGCAGCAGGACCTTTGAGGGAACCCCGGCCTTCAGCGGCGACCCTTACAATCCTCCGGAAACGGCCCCCCTCGATCGCAGGACGCGAGTCGACCTGGTCGACCCGGACTTCAAGATGCCCACCGAGTGGAAGTACAGCCTGGCAATCGATCGTGAATTAATCTGGGATTTTGTTCTCACCCTGGAGGCGCAGCTGTCGGAGGTTGAACACGCGATTCATTACGAAAACCTGAATTTGCAGCGAAACACCGGATCGACCAAGGACACGCTTCCGGACGGACGGGAAAAATACAAAAAGAACGAGGCCAGTTTCCGCGAGGACGGCTATGGCACCGTGATCGAACTGACCAATACGGACAAGGGAAAATCGGAAGCCTACACCGTTGAGCTGAGGCGCCCGATGAAGAACAACTGGACCACCCGTATTGGCTACACCTATACAAACGCGGATTCGGTTAACGACGGGGCTGGAAACAGCGGCTACTCGAACTGGTCGTCCAACATCGGCTTCAATCCCAATCCCGCCGCCCTCGGCACCAGCCGCTACCAGACCAGGCATCGGGTCATCGCCTCGGCGACTTATCAACTGGTGTGGGGAGAACGGCAACGAACCCGCTTCAGCGTGGTCTACGACGGCCGCAGCGGCCGACCCTACTCCTACATGTATGGGGGCAACAATTTCAGCAATGACCTGAACCAGGACGGGAACTTCGACAATGACCTTCTGTACATCCCGTCCAGTATTGACGACCCGTTGATCGCCTGGGGCAACCAGAACGACCGGGACAAGGATACCGAAGGCGTGGCCTTCATGGAGTACGTGGACAGCACTCCCGGATTGAGCGAATACAAGGGCCGGGTCATTCCGCGGAACACGGGGGAATCCCCTTGGATCAACCAGTTTGACGTGAGCCTGGTACACGAGATCCGGGTCTGGAAAGAACACACCCTCGAGTTGATGCTGACCATCCAGAATGTGGGTAACCTGATCAATGATTCCTGGGGATTGGAAAAACGTCCCCAGGCTGCCAACAACGCAGTCAAGATCATGAAGGTCACTCACATTCCCGTCCAGATTGGGGACAAGGGTAACGAGAACGGCTTCTACATCTACGAGTTCGACCAGAACTCCATCACCGAGGAGGAGCTCTACGAAACCCGTAACTTCTCCTCACGCTGGGCGATCCAGGTTGGAGCACGTTACAGCTTCTAGAGTGGCTCAAAAACCCGGTATCGAAGAATCTACTACCGGATGAATCCCATGCTTTCCAGCTTGACCAGGATCTTCTGGGCGGCCAGCTCGGGGGAAAGCTTCTGGGTCTCGATGATCATCTCCGGATGCTCGGGAACCTCGTACGGGTCATCGATGCCGGTGAACTCCTTGATCAGGCCCGCCCGGGCCTTGGCGTAGAGCCCCTTGCGGTCGCGGGCCTCGCAGACCTCCAGCGGGGTGGCCACGTAGACGAGGACAAAGCCGCCGACCGCCTCGACCATTTGGCGGACCTTGCGCCGCGTGGCCCGGTACGGGGCGATGGGGGCGCAGACGGCGATGCCGCCGTTCTTGGTGATCTCGGAAGCCACGTAGCCGATCCGCTCGATGTTGAGGTTGCGGTGTTCCTTGGAGAAGCCCAGCTCGCTGGAGAGGTTTTTGCGCACCACGTCCCCGTCGAGAAGGGTCACCCGGCGGCCGCCGATCTCGAGGAGCTTGACCAGGAGGGCGTTGGCGATGGTCGATTTGCCGGAGCCGGAGAGGCCGGTGAAGAAGATGGTCAGCCCCTGCTTGTGGCGGGGCGGATAGACCTTCTTCAGTTCGTCGATGATTTCCGGATAGGAGAACCATTCGGGAATATCCAGGCCCTCGGCCAGGCGGCGGCGGAACTCGGTCCCGGTGATGGTCTTGATCTTCATTTCCGGGGTGGTCTGGTCGACCGGGATGTACTGGGCCTTGTCATCGACGTAGACCATCTGCTGGAACGGGACCATGGAGATGTCCATTTCCTTCTCGTGGCGGGCGTACAGCTCCTGGGCCTCGTAGGGACCGTAGTAGGGCTTGCCGTCGGGGGCCTTGCCGGGACCGGCATGGTCACGGCCGACAATGAAGTGGGTGCAGCCGAAGTTCTTGCGGATCAGGCCGTGCCAGATGGCCTCGCGCGGGCCGGCCATGCGCATGGCCAGATTGAGCAGGCTGAGGGTGGTGGTCTGCTCGGGATACTTCTCAAGGATCTTCTCGTAGCAGCGAACCCGGGTAAAGTGGTCGACATCGCCTTTCCGGGTCATTCCGACCACCGGATGGATCAGGAGGTTGGCCTCGTTTTCATGGGCCGCCCGGAAGCTGAGTTCCTGGTGGGCCCGGTGCATGGGATTACGGGTCTGGAAGGCCACCACCTTGCGCCAGCCCAGCTTGCGGAACCGGCCCCGCAACTCGGAGGGGGAATCCCGCAGGAGCTTGAAATCGTAGTGCATCGGCGGCTCGATCCCGCAAATGCTGCCGCCGACATAGACCTCGTTGGCATGATGGAGCAGGTAATCGACCCCCGGATGGGCATCCAGCTCGGTCCCGTAGACGAGGTTGGCCTCCTCCAGCTTGTCGGGTTTCCAGATGTCCCCCACCGTCATGATGGCCACGACCACCCCTTCGTGGTCCCGCAGGGCGACCTTCTCCCCGTGGGAAAGGGAATCGGCAAAGGCTTCACTCACGTCGAGGGTGATGGGGATCGGCCACAACAATCCCGAAGCCAGGCGCATATCCTTCAGGACGGCTGCATAATCCTCCTTTCCCAGGAATCCCTCCAGAGGGGAAAATGATCCATTCAGGATCAGCTCGATATCGCAGAGTTGCCGGTCCGACAGGTCCCATGACTTGTAGTCGCGGGCCTGGTCCTTCTCCTCCTCGGCGACCGATTCGGTCAGGTAAAGTTCCTTCAACACGCCGCCGTGGGGTTCCTTGAATGCGCCCATGTCCAATCTCCTTTTCGGGGTTAAGCTAATAAGTGAGGCTTGATTGCCGAGCTGCCTTGATAGCGTCCCAAAGCGTTGGCTTCAAGGCCTTTTACGGGATCCGCCCCGGCGCGGGGATCCTTGCCAGTCGTGCTAGATCAGCTGGCCGGCGAATTCCCCGGCATTGCGAACGAAGACCACGTTGCGGAACTGGCTGCCCAGCTTGAAAAGGACGGTGGCGTAGGTTTCCAGGTCCTCGGGCTCCGGCAGGTTCATCCCCATGAAGACCAGGTCGGCATCCTGGCTGTACTCGGCAATCAGGTTATAGAGGCCGGTCGGGGAATTGCTTTCGAAAATCTCGATCTCCGCGGGGATCCTCACTTCCTGGACCAGCTCCTGCAGGGCGGCCTGCATCCGGTCGCGCTCACCCGTTCCTTCCGGGGTGATGGTCCGGAGGCGGATCCGGCTGTCCTTCCAGTCGGTGTTGAGGGTCAGGAGATATCCCAGAAGCAGCATCAGGTCGCCGTTCTGCTGCTTGCCGCGCCACCAGATGTCGAGCGTCTGCTTGGACCGGATCTCCTCGGTGTCCTCCAGCTTGGCCAGCAGGGAGCTGACCTTGAGGCCGGAAACGGTCCCCAGGATGCGCAGCAGCCGGGCCATGCCCTGCTCGTCGTCCGGCCAGCCGAACATGACCGTGTTGGCCTCCAGTCCGGCATAGCCGTTGGCCTGGGTAATGTTGATGACCCCCTCCTCGAAGTCCTTGACGATATTGACCTCGCAAAAGGCGCCCAGGCCGTCCCCGTCGAGGGCGGTCTCCATCTCCGCCTGGATGGCCGGTATGCGGGCGTAGTCCTCCTTGAGGTCACCGACCACGGCCTGGCAGACGGTGACAATTCCCCGGTCATGGTTGAAGCCGCTGGCCAGGCGGGCCAGGCTCCGGCGATGGACCGGATTGGCGGTGAAGAGGAGGATGTGCGGCCGCCAGTTGCGGGCCTGCGTGCCGGCGGTGCGCAGCCGCAGCAGGGCAAAGCGGGCCAGGCTGTTCCAGACGCCGGCCCAGACATCCCCCCAGCGCCGCTCCAGCAGCTTCCTCCGGAGGAACAGGAGGAGGAGTCCCTCCAGGAAAATGGCCACCAGGCAAACCAGGGGATTGATCAGGAACATCACCGACAAGGCGGCCAGGGACCCGAAGAGCGAGATGCCCGCCGGCACTTTCAGCCGGGGACGGTAGGACGGCTCGCGGGCCAGGGTCTCCAGGGCCGCGGAAAGGTTGATGGTGATGTAGAGGGTGAGGAAGAACATCGTCACCAGGCGGCCCACCGCATTGAGGTTCCCCAGCAGGACCGCCAGCAGCGCGATCAGCCCGGTAACCCAGGTGGCCATGGTGGGCTGACCGGTCCGGCTGACCCGTCCCAGGAACTTCGGGGCCAGTCCGTCGGTGGCCAAAGCCTGCAGGACCCGCGGGCCGCCAAGGGCGCTTCCGAAAGCGCTGGAAAGGATGGCCCCCCACATGCCGGGAAAAATCAGCCAGCCCCCGAGAAAGGCGATGCTGGCCCAGACCGGCGGGGAGTTCGGATCAAGGGTGGCCAGTTGACCGCCGCTCACCCGGCCGGTCACCGAAAGGAGCATCAGGATCAGGGCGTAGACCGCATACCCGCTGAGGACCGCCAGGATGGTCCCGATGGGAATGGAGCGGCGCGGATCCTTGAGGTCGCCGGACATGCCGATGCCTGCCGTGAAGCCGGTCACCGCCGGGAAGAAGACCGCGAAAACCAGCCAGAATCCCTCCGGTGCCGAGCGCTCGTAGTTGGTCTGCAGCTCGGGGGCCTGCAGCGGCCCGGTCAGGACCCCCAGGGCCAGGGCCAGGACGCTCAACCCGACCGCGATCATGATCGGTATCTGCAGCTTGAGGGTGAAGTCGGCGCTGCGCCCGGCCACCGCCGTGATCAGGATGATGATGGCCGCCGCCATCCATTGCACCGGAACCTCTCCCCAGGCCGCCGGCCAGACAAAGGCCAGGGATTCGGCCAGCCCGAAGGCGTAAAGGGTCAGGCTCAGGGTCCGGCACAGGAACAACGGGATTCCGATCGCTCCCCCCAGTTCCAGCCCCAGGCTCCGGGAAACCATGTAGTACTCCCCTCCAACCCCGACCCGGATGTTGGTCGCAATGGCCGAGGCACTCAGCCCCGTGATCAGCGTGATTCCGGACGCCATGCTGAGAATCAGGATGCTCTTCAGCAATCCCGCGTTGCCCACCACCCAGCCGAAACGGAGGTACATCATGACCCCCAGGATGGTCAGCAGGCTGGGCGTGAAAACCCCCAGGAAGGTCCCGAACTTGATGCCGCCTTTGTGCCCTGTTCCCGATTCCGCTTCCATCGCTGGCCTCGTATTCATATCGCCCCCTCCCCGCTTGTCCATTCCCGAGTGCCGCCCTCCCCGGTTTGACCCACTAATTACGCCTTTCGTAAGGATTCTGCTTGACCCAAAACGGTTTAAGGCTAAATCAGTTATCAGCCTGCGAACGAGATGTTCCGGGCCGAGTTTTTGGAATCCAAAGTTGTTGGTTTGCTTGGATAAAGGGTCATGCGAAAGCATGGCCCTTGATCTTTAGGGCAATCCGGATTTCAGGACGGCACCGCGCGGGTCCCGCCGGGAGCGCCGGTGGAGCCGCGCCGGACCAGCTCGGTGGGGAAGACGACCGGGCTCTGCGGGTTGTGATCGGACTCCAGCTGGTATTCGTCGATCCGCTTGAGGAGGATCTCGACGGCGGTCTTGCCCATTTCCTTAAGGGGCTGGCGGACGGTGGTGAGCTGGGGAATGGTGGTCCGGGCGATCTGGGAATCATCGAAACCGCACACGGAGACGTCACCGGGGACGGAGACGCCCTTGAGGGCCAGGAACTCGATGCAGGCCACCGCCAGGGAATCGTTGGAACAGAAGATGGCCTCGGGCAGGGGTTCCCCCTTGTGGGCCTCGAACCAGGCTTCCATGGTCTCCAGGCCGCCCGGCCCGGTAAGGGATTTGGCAGTCAAAAGCGGTATCGTATCCGGAGGTATCCCGTTGTCCTGAAGGGCCCGCTGGTAGCCCCGGATTCTTCGTTCCACCCCGATCAGGCCCCGCGGCCCGGTAAGATGGAGGATTCGGCTGTGCCCCATCCCGATCAGGTACTGGATGAGTTTGTAGACCCCTTCCTCCTCGTCAGACTCGAGGTTGACCGAGCCGGGGATGGCGGTGTTGGCGTGGAGGGTGACAAAAGGCGTGTGGCTGGGCAATTCCTCCGCCTCCTCCGGCGTAAGCACGGGAGCGATAAGGATCATGCCGTCGATACGCCCGTCGCAGCAGCGTCCAATCTGTTCGATGGAATCCTTCCATCCATGCAGGGTGAAAACGGTGGTGTTCTGGTCAATCGTGGCCGCGGCATCGATGATCCCGTTGAACACATCGAGGAAATACGTGTTCAGCTCACCGTGCTCAACGACGATGGCCACCCCGATGGTATTCATCCGGCGCTGGGCCAGGGCCCGGGCCGCCACATTGGGACGGTATCTCAATTCCTTGGCCGCGGCCAGGATCCGCTGACGCGTCTCCTCCGAAATCCGGGCCGAGGTCTTGGTCTTGTTGATCACCGCCGAAGCGGCCATCGCGGAGACCCCGGCGGCCCGTCCGACATCCGACAGGGTCGCTGCCCGCCGGCCTGTGCTTTTCTGCGATTTAGCCATCTAAGGTTAAATCTTGGCGCTATTGGCGATTTAAAGCCAGCCAAATGAATAATTGCACTTCGGGAAGCGTATCTTTATTATGGTGCTCATGCGCTTGAAGTGGATCATTTGGCTGGCCCCGGCGGCACTCCTGTTGCCGGGGTGCACCAGTTCCGTCCAGACCTCGGGGACGGTGGCCACCTATGCTCATGCGGGATACTACGGCTACTACGACTATCCGTTTTACGACTGTTATCCCTCTGCCATCTGGTATCCCTACTACAGCATGTACTGGAATTCCTTCGGGGATCCCTATTGTTACGGGCATTATTACGGCCCCGTCTACACCTGTTCCTGGTATTACCGGAATCCGTGGTATTTGGATTCACGCCCCCACTACCGGAATCCGCATCTCGTCTACGGGGACCAGCGGGACCGGCATCACGACGGGCACCGGGATGGATACCGGGATCGTCCAAACCGGACGGACCAGCCTCCCGTGCGCCAGCGCCGCGTCCTGACCCCGGTCAGCAGCAGCGCCCCCACCCGGCCCCTCATCGCCAACCAGCAACCGGTTGACAGCCGGCACCAGACGGTCCGGCCCCAGCGCCCGGCCAGCAGTCAGCCCGTGCGCAGCCGTCCGGCCTCGCCTCCTCCGGCCCGGCCGCCGACGCCTCCCCCGCCCCCGCCGTCGGGGAGCAGTTACCGCAACGACCAGGTGGCCACGACCGGCAGTTCGTCCTCATCCTCCTACCAGTCTTCCCGGTCCGGCAGCAGCAGCGGCAGCCGCTCCTCATCCGACAGCCAGACCCGTTCCTACTCCCGGGAGCGTCCCGCTGAGCGGGAACGGCGTTAGCCCTTTCCTTTCAGCTCCGGGCGTAGCGACGGTAGAAGTCGGCCATGTCGGAGGTGAGTTCCTTCCGGCTGCCGGCCCAGGTATAGAACATGTGCCCGCCCGGGTAGTGACGGCAGACCAGGTTTCCGCGCTGGGCTTCGGTGAGGTTCATCAGGGCCACCAGGCGGTCCGAGGAGCTGAAGGGCGTGACCAGGTCATAATGCCCGTGCGTGATGAAGACGCCCATGTGCTCGTTCAGGCTCATGCCGTAGCGCAGGTCGTCGACCGCGCCGAACTGGCTTTGGAACGGATGCTTCTGCTCGTCGTTTTTCCAGGCCAGGTGGGCCTTCATGCTGATCAGCTCGTAATCGCGCTCCGTCTCCAAACCGATGTTGCGGCGCAGCTGGGTGTTGACCCCGGCGGCAAAGACGCGCTCCAGGAGATGCAGCGTGGGATCCGGGGCATCCAGCTCATCCTTATCCCCGAAGGGATCGGTAACAGCCACCGAGGCGTCGTACAAGCCGAGGTGTGTGCCTTGGTCGCGGAGCAGGTTCTTGACAAACCAGTCGATGCCGATCCGGCCGCCCTTCCGCCGCACGACTTCCCTTGGAAGTCCGATGAAGTCGGCGGCCATGTTGAGGACCTGGCTGCGCTTCGCCGGGCTCACCAGGATGCCCGAGGCCAGGATCGGCATCAGGCGGCTGATGGCAAACTCGCGGGCCCGGAGGGCGTACTCCATCGGGGACTCCCCCTTGCGGGCCTTGCGGGCCTTTCCGTGGACCAGGGCGGCGGCGGCCATGGTGGGAAAGGTGTCGACCCAGGGCAGGACATTGTAGTTACTGCCGTCGAGCAGGGCAAAATCCAGGGCCGGGGAAAGAATAACCGCCCCGGCCAGGCCGACCCCGTAATCCTTCTGGAGCATCTTGGTCAGCTTGCCCACCCGGTAGCCGCCGTAGCTTTCGCCGGCGATGAAAACGGGATCCTCCCAGCGGTGATGGATGGAGAGCCAGGTCCGGACAAATTCCCCGATCGATTCCAGGTCCCGCTTGTAACGCCAGTATTCCGGCGGTTCCTTCTTGCCGTCCCCGGACGGCTTGCCGGAATCCTTGTCCGCCTTGGGCTTGTCCTCTTCTATCATCCGGCTCAGGCCCGTCCCCACCGGGTCCACGAAAACGAGGTCGGTGAAGGCCAGCCAGGTTTCCTTGTTGTCGGCCAGCCGGTGCGGCGACGGCAACGGTTTGCCATGCGGGTCGAGATCGACCCGCTTGGGCCCCATGGCGGCCATGTGCAGGTAGACCGATGAGGCCCCCGGTCCGCCGTTGAAGACAAAGGTCACCGGACGATCCTTTTCCGCCGGAACGGTGTAGACCGTGCAGAACACTTCGGCCTTGGGCTTCTCCTCCTTGCGCAGGACGATCCACTTGGCCTCGGCATGATAATCCAGAAGGCGGTCTTCCAGCTGTATCTGGAAATCCGCTTCACTCCCCTTGGGCGGGGTGTAGGGACCGCCGTTGCCCTTGCCTTCGTTTGCCTGTTTCTCGTCTGCCATAAGTGCGATCAGCTTGTTGCGGCCAGATCACCCTGACAAACGCAAAATCAACCGCTCTTCTTGCTGAGGGCGAAATCCAGGATCCGGGTTTTCCCGAACCAGACCTTGCCGAGGTAGACGCCTGGCTCCACCTCGCGGATCTCGTCCCGGATCTTCTTGCAGAAGAACGAGGTCTTCGAGTAGTCGATGATGATCGTCTCCTTGCCGTCCATCCAGCTGGGTCCGCGGTAGACCTTGGCCACGATGAAGGTCAGGCTGAAGGGCGTGATCTTGTTGATGAGGATTCCGGCATCGTCCATGAAGATGTCGAAGACCTTTCCCTGCCAGCCAAAGAGCCGGGCGACAAGGGCATAGAACTTGGAAAAAATGCTCCCGGCGACAATGGCCGTCCCCCGGGTGTCGCCATTGGGGATGTTTCCGGCCTCGGTCTGCTTGTATATTTCATCCAGCTCGGCCCGGCTTTTACCGAGCCACTTCTTGATCGTGGGATTCATGGGCACCTCCTGCGGGGCTAGAGTGTTTTCAGGAATTCCTTCAGCGCCAGCTTGTCGGTGGCCGGCAAGTCCGTGCCGAAGTAATGGCCCTTGTCCTCCACGAAGTCGGGACACTTGGAGTGGTCCAGAAGCTTCTGTCCAAGGGTGTCCCGCAGGTAACTCCGGGCCTCGTCGCCGGTCAGGTTGTTGGCCTTGACATGCAGCAGGGCCACCTTGACGGACGCGGCCAGCTCGGCCAGGGACAAGGCCTTGTCGGCATCCTTTATTCCGTCGAGGAAGAGATCCGTATTGGCCAGGAGGTTGATCGGCGTGCCGGCCGGGATCGGCCCGATCCGGAGCACTCCGTCCTCAACCAGGGTGCTGTCGATTCCGCCGACCTCGCGCAGCCGGTCCTTGGCCCTGAGCTTGACCTGGACGACCTCCGGAAGCACGGCCAGGGGAATTTCCAGCCAGGATTCCCGCTTGAACCTCCAGATGGAATCCACACCAAGACGCTTGTCCGGATTCAGGAGCTTTTCCGCAGCGTCATCAAAGGCCTCCAGCCGACCCTCCACCGAAGGATCCCCGTTGAAGGTCCCGAGGGTGTTGTTGTGCAGGAACGGGGCCGAGGTCCAGATCGAGATCAGGGAAGGCACCCGGTAGTAACCCAGGCCTCCGGCCGGGGCCTGGAATTTCTCGTTCTTCCCGGTGAGCGGATTGTAGTAGTCAATCATGCCCACCGACGGCAGGGACTTGTAGGTTTCGGAGGAGAAATTATCCCAGATGTTGCCCCGTATGGCGTTGGTGGCCATGGCGCGGGCGGAATTGGTGCCCAGCTTTTCCTTGTTCACCGGAATGCGTTCGTCGGTGGAGAGGAAATTATCTTCCCGGAAGTCGGGTGCCATGACCACTTCCTCCCAGGTCTGCCCCTCGGCCTTGCGCTTGCTGGAGTGGCAGGCGGCGCAATTCTCGGCGAAAATCTGTTTGCCCCGGATCATCAGGGGATCGTCCTCGTCGAGGACAAATTCCGCACCGCTGTGCTCGTTCCCATTCCCATCCGTCCACCGGGCATCCTTCAAATGCATGGGCCGAACACTGGCCAGGAAGGCCTTGATGTCCCCGAGACGATTCTGGGTGGCCATCCAGTAGGTGGAATTGTTCTGCGCATCCTCGATCCGGATCGGCTCCTGGTGCTTGACCCCGATCAGGGGCTTGTGCAGCTGCAGCCACTGCTGGGAATACATGCCGATATTGATGTAAACCCGGATCGTGGCCCCCGGGACGCCGATCGAGTCGGCACCGTCCTTGAGGATGTGGGGAACGTAGCGCTTGGTGTCGGTATCGCCCGGCTGGTCGTCCCCGTAAAGGTAGAGGGTGTCCTGCCCCATCTTCTCAAAGGCGCCCACCTCGGTGGCCACTTCAAGGCGCGAAGGGACATTGAAGATGGCATTGATGGCGTTGGGATTGTTGATGTGGTCGGTGGCCACCCTCGAGGTATCGGAGGTGCCGGGCGGCTGGGCATCGAGCATTTCCCAGAGGAAACTGCTGGGCTGTCCATCCTTGGGCGGCTTCAGGTTGCTGGCGAAGACGGCGCCCTCGCGGAAATACTGGTTGCCCAGGGCGGAGACGAGGTTCTCCCACGCCGGCTCGGTCGGATTCTCGGGCGGGTTGAGGGGATTCGGCGCCACGTGGCAGATCCCGCAGGTCATCCCGACCTTGTAGGGCCGGACGAGCTCCGGATTGATGGAATAGTCCCGCCATTCCGGCTTGTCGTCGACATTGTAGTATTTTTCCGCATCCCACTTGGCCTGGGCCTCCGCATCAAAGTCGGGATTGGGGTACAGGCGCAGCCCCATGATGCCGGTTGAGCGGCCATAGACGGATTCATCGATACCGGCCTCGGCGATGGCGGCATCGACATTGTCCCCCGCCCCTTCCACCGGAACGTCAATCCAGACCCCGTACTTGTCCGGCTTGGCCGGGGTCTTGTAACCGGGTTCGTTGACCAGTCCGAAATCGTCGAAGCGCCGGGGACGGTCACGGGAGTCGATCAGCTTCAGGGTGTCCGAGAGGCCGTAGCTTTCCCGGGAAAGGCGCTCCAGGAAGACCTGGCTCCCGCCTGTCCAGAGAATCCAGTCGTTACGACCGCGAATCTCGGCATCGGATAATTGTGCCCCGTTGTCCATCTTGTGGAAGACATCCACCGAAAGACTGGGAAAATCATCGGCCGTCTTGCCGAGCAGCTTGGCGTCGTCCTCCTTGACTTCGTTTTTGCTGAACCAGGAACAACCACTCAGCATCAAGGTCAGGATTATCAGTGTACACGGGTATGCGACAGGAAATGGAATCTTTTTCATAAGCGTCCAGGATGGTTCTGCGATGGCAGTTGGAGAGAGAGATTTAATCGATGTACGCCGGCACGGGAGAGAACCGTGTCCGGGGAGAGAGACAAGCAGCCAATAGACTGCATGGAGAGAGAGGTTTTTCGTTCTCGATGATGTCCTGCAGGCAGACCTGTGTCAAGAGTTCTAAAAGCTGGGCTACTTACCCGAATTCCAATTTCTAATCATCGGTTTAAACCCTGTTCCTTCAGGGACCGGCCAGGTAGCGCAGGGCCCGGAGGCCGGGAAGAAAGAAATAGGCGCCCCCCCTGACTGTCACGAAAGTCTCCAGACCGGTGACCCGCTGCCGCAGGCCATCCTTCCCGGGACGGTTGAAATGATTGGCCACGGGACATCCGGCGGGCGGCTCGTGGTTGCCCACCAGGGGGTCCCGCTCCCCGGTCATGGCGGCGAACTTGGTGCTGTTCAGCCAGGCATTCTGGATGAACTCGAACTGCCGGCAGATGTTGGCATTAAGGCAGATGAAATGCAGTCCGCGGGGGGGCTCATCGGCCGGTGGCGGACCCTTGGCATCCTCCGGCTTGAGCTCCGAACCATACTCCCTCCCCCGCCGGAGAATGCGATGGAAGCGGACGGAGGACATGACGTCGTCGCGGAAGCCGGGGGTTCCGAACCCGAGGGTGACGAGCAGCTTCCTGAAAATATTCCGGGGGCGCTCGGGGTAATCGGCATTGCGGGGATTGGCGCGCCTGACATGGGCTCCGAAGGGGCACTGATGTCCCTCGGGATCTGCATCAAAGTTGAAGTTGTTGTCGTCATCCCCTTGGCCGGAAGGCTTGACCAGGGGGCTCCCGTCGCGATGCCGGCCGACCATGGCGGCGGCCAGTCCATCCGCGTCGGGATCCTCGCTGCCGGTCTGCTTCCGGATGAAATCCCAGAACTTGCGCACATCCTGGTCCAGCTGGCGCAGCACGAGGTAGGTGCCATTGCGGCCGAGGTCCCGTTTCCGCGGATCCTCGGGGGCCGGATCCAGAGAGCTGGAAAGTGCATTGTCATCGACCAGGGGCCGCCGGGTGAGGTTCCCGTACTCATTCGGATAGCCAAGCAGGAACTCTCCCAGGGCGGAGAGGTTTTCATAGGTGTAGACGATTTCCCTGGATTTCTTTTTCTGCTCCCAGTCGATCTTTGGCTGGCTGATCCCGTCGGCAAAGCCGAAGGGTTCGACTCCGTCGAGGTCCGCCGTGTCGAGGCAGGCCTGGAGCTCGAAAGCCTGCTGGTACAATCCGCCGGTCTGCGCGCTCAGAAAGTCCTCGAAGACATCCGGTTCGCCAAAAAGCATGACCAGCAGGTGCGGTTCCTTCCCCGGTCCGCCCCACTCCCAGTTTTCCGGGGCGTTTTTGCCGGTGTCCCCCAGTTGCCGGGCCTTGAAACTGGCGGCCATGCCGCTGCGGAACTCGTGTGAGAATCCCTCGATTATGGACTCATCCGTTCCCAGGGCCCTTATTCCTTCAACCGTGAAGGCCACCTGGAGGGCCGTTTTCGGGGGCGGGTCCCGGGTCTCGGCAGGCGTCACCGGGGCCTGCCGGAGCCATTCCCTGGCGGCTCCCGCATCCTTGACCTGGAGCAGGTCATAATGGGCCTTGGTCATGCGCTTGTAGCCGAAGCGGACCAGCCCCTGGACATCTGAAAAATCGACCTGAGCGTTCATAGCAACTTTGCCCATTCCAATGCCTCCTCCCTGGAGAGATTTGTGGTGTCCAATCCCTTCCGGATACGGGTGTTCCGTTCCAGGTCGACGGCCGTCAGGCCGGGATAGGCCTTGTACCAGACCTGGGTCGGCAGGGTGTGGCGCCGGAGGTATTCCTTGTACTTGCCCTCGGCCCGGCAACCGTCGCGGATGAGCCAGTTTGTCCTGGGATATCCGATACCGTTGCTGAAGGAGGCATTCAGCCCGAAACCGGTCTTGTTGATAAAGTCGTCCATGTAGCTTTCCACGCTGCCATCGTAATTGCTGCAGAAGATCATGCGTTCCTTTCCGGCCACGAAGACCCAGCGGGCGAAATGGATTGTCCGGATCCGCCCCAGGCGGCCGGCATGGACCAGGTGCCGCGCCGCATAGTCGACCACGCCCAGGACCGCGTAAGTCGTCAGCAGGCGAAAAAGCCCCGGTTTCAGGCTGCCCATGGCGCTGAACTGGTTGGTCACGTCGTGGTCTTCCAGTTCGGAAAGATGGTCGGCAGCCTCCTGGTCATAGACCGGGACCACCTCCGGATCGGTTTTTTCCCGGTGCCGCAGGATGATCAGGTACACCGGAAGAGCCAGGAGGAGGATCGGCGATAACAGAAGCATCAGCAGGGGCATGCCGACCAGATGCAGCTTGTCCCGGATCCACCAGCCGGCAGGCGTTGGTTCCTCCGGGGAAAGCGTCAGCCGGCCGGCGGCCTGCTCCTCCCCCGAAAATTTGCGCAACCTGGAATGCACCTCGCGGGGATTCAAGCCGGCAAACTCCTCCGGGGAGCCGTCCATCCGCTTTTCCAGTGCCTCATACAGGGCCGCCTCCTGGTGGACCTGTCGCACGGTCCGGCCCCGCGTATTGACATAATTGGCGAGCGGCGGGCTGCGATGGCTCCACATCCAGCCGACCAGGTCATCCTCCGGAGAAAAGCCTTCGCAACAGGAGAAAATTTCCCGCAGGCCCTCACCTGCCTTGGCCGCCAGCTCCTCCAGAAAATCCCGCTCAGCGCCGTCGATATCGCCCAGAAAGGCCAGGTAAAGCGGGTACTCGCGCGGCTCCAGCCCATGGGCCCGGACATCCCCGGTGGTCTTGTCGTCAAGGAGCACCAGGCGGGCCATGTGGAGGGCCGGGAATCGGGCGAAGGGCACAAGCCGGTTCTCGCGGTCGACCCGGCCGGGAGCGTGGTTCATGGAG
>ENA-ORCW01000402-ORCW01000402.1-marine-metagenome-genome-assembly--contig:-NODE-402-length-29097-cov-4.524121_pt1 | contig 29097 bp, 15 predicted proteins | sample MGYA00237784_ERZ508517 | MGnify/ENA primary metagenome ERZ508517 (study PRJEB26187, sample SAMN06268979) | marine metagenome | isolation source: Tt ae E1 feedstock associated aerobic enrichment on... | reverse complement strand
CAATCGCCAATCGCCAATCGCCAATCGCCAATCGCCAATCGCCAATCGCCAATCGCCAATCGCCAATCGCCAATCGCAATCGCAATCGCCAATCGCAAACGCAAACGCAAACGCATACGCATACGGGCGAGCGGCCGTCCAGGCCGACCGTTGAACGTCCATCCTCGTGACCGGCGGAGCTACACGGCAGCGAGTGTCAGGGTTGCTCCAAAGTGAGTCACCGCAAGAACCCCAAACGCTCCCCCGAGGGAACGTGTCGGGCCTGCGGAACACCAATCTCCTCCAGACGGTCGTACGGGTCCGACTGCTGGAAGCGACAGCAGCAGCCGGATCGCGGCGACAACCACCGCCGGGTCCACAGTTCGGTCGCGTCTCCCGGCTTTCAGTCGGATCAGAGTCACAGTGTGAGCAACCTGAGTATCGGAGCCGCGACGCTGAGCAGGTTCGCTTCGAATTCCGGACGGTGATCGTTCACCAGCGCCACCATCTCGTCACGCTCCTGCGCGAACCTGTACGGAACGGCCAGGAAGACCCAGTAGTGACCATCCTTTCCCAGGCTGAGCGAGACATTTCCGACAGACAGCCCGGAGTAGCTCTTCTGTTCCGGCGGATCCACGAACGGTCCTGCAATCGCCGGCGTCCCGCCGGTGACGACAAGTGGTGCTCGCACAAACATCACCAGGTCGACTTTTCCGCCGGGGTCGGACTTGCCGCATGACGCGATCGCGTATGGAAGCTGCACATTCCCGGCCTTGAGCATTTCACTCTTTGCATTCGGCAACAGCAGGAACGAGGGACGTTCAACAAGCGGAGGCGTCTTCGCAAACCGTTCGAGTTCCTCGGAACTCATTCCACGTGACGCCTCTGTTGCCGCTCCTGACCCGAGAGGGACAAAGTTGTCCTCATAGGCGTCTTTCGATCCACCCTTCCCAAACGGCCACCACTTCATGGCGAGTCTCCCGGGGCTGCAGGAAATACCGCGGCACCCCGACCGGGAGACACCACAGCACGAGACGTAACAGGGGCGTTGCGTCGTCTATTGGCCAGTCTGGGGCCGGGTCACCTCACACATGGATCTCTGAGAACGCTTGCTGGAATGCCGCGGCCAGCCGTTCCGAGACGGGATCATGCTGCCCCAGCGTGTCGACTCTCACTTGCGGCGTGCCGATTGTGAAGTACACACTGCGCGTCGCCGCGTCGAACTGGGAGTTGACCACATACGTCGGCTGCTGCCGCTGAGGCAGATACCATCCTGGAATCGGGTTCATCTGGCCGTTCGGCATCCCCAGAGAATGCGCGTTCGGACCGACGCCGCAGGACAGACCCGCCAGTTCTGCCGCTGTTCCCACAGCACAGTTCAGAAAGGCGCGCGCTTTGGTGTCGACACCGTCGGCCTGCGCGTCTGACAGATGCTCATTCCAGCCGTACTCGAGAAAGATGTTCGGCCCGTCGATTTCGATTTCGCGCAGGTGCAGGACACAGTCGGGGCCGCCAACTATCTGCCGAGTCGTTTCAAAGTGCTCCTGAAACACAGAATGCAACGCCGGGCCCTGCGCTCCGTGTTGCCGGCCCGCAGACATCTCATTCTCGTGGTTGCAGCAGTTCTCGATCTGCTGGCGGCACTCCTGCACGCGTTCGTGTCCGGGCGTTTTCTCGAGAAACTCGTCGAGCAGCGGTCGGGCGGGCTCAACGAGCAACCGAAACTCGCTGACATCCGAGCGGCCCGCCTTTCTCAGCTGCGTCTCGCCGCAGGCCGCCCACATCTTCAACAGCAGTGCGGAGTACCCGATGAGTGTCGACGCATGCTGCTCACGCGAGAGCCGGAGTGCGCGTCGGTTCGTCAGCATCAACTGGAAGAACGAAGCGGCGCAGCCGTGCCGTCCCGGGTCCTTCGAGGGGTCGACATCGAAGTAGTTCTGGGCCGACCACGTCATGACCTGGCTCCAGGGCTGGTTGCTTTTGCGGGCATCACGAATGATGGGGACGTGTTCGCGAAGCACCGGCTCGTGCGGAGCCAACGCTTCCAGGCGTTCTGCCCGCTGGAAGAACTCGTCATAGGAGAGTGAGAGCAGCATCAGATTCTCGGCCGCATACGCTTCCGACTGCGCCAGACGCTCCTTCCCGGGAGCATTCGGGGAGGCCGACTGAACGATGTCGACCGCACGCTGGAACTGCTCTCGCGCCGCGGCACCGTCGCCGATCGTCGTCCACAGAACGGCACCATGCTGGAAGGCCACCACGGCCTTTCCCCAGGCGGGAGCATCGACATTGTCCAGACGATCCAACACGTCCAGCGCGCTGCGGAGCCGGCATTCGTCAAGCAGCTTCTGCACTGTCCTGAGCTGTTCCATCACATCGTGATGCACGGTCGCACCTCCTCGGGCCAGCCAGCCAACCGCGCGTCGAAACAGTGACATGTATGGATACCTCACCGAAAGAAGTCGATCGTGTGGAAGTGTCACTACCTGGAAACAGCAACGAAGTAGACCTGGCCGGCTGCATCGGCAACTGCGGTCTCGTCAAAGAGGTGGGCAACGGCGTCCCCCTCGCCACTGAGGCACGTCAGCGGAGTGCGTGCAGGCAGAACGTCGATCAACGTCCAGGTTTCGGCGTCGACTGCGAACAGCGTACCGCTTTGTCCAACAAGCCAGAGAACCTTTCCCGCACCGTCGACTCCGGCGTGCACGATTCGTCGTTCCCTCACACCGGGCAGCTCGCTCGCTTCCTCGTCCCCATCCATGAATGCCTGCACCGATCCGTGAACGACCGTCGCTCTCGATTCTGCTGAACACTGTGTGACGACCAGCAAACGGTCTCGCACGTGGTCACATGCGAGACTCGCAAACATCCCGTGATCGACACGCAGGACAGCATGCCCCGTGTACGTTGGAACTCCGGAGGAGTCATCCGGTCGGAAGAAGACGAGGACGTCACGAGACTCGTGAACCTCTTTGCCATGCAGACAGGTCATCTTCCAGACAATCCATTCACCGAGGTGATGAAGCGAGCCACCCGTTACTCCGTGGAACTTCAGGTGTCCGGTCTGCTCGACGACGTCATCAGCCCGGCAGACATAGTTCTGCCCGCCTGCCTGCGACAGCCAGAAACTCCCTCCGGGCAAACCTGCAATCGCCGAGATGCCTCCAGGAACGCCGGTCACCAGTTGTGGCATGCCTGATGAGAGATCGAGTCGGTATCCCTGCCCCTGCAGGCGAGCCGAAAGCACCTCGTTGTGGTTGTTGCGTCCATAGACAGCAAAGGGACTCGTTTCTCGGACGATCAGCTGTGCTGCGTCCATGTCAGAGGCCGTATGCCAGAAGCCGTCGTCACGGTGGACGATTGCATCGATCCGTCGGTCTTCTCCGACGTAGAGAGCCTGGACGACGGTCTGGGTCGCTGAGCTGCCCGACTCGACGTTCAGCGTCGCAACGGCCGCTCGCGTCAGCAGGGCGGATTCTCCCTGGCCGATCGCCGTCCAGTCCTGCGCTCCCGCAAACTTCGGGCTGCTGCCACTGATTGGAATGGAGACTTCGTCATCCGGCCCCCAGGCGTGAAAGCGACCGACCTCGTCAACCCAGAGGACGCGGCCCCCCGTTGCACACACGTGCTGCGGTCGTGCATCACAATGAGTCTCTGCCGTCGCTCTGAGAACACCGTCTCGACACTCGAAGATGGCCAGTCGCTGGTCGGTCAATGCGACAACGCAGCTGGAACGCTCGCCCGGGCAGACGTTGACAACATCGACCTGCTCGAGAGTGAGCTGCCCACTGAGGCTCCGCCGGTCTCCGAGGAAGACACGTGTGTCGGTCCCGCATCGGAAAGTCGCGACAACTCGGTCGCCGCACGGAACGCAACCGGACAGTTCTGCATCGGGCGGAAGATCTCCAGGCGTGACGGGGACCGTTTCGAGCCGCCCGTCCTGGAACACGCAGCATGTCAGTTCACGAGAATCCGACTGAAACCAGAGCTGCCCGCCGCAGAAAGTGAGACACGGCGGCTCGTACTCCGGCAGATACAGCGGGAGAGTCGCCACGGACTCTGCATCGGTGACAAGGCCACGGTCATTCCTGTTGAGTCGGACGATCTCGACCTGACTGTCTTCGGCAGCGACCGCGAGAAATGCCGCATCTGCCCGAACCGCGACTCGCAGGATACGGGTCGATCGTACGGGCACCGACTCCGGGAGTTCCTGTGACCGTTCAAGATCGACGATGTTGATCCGTCCCAGCTGTGAACAGACGAAGGCCAGCCCGGACTCTCCGGCGACGGCCCCGATCGACGGCCGGGCAAACTCGTGCTGCGTCCGAACGTGCACATGAATGTCGCCGCCTTTGGCCGATGGGGGCTCCGGCAACGCGACCCGGCTCGTATGAATCCACGGTCGGCGGATCCCTGAAGTGTTCAGAAGCTCCCGATCCGCATCGGTTCCCTCATGCCACAGGAGTGCGGGATACGCATGCGGAGCGTTCCACAGCCGCTGGGCACGTTCGAGCACGAACGTGCGTACGTGTTGCGCCGGAGTCGGTTCAGGAGCGGGAATCAGTTCGAAGTCTTCCAGCAGACCATAGACGTCAATTGCGCAGCATCGCGCATCGACATAGGTCGTCCGGCACAGGAGGCGGCACAGTTCCGGATACCGGCCTGACCGAGAGAGGTGCCAGGGGAGTTCGACGAGTGCCCGCAGATCTGGACGCGGCGTCTCCCCTTCCGGTGCCGATACGTCGTCGCCGAGTGCCGGCCCCACGGCGCGTTCGGAGAAGAAGTCGGCCAGCACCTGATGCCGTTCCGACCGCGTCTCGGAGTCCGACAGGTATTGCCGCCGGATCTCCTCTCCAACCTGCCGATGGTAAAACGCCAGGACATCGCGGCCCTGAGCGGATCGTCGGACCAGGTAGGGAGCCAGATCGAAGTAGAGTCGGGACCAGACGGCGACCGGTAGCTGCTGCTGCTCGGGATCACGTTCCGGGAGCTCGTGAAAGCGGTGTGCCAGAAAGTGCTCGAAGTATCTGGAATCGCCTCGCAGTACGCCCCGCACCTCCGGCTCGGTCAGTCCGTGACGGGCACAGCAGAGATAGCACAGGGCCCGCTCGATGAGCATCGGGCCATGGTTCGCTTCGTCGGCCAATCGATCGAGCAGTTGCCGAATCAACCCGGGCACATCGGCGGCAATGCCAGCAGGTTTGTGCCAGGACGGCCAGAGCCGTGCGGCCTCGAAGACCATCCTCAGATAGAGCGGCTGCCGGCAGGTCGGACTTGCGTCGATTCGCGCGTTGACGATACGTCGTTGATCCTCCGTCAGCGTCCGCCTCGCCTCGTCCAGCCAGCGATCGAGAAGCCCGCGAGATTCCCCGGTCGAAAACGCCCCCAGCAAGAAACGGAACGGATCCGGATGCTGCCGCCGCTGCATCAGGCGCCATGGGGCCCCGGCGGGGTCCTCGTCGCCGCGATCGGAGAGGCAGGAAACGATCACCCGCACGTTCTCAGACAACCGGGTTGTCGGCAGCCAGTTCAGATCCCGTGCGCCATCGTTGTCCGACAGCTGATCAAGTGCGTCCAGCATGATGACAACGGGGGCCGGAGAGTGGCTGCCCTGCGTGAGGTGACCACGGAACTCGCTGACAAGGTCGTCGAACTCACCGGATGGTTCGCCTTCATCCCCCGTGCGATGGCGCACATCGCGGCAGATACCGGTCAGCAGGCTGCGGATGTCCGTCGAGGCAGCGTTGGCTCCGATGAGCCGCAGGATCGGTGTCTCTCCGCACATGGCAGCAATCTGGCGAGACGCTTCCGTCAGCAGGGCCGTTTTCCCGCAACCGGAGTCACCATGCACGACGAACACCGAACCGCCCGGTCCGCTGACATAGTCCCGGATGGCAGCCAGTGCATCTTCACGGCCGACGAACGTTCCCTCCGGCGTACGTCGCTCGCCGAAATCACGGTGTTCCTGCCGTTCGATGGCCAGGGGCCCCGGTCGCTGGTACTCCTCCATCTGCCGCCGGACCAGCGTCTCGAGATTGCTGCGGAAGAACGTGCACACCTCTGTGATGTGGTCGTCGGCGATCCTTCCGTCACGCCACTCGATGTGGTCGCAGACCAGAATCTGTTTGCCGCCGATGTGGTCGCGGATCGCGGCCTTCAACGACTGCTGAGCCGTCCACGCACCCCGGTCGATGTGTCCCGAGGCGTCCGCATCAACAAAGCCGGGACGATCCGTCGCGGACTGCAGTCCCTCGAGGTTGCCAAGGTTGCGGAACAGGGCGAACACATGCTCGTGCGCGTCCGGTATCGCCAGTGCTCCCCGCCAGATCTCCTGCTCCGTTGCCGATGCCGTGAACTTGAGTGTCGCCGGGATGACACCATCCGGTCCTTCTCCGGGCAGCCCTGCGCTGCGCAGGTCCGGCAATGACCGGTCGATCAGCTCCCTCAGCTGCCGCTCGACTTCGTTCCACGGCTGCGGATCCCGGAACTCGGCCAGTTCTCCGCTGCGCGGCTGCAGGCAATGGACGCGCGGAATCGCGTTCTCATCGCGACGATACCAGCGCAGCAGCAGGTCGCGTTCCGCACGACCGATTGCGGCCGATGCAAGAATCTCGAATTCGAGAGCCGAGATCTCCTCGGGCAGCGGTCGCCACCCGTAGCGATCTCCCAGAAGAATGATGAAGTTGGGCCGCGGAGAGACTTCCTGAGATCGGCGAAGTTCTTCGAAGCAGATCCGCATCGTTCTCTGATCGTGGGACGCCTCCTGCGAAACGCCCCAGCGGAGGTCGATCGCCTCGAATTCGAAGCCCCCCTCGGCACACAGAGTCTGCAGGCCGGGGAACACGTACTGTTGCAGGCCGTTTCGTTCCAGCGTCATGTCGCTGAACGTCGAACTGACGAAGATCCGTATGACGCGTTTCCGAATCCGGCCCACTTCGATGATCCTTTCGCTGAATCTCTACTGAGCGTTGTTGCCTGGGGGCATCGAACTCAACACTCGCCGCCAGGCAACCGAACGGGGAGACCGGTTCGCTCAGCTTTTCGAAGTGGTATGAACGAGCGTTTGCCCCGTCACGCGGGGGACGTTCATACGCGAGACGATGAGCCAGCGAATCATTCGGGCATCGACCGGGCCTTTGCAGAGAAAGAGAAGATTTTGCGACCGTACACCCTGCAGGATGCGAAATCGAGAACGATTTGCATTTTTTTGAAGACCGCTGCAACGACGGATCGCCGGCTCATCCGCATCTCAGTCCAGATCGATGCGGCCCCCTGCGTGGCGAGTCCGTGGTGATCCCTGGCTCCCCCATGGGCGAAGCCCGGTCACTCCGGGAGTGCCCGGGCGATGGCCGCTGGCTGGAAGCACAGCGTCCTGGTCGCGTCCACGAGTGAGTCGCAGGATCCGATGGCGACTGCCCCGTCAACGGGGCGTCCAGCAAGCGGCTCATTTGCGGGAGCTGTCGGTCCTCTGTTGAGATCGGTCCCATTGGGGGGCATACTGCACTCACCCCTCCTTAGCTTCATGCAGTTGAAGCCTCTTCGGCCAGCCTCTCAACAGGATCCGCAGAGTGATGAACCGTTCCGATCGATCCATCGTGCTGGTGGACGGCGATGTGACCATCAACTGGAATCTCGCGGACCTGGGCCGCCGGGACAGTCACCTGCATGATTGGTCTGCCGACTCCCGTTCCCGCATGTCTCAGCAGCGGGGAGGAGCCGCCTTGCTGGCCGACCTGACTGCCAGCGTGCTGGCAGACATCTCCGTCGCTTCCGTCGAGACCGGGCGCGTGCCGGCGGATCCAGTCAGAAACGACGACGTGCAATACCACCATGCCTACGCGATGTGGCGACGCGACAGCGACGGAGCGTGGCGTGTCAGTCAGTTCCTGGGTGTCGACCCGCGAGTATCGGACTCCCGCACCGAAACCACCAACATCGCCTCTCCCCGGGTGATTGTCATCGACGATGCGGGACTGGGCTATCGCTCCTCACTGTCGAGCTGGCCCGATGCAGTGCGGGAACCGGACTCGGACTGCTGGATCCTGCTGAAGATGGCAAGTCCCGTGGCATCCGGCCCGTTGTGGAATCACCTGATCCGTCGCTGCCCGGAGCGGTTGATTCCCGTCCTGACCATTGACGATCTGCGACGGACCGAGGTTCAGGTCAGCCGGGGACTGTCGTGGGAACGGACGGCCCAGGATGTCGTCTGGGAACTGGCCCACAATCCGTGCATCAACGAGCTGGGGCTGTGTGCACATACCGTCGTCTCGTTTGGAACGGCGGGAGCCCTCCTTCTTTCTCGCGGGAGTTCGTCAGCCCGACTGTTGTTCGACCCTCTTGTCATGGAAGGCGAATGGGAACCGGCCGATTGCGGTCATCTCGTTGGCAATCCGGCGACGATGACCGCAGCTCTGGTGCGTCAGGTAATTCAGTCTTCAGACGAGCCCGACCTGGAAACCGGCGTCCGGAGTGGCATTCATGCAATGCGAGTGCTGTACAAGAGGGGATACCACTGTGATTCTGGACGTGGCGACGGGCTTGATGTCGGCTTCCCCATACGCGACGTTGCCGAAGCAATTCGCGAGTCATCGGATGTCCTGGCGGCAGTCGACGTGCAGGATCCTGTCCGGTTTCTGGACCGCAGCAGCAAGCCGTCCGATGCGCCAGGACGACCGGGCTTCTGGACGATTCTCGAGAACCGATATCGGGACGGTCTGCTGGGGCTGTCTGAGCGGATCGTTCTCGACGGCCTGGAAGAGAGCCTTGCAGACGTTCCCATGGGGCGCATCGGCCATCTGAATACGGTCGACCGTCACGAGATCGAATCGTTGCGAAGCATTCAGAGCCTGTTGCGTGAGTACTGCCGTCACCAGCGGCAGCAGCCGCTTTCAATTGCGGTGTTCGGCCCCCCGGGTTCGGGCAAGTCATTCGGTGTTGAACAGGTTGCGCAGTCGATCGATCCGGGAGCAATCCGGAAACTGACGTTCAACCTGTCGCAGTTCGATCGTCCAGAAGAACTTCTCGGTGCGCTGCACCAGGTGCGCGACGTTGGCCTCTCTGGAAAGCTGCCGCTGGTGTTCTGGGACGAGTTTGACACGCCGCTGGACGGCCAGTCGCTTGGCTGGCTGCGATACTTCCTCTCTCCGATGCAGGACGGTGCGTTTCAGGAAGGACAGATTACGCATCCCATCGGTCGCTGCATTTTCGTCTTCGCCGGGGGAACCTCGGCCTCGATGGACGAGTTCGTCACGAGTCTGGACACCGACGACCATCGCAAGGCCGCGAAGTTGCCGGACTTCGTGAGTCGCCTGCGAGGTTTCCTGAATGTTCTGGGGCCCAATCCCCAGTCGACTGTCGCCGGTACTGGAGACCCGTACTACATCGTGCGTCGTGCGATTCTGCTGCGGTCGCTGCTCGAGCGGTCAGTCCCACACCTCCTCCGGCCGCAGGGAGGTGTACGTCGATTGCAGATTGACCGCGGCGTGTTGAGAGCCCTGCTGCAGATCAGCCGTTACAAGCATGGAGTGCGTTCCATCAACGCGATTCTCGCGATGAGTGAGCTGGCGGGGCGACAGGGATTTCAGCGATCGAGCCTGCCTGCGCAATCGCAACTCGACCTGCACGTCAACGGAAGAGAGTTTCTGTCGCTGGTGCAGAGCATCGTTCTGACGGACGACCTGGTTGAGCATCTGGCAGAGGCTGCGCACGAAGTCTGGAAGGCAGGGAAACTTCGCGATCACTGGACGCACGGCCCCGACAAGAGCGAGGAGGCGAAGACTCACCCCTGGCTCGTTGACTTCGAGGACCTGCCGGAGCATGCGAAGGAGGCGAATCGCGTTACGGTACGGACAATCCCACAGAAGCTGGCGATTGCCGGCTATGTGATGATGCCGGCTCGCAGCAACGAACCGCCTCTGGAGTTCCCCGGGGGTGATCTCGAGATGCTGGCCCGGTTCGAACACAAGCTGTGGATGCAGGGAAAGCTGCAGGCGGGATTCCGATTGGGAACACCGACGGACGATGATCCGCTGCAGAACGAATACCTCGTGGACTGGGACGATGTCCCGGAAGAGATTCGGCAGGCGGATCGTGATCTGGTCTGCGGGATCCCGAAGATTCTCTCGAAAGCCGGGTATGCCGTGGTCAAGCTGGATGCGGGAACGTAGTTCATGTCCCGAGAATCTGCATCGAGTCCCGCGTCGCCAGAGACGTGTGCCTACAGTCTACGGATCGGCGTGACGGGGCATCGCAACCTCAGCGATGCGGCAGGAGTCGCGGAAGCCGTGGCAAGGCTGCTGGAGCAGATTGAGCACACACTGCGTGCGCAATCGCGCACCCCACTCGACCGGGTCGTCGTTTCACCACTCGCGAAAGGAGCCGACCGGATCGTTGCCGAGGAAGTCCTGAAACGTGAGGGAACATCTCTCGAAGTGCTCTCTCCATTCCCCCTGGACGAATACCGGCGCGACTTCGCGGAGCCGGACGACCTCGCGGAGTTCGAACGCCTGCTGAGCCGGGCCGACCTCGTTCGCTGCGTCACGACCTCACCGCCGCCACAGAATGCGTCCGATGACGAACAATCGGACTGGCGAAGTCGCGGCTACCTGCGGGTCGGACGCGCAGTCGTCGACGCCTGTGAAATCCTCATTGCGGTCTGGGACGGCAAGCATGCGAGAGGGATGGGCGGAACGGCAGACGTCATCGAATACGCACTTCGCCAGCGACGCACTGTCATCTGGGTCAACGCGTCCGCCCCGTCGAGCGAGCCGCAGCTGATCCTGGACTGGCAGCCCGGTGGACGTCCCGACGCTGATGGAGTACCGACCACGGCGAAAGCACTGTCGCCCGGCTACTATCAGCTTGATGCCTACAACCGCGATGCGAGTATTGGCAGCGAGGCTCTGGATCGGGCCATCACCTCCGAGCAGACGTCCCTGCAGGCGCACGCACGGAACGCAGGTCTTCCTGCCGAAAGCATTCGCCACGTGACCGATGTGCTGATTGCACACTTCGTCCGGGCCGACCGACTGGCCGTCCACTATCGAAACAACTACGTGCGAGCGACGTCGGGGCTGTTCGTGCTCTCGGCACTGGCGGTTACGGTCGTCGTCGGTCAGGTGCTGTTCTTTCCCAATCTGCTGTGGATCATTCTGCTGGAGATCCTTGCGATGGGAACAGCGGTCATCCTGTGGATGTGGTGCCGACGCAGTGCCTGGCACGAAAAATGGATCCACGACCGCTATCTCGCCGAGCGACTGCGGATGGCCATCTTCTCGCTGATGCTGGATCAGGAGGATGCGACTCCGACCTCGCCCCCGTCGCAGGCTCTGCCATTCTACGGCGGTCCGCAGGACTGGCTGCTCTCGACCGTACGGAGCATCGTCGAGACTGCCCGAGCCATACCGCACAAGCCTGCCGGTTTCGAAGCGACCCGACAGTTTGTGGTCGAGGCGTGGCTCGACGACCAGCGACGATATCATGCACGCAACGCCGACAGAACACATCGCGCGGCCCACAGAGGGCATCGCGCCGGTACCGTTCTGTTTCTGGTGACACTCGTGATGGCCGTGCTGCACTTTCTGGGAGTGGGACACGGCGAGCACGGCCATGCGGAAACGGGAGTTTCGCGGCTCGATGTCTGGATTACGTTCCTCGCCATTGTCCTGCCGACCTGGGGAGCCGCGATCCACGCGATTATCACACAACTGGAACTCGAGCGGATTGCAGCCCGTTCGGAGCAGATGGCCCGACTTCTCGACCTTGTGGTCGAACGAGCGCGGGAAGCGAGATCGCTCGACGCATTACGCGAAGTCGTCGCCGAGGGGCAGCGCGTCATGGGAACGGAGAACCACGAGTGGTGGATTCTCCTCAGCTTCCGGCAGCCGGTGCTGCCAACGTAGATTTGCGGTTTGCCGAACCCGCAATGCGGCCATCCCGTTGACCAGATGGACAGATTCACCAAACGCGACGTCCACCACCGGGGCCACAGCGACTGAGCCGCGCGGGGCATTCGTGAAGACGGCGAGGCGGCTCAAGCGTCGGCTCGCGCGGGTCGGTCATCTGCATCGAATTGCTGCAGCTCACTCGCCAACCGGCAGACGGGCCTTTGGACGTGTGACGGCCGTCTGGGAAGGACGAATGACGGATTCCCGGAATTGACACGAAATACGCTTGAACAGGCTAGTTAGTCTGGGATAGGTTGCGACGGTTCTCCTGAACAGGAACACCCTCAAGGGCCCAGGGTCTGTCAATTCACCTTGAGGATCAGGGTTTGCGTTGTTTCGTATGGATCGTTCTGGTTGCGTACGGACTGCTTGGCTTCGGTGCCGGCAGGTCGGCGCACGCATACACGGTTGTCTACGGGCTCGATCTGGCCCCGCAGGCTGCAGTGTCCGCAGGTTCATGCGCCGAGCAATGTGAGTCCCTCTGCCGATTCGTCCTCAGACTGCAACGGGGCGAGTCTTCCCAACGGTCTGGAGACGAGACATTTTCGGGCGACCGCAGTCCCGTCGTCGCTGCAGGAACAGTGACGCTTGGGTACGCGGCAACACTCATCACGTCATCCCCTCCCGATCCGCCTCTGACCGGTCTGGTTCCTGACGAGGCGGTCCTGATTCCAATCCGCTTTCTGGACGGCGTCTTCCGTCCACCTCGATGCTGACGGCACGGTCATTTCGTCGCTGCGCGAGCACTGTTCGACTCTGTCGAGGGAACCGGTCCCTCTCGGCCGCGCACGGCCTGCAGACACAACTCGTTCCGTCTTACACAATCATCGAGGTTCATCTGAAATGAAGACAATTCTCTGTACCACCGCCGCAATCGCACTGCTGGCCGTCACCAGCCAGTCAGTGCAGGCTCACACGACAGCGTTCGGTTTCATTCCCCAGGCCAATGGCGATGTCGAATTCTACATCGGCACGTACAGTCATGCTGGCGTACCACCTCAGCAAGGCTCGCTCGTGATCTCGGGTGTCGGAAGTTTTGCTTTCGATGGCCTTCACATTGGCACCAGTGCGGCGGCGCTTGGACTGACCGCGCCCAATGCGACCTACTCCGAGTACACGGGACTTGGTGCCAACGTCGATTTCCAGAGTGTCACCGTGAGCGGACTTTCCAGCGGCTCCTACTCTTTCGACATCAGCGGCATGAGCAACGTGCACTGGGTTGAAACTTCCAACTTCCCTCTCCCAATTTCTGCCACTGTGTCCGTCAGTTCAGTCGTCCCCGAACCCTCAAGCCTCGCGCTGCTGGGAATGGGTGTCGCCGGTCTGGCCGCGGCACGTCGCCGTCGCCGCAAGCAGAACGAAGAGTCAGACAACGAAGCCTGATTGCGACGGGCTGAGTCGCTGAGCATTGCCAGCTGGTCGGCGGCGTCCCTGATCCCGCCGGCCAGCTGGATCCTTCGCCCCTCCATTGCCCCGCGGGCCCCTTTCGCTGCTGACGTTCCTCCGAAGAGTGTGATGTTGATGAAGCCGCAAAAGCCGCGCCCGCTCCCCCTGTCGCCTCCCGAACCGCAGTCCCGCAACACAGTCGCCGATCGAGACTCTGCCGGAGAGAAACTGCCTCCGCCCAGGTACTACCTGAACGTCCGACTGCTGGTTACTGCCTGCGTCATCCTGCTGGTCATCGGTACGGCGATTCCTCTGGTCCATTTCTATCAGCAGCAGCAGACGAGCCGGTCATTGCGCGTGCGTGCAGAGACGAATCTCGCCGATGGCAACCCGGGAGTTGCTGCCAGACAGCTCGCTTCGTACCTGGCGATGGCACCGGATGATCTGGAGGCCAGGATCCAGCTCGATGAACTGAACTGGACACTCGCAGAGAAACCGGGCCAGATCCAGCGAGCAATCAAGTTTACGGAGCAGCTGCTTCGCGAGAACGACGGTCTCGAAGCGAGACGCTGGCGTCACGTTGACGACCTCATCCGCTACGGCCGCCCGACGGATGCGATCTCCCATATCGAGATTCTGCGCAACTCTGCTGCCAGCGACTTCGATCCTGCCGCGCTTGATCTCGTCGAAGGAATCTGCCATGACGCCGCCGGACGGCGTGAAGATGCGGCGCTTGCCTTCGGTCGAATCGCGATGTCCGAGACCGAATTCCCCAACGTAACACTCGCAGGACACACAATCGAACGGTCCGAAGTGATCGTTCGCCTCGTTCAGATCACGGCGACGGAACTGAACCGTCGCGAGCAGGCTCTGGCCCTTCTCGACAAAGCCATCGAACGTTTTCCAGGCTCCGCAGGCCTCCGCGTCTTTCGGGCAAAGTTTCATCTGGCGACCGGAACCGCCAACGAGTCGACGGCGAACGACCTTGAAGCAGCGCTCGAACAGGCCGGCGATGCCGACGCGGTATCGCGAGTCGAGACCCTGCTGCTGTTTGGCCAGCACCTCCGCCGCTCGCAGACGTCCTCCCCGGACCGAATCACACGGGCCATCGAACAGCTCCGGCAGATCGCCGACGAGGGTACCGATGACTATCGCGTCTATCAGGAGTCGGCGGCACTGCAGAAGCTGCGCGGCGAGGCCGATGAGGCAATCGACACTCTTCGCAACGGGATCGATGCCCTTCCGGAAGAACCGATGCTCGTCGTATTGCTCGCCGACGAGCTGTTGAATCGAGGTGATCAATCTCGCGTGCGCGAGCTGATTGAGTCCGAAGATTCAACGGAGTTGCCTCCCGAATTCGATGCATACATCCAGGGGCGCATCGCATATGAGGAGGAAGACTACGAGACGGCACGACGGAACCTCGAACACTTTCGTGCAAGCGGGGACATGTCCTCAGGTCTTGCTGGTCGCGTCTGGCTCCACCTCGCGAACTGCCACGGGAAACTGGGGGCTCCACGCGACCAGCTCCAGGCTGCCCGCAACGCCAAACTCTATCCGGAGGTCGCGAGTACTGCGCAACTCTCAGAAGCTCGTGCACTGGCACGCCTCGGTCAACTCGACGAGTCGCTGCGTGCCTATCACCGACTCCCCCTGCACATCGCAGCCCCGAGCGAAATCGCTCGCGTCGAACTGACGAGAGTGCTGCAGCAACCGCTCGGACAGCGTGAGTGGCAAAGGTTTGACGAAACAATAGAACAGGCCATTCGTGAAACGCCGGACGCTCCCGACGTCGTGATACTGCGTGCGCGGGCCTTAGTCGAACGTGGCAGGCACGACGAGGCTGACACACTCCTTGAAGAAGCGTGCGCGTCATCACCCCTACATCTGCCCCTCTGGGTCAGTCGGATCGAACTTCAAACTGCACTTGGGAACAGGGACGCCGCAACCGGGATTCTCGGCCAGGCCCGTATGGCTCACGGCAACCACGTCATGCTGGTCGCTGCCGAGATCCTCCTGCTGCCTGCGGACCGGTCGGCGGACGCGACTGCGCTCGTTGCCAGCATTGAAGACCGTCTCGAAGAAGTTCCCCGTGAGCAGCTGGGCATCGTCGTTCGGCAGCTGATTGATGTGAGTCAGCAAGCGGGGCGTGCCGACGACATGTTGAGATGGTATCGCATGCTCGCCTGCGAAGTGGAACCGTCACGCGGGACGCTCCTGAACCTGTTGCGTCTGGCCGTCGATCACCAGGCCGCTCCGATCGCCAGCGAGGCGACGTCACGCATCCGGACCCTGGAAGGGGAAAACAGCCCATACGCCGCATTCGCGGAAACGCTGACGGAACTGTGCACCTCGCCGGACACAACGGCGACTGTTCGCCAGGCTCGTGACGCGGTGGGTAAACTGGCGCGGCAGACTCCACACGAACCGGCGTTCTGGATCGAATTCGGTCGGCTGAACGAGCAGACCGGACGAACCGACGAAGCGATCAACGCGTATCTCGAAGCCGTCGATCGTGGGGCTGCAAACCCGGCGTTGCTCCGCCGCCTGATGCCTCTCCTTGCGAAGCAGCAACGCTACGGAGAGATCGGCCTGCTGAAAGATCAACTGGCACGTGCGGCAGGTCATTCCCCCCTCATGGGCCAGTTGCTCATCGAGGCGACCGTTCTCTCTGGTGACGGAGACGCTGCGGCGAACCAGCTGGAGCGGTTTGGCGAAGGCGGTGATCCGTTGTGGCGCGGTCGAATTCTGATGGCAACAGGCCGCAATGCCGAAGCGGAGAAAGAGTTCCGGCAAGCGGTCGACGAACAGCCTGATCGGGAAGAGGCCTGGTTGACGCTCGTCGATTTCCTCCTCGTCGATGGGCAACCGAACCAGGCCCGAAACGTAGCGGGCGACGCAAGACTGTCGACGCCCGAAGCACGGGCCCAACTGGCCCAGCTGTTTGGTGACCTGGAGACCGCCAGATCGATCTATCACGAGGCATACCGGAACGCCCCGACTCCTCAACGGGGGCTCGCACTTGCAGAGCTGCACGTTCGTAGCGGAAGGCGCGAGGAGTGTATTGACCTGCTCCAGGAGATGCTTCGCTCTGAACGTGACATCCCCGGAAAACAGCGCCTCGTCGCACGCAGGCTGCTGGCGCGAGAAATCGCCCGCCGGGATCTCTCCGACTTTGATTCGGCACTGGACCTGATTGGCGTCAATCTGCAGGAAGCAGACGACAAGCGCACCGAGCGGAAAGAGCTCGCGAGACTCTACGGAATTCATCCGTTTCCTGAGCATGCCGCAAAAGTGGAGGAAATCCTCAACGGACTGAGCCGGTACGGCACGCTGGACGCGACCGACCTGCTGCTGCTCGCGCAGGCACTCGACACACTCGGGAAATCGCAGGAAGCCGACCAGACCTGGCAGAACCTCCTGGTCCGCTCCGATCTCACGGTCGCCATGCGCAAGGAGTACATCAGGAGGTCGCTTCAGCAGGAAGACGCGACGGCAGCCCGACCCCATGTCACACGACTCCGGTCACAGGTCGGACTTGATCGGGACGTACTCCTGTACTCGGCGTGGACCAGCTGCCTCGAAGAGGGACGACTCGACGCCGTCACCACGTTGATTGACGACTATCTCAATCCCACCGGCGACGAAGCGGACGTGCAACGCAAGAGCGTGGCTGCTGGAGTCATTGCACAACTGGTTGAGGAGTTCGCCGGGAACGAGACGATCTGCGGCCCCCTCACGACACTGGCGAATCGACTCTATCTGCAGGTGACACCCGTTCGTCCGGCACAGGCACTGTCGCACTCCCTGCTGCTCACCTCCGTCAATCGCGGACGTGATGCGATTGGAGTCCTCGAATCGGTGCGGGGACAGGTCGACGAGATCCAGCGGCTTGCCGCTGCCATCCGGGTCGTCGAGTTGACCGATGTACCGGACGACACTCTTCACAAGACCGGCCAATGGGTCGACGAACTGATTGCCACCCGGCCGACGGCACAGGCACTGATGCTCTACGAACACTACCTGCGGGTGACCGGAAAATTCGAACGTGCCCGCGAACTGAACCAGCAGCTTCTCGAGGTCATGCCGGACAATGTTGTCGTCCTCAACAATCAGGCCTGGCTGCTGACGATCCTGAACCATCCCGCTGATGCGCTGCCTCTGATCGAACGCGCAATCGACATCGCCGGCCCCCTGCCATTTCTGCTGGATACCAGTGCGATGGCCCGTGCAGCCACCGGCGAAGCCGCACAGGCAATTCGTGACCTTGAACGAGCCCTCGCGCAGGAAGAGTCGGACGTCATCCGCTATCACCTGGCAGTGATCCACCTCAGCTCCGGTAATCGAGATGCGGCGGCCTTCCACTTTGAAAAGATCACCACCGACCTGGCGAGACTGCGCCGTTCGCTGCCGACCAACGAACGTGCAGACTTCGACCGCGTCGCAGAGACTCTCTGACGGCGTCGGGAGCGACAGGATCACAGACGCCTCACGCAACCGACGATCGAAATACGATTCCTCGCCCTGTGCGAGACATTCTGCAGCCCCCCCTCGTCGGCGCGCCATCGCGGGCCCGATAAGCGGCAAGCACGCCGCTTCGATGCCTCGATCCGCGCGAGAATACCGCGATTCCCCGCAAGGACGTGCGAGGGACGACCTGCGAGTGGTGCGGATGGCCGCGACAACCGCTGCCCATTCCCCCGAGCTCTCTCCGGGGCGTCATGAGAGTTCCTGGGGAGATGTCGGGTTCGGTTGCAGTGAGGTCACGACGCGAACGGGGGCAGGCCACCGGCCCGTCATCCCCCCCTGCATGCGCATCGGCGCATCCGGGTTACTATACTGCGCATCGCGCGGTACTGCGCAACGCGCGGTCTCTCCTTCGTGCATCCGGATCATGCACCGTGGCTACCCACCATCGACCACGACATGTTGGCATTCTTGTCGATACCGACGACTCCTGGGGACGGAATATCGTCGAGGCCGTCTGCCGGTTCGGTCAGTCCCGGGGATGGACCGTCCTGATCGCGCCACGCGACGCACAGGGACGTCTGCGGTTACCGAAAATCTGGAACGGCGACGGCATCATCGCTTCATTGCGATCCACGTCATCCGTCCGGCACGTCGAGGGTCTGAAGCTGCCGGTCGTCGACGTCGGCAACATGGTTCCCAGGTTCGACTGGCTGGCGCGTGTTGCAACCGATGATGCAGCCCGCGGCCGGATGGCCTTCGAACACCTGCGAGATCGGGGGCTCACACACTTCGCGTGCTATGCGCCCCCGATCGGGCGATACTCGGACGTCCGCCCCCAGGCCTTCGCAGACGCTGTCGCGGCCGGCGGATACGAATGCGCCATGTACGAGGCGACCCGCGACGACGCAGCAGGCTGGCTGACGAACTATTCCAACGTGCGCCGCTGGCTGGCAACGCTTCCGCGTCCGCTGGGCATCTTCGCTGCCGATCCCTACCCCGCCCGGCAGCTTGTCGAGATCTGCTCAGTCGAATCGATCCGGATTCCCGACGAGGTGGCGGTGCTCTCCGGCGACGATGACGACCTGCTCTGCAACGTCGCGTCGCCACAGATCTCGGCGGTCGAACTGGCAAGTCATCGAATCGGTGCCACCGCAGCACAGAAGCTGGCACGCATGATGAACGGTGGTGCCACGCCCAAACGCCCCACGCTGATCCCGCCCCTGCGGGTCCGGGCCCGGCATTCGACCGACATCCTTGCCATGGCGGACGACGAAATCGCAGACGTGCTGCGGTTCATTCGCGACCGGGCACCGGGTGGCATGACCGTCGCCGACCTGCTGGACGCGTTTCCCGTTTCACGACGACGACTGGAGCAGCGGTTCCGCGAGGAACTCAATCGCAGCCCCGCCGAAGAGATTCGACGCGTCCGCATGGCTCACGTCGGACGCCTGCTGCTCGACTCGGACAAACCTGTCGCTGCAATCGCCACCGAGACCGGATTCGCGACACCCGCCAGCCTGTCTCAGGCGTTTCGGCAGTACTTCGGCACCACGCCGGGCGAGTACCGGCGGCGAAACCGCGCCCCCTGAGTCCCCCGGGAGAAAAATCGAAAGCGATCTGCGCAGTGGCGAATTGCCGCCACATCTCTCTTCCCGTACCCTGAACGAAGGCAAACTCGCAACTGCAGATCCGGAGCTGGCCCGATACCAGAATCCTCGCCGGTCGTGCAGTTGGCTGCGGCGTTCCGTACATTGAAGTGCGGTGTCGCTGTGCGCCCCGTCTCCGTTCTCCTGACAACGAGTAAGCATGAAGGTCCATCCTTTGACTCTTCCGTCTGATCGTTGCTCGATGTTCGTGGCCATCTGCTTTGGCCTGCTGGCCGGCAGCGGCTTCGCTCAGCAGACAGAAGCCCCTGCTCAGGCGTCGCGTCCAACTCCTGTCGACTTCGTGCGCGACGTTCAACCGATCCTCCGGGACAACTGCTACGAGTGTCACGCGGGGACCACGGAAGAAGGGAGCCTGAACCTCGGCATCCAGGCCAGGGCGCTGCGGGGAGGCGACAGCGGGCCGGCAATCGTTGCAGGCAAGAGCGACGAGAGCCTGCTCATCCAGATGATCTCCGGTGGCGACGAAGATCGCCAGATGCCCCCCGAAGGGAAGAAGCCGCTGACCGACGAGCAGGTCCGCCTGCTGCGTGCCTGGATCGACCAGGGCGCGCCGTGGCCCGAAGACGCGGACGTCGTTGATCCGAAGATGGATCGAGCGAAAAAACACTGGGCATTCCAGCGACTCGCCCGGATCTCAGCCCCCTCACGGAGTTCCGACGACAACTGGTCCAAAAGACCGATCGATCGGTTCGTCCTGCAGCGACTCAACACAGCCGGGCTCCGACCGGCGCAACCGGCCGATGCCAGAACGCTTGTCCGCCGGCTGTACTTCGACCTGATTGGCCTGCCGCCGACTCCGGATCAGACGGCTGAGTTCATCACGGCCCATGCCGAAGATCCCGACGCGGCCGTGCAGAATCTGGTGGACCGACTGCTGGCTTCGCCTCGATATGGTGAGCGGTGGGGACGACACTGGCTGGATGTCGCCCGCTATGCCGACAGCGACGGCCAGGAAGCGGACATGGACCGTCCGCACGCATACGTCTATCGCGATTTCGTGATTCAGGCGCTCAACGACGACATGCCGTACGACCAGTTCGTGCGATGGCAGATTGCCGGCGACGAGTTCCAGCCGGACAACGACGCTGCGGTTTCGGCGACCGGCTTCCTGACGGCCGGACCGTCATTCAAGCTGCCCGAGACGTTCCTCGAGAGCGAACGTCTGATGAATCGCTACAACGAGCTGGACGACGTGATTTCCACGTTGGGCTCGGGGCTGCTGGGAATCACGGTCGCCTGCGCCCGCTGCCACGACCACAAGTACGATGCATTCTCTGCCAAAGAGTACTACCAGCTGCTGGGCGTCTTCCACAGCGGTGATCGGGTGACGGCAAAGCTGCCCAGCGGAAAGGAAGGTTTCTTCTTTCAGGACTTCGACGACAAACGGCGTACGACCTGGCTGTTCCGCCGCAGTGACTTCTACGATCGCGAAATCGAAGTCGACATCGGATTCCCTGCGATTCTGTCCTCCGGAGCGGATGCCAGCGACTTCTGGCAGCACGCCCGGGAAGCCTACCAGGAGACTGGCGACGCAAAAAGCACCCTGCAACGCCGCGCACTGGCGGAGTGGATCACCGATACCGAACGGGGCGGCGGAGCCCTTCTCGCCCGGGTCATGGTGAACCGGGTCTGGCAACACCACTTCGGCGAGGGGATCGTCCGCACAACAAGCGACTTCGGTGTCCGTGGAGACGATCCCTCACATCCCGCGCTGCTCGAGTATCTGACCAACGAGTTCGTCGAGGGTGGCTGGAGCATCAAGTCGCTGCATCGCAGGATTCTGACCAGCGCCGTGTGGCAGCAGGCGAGCACGAAAGGCGCCGCGGACCAGCGGGGGCCGGAGGTCGATCCGGCCAACCGGTTGCTCTGGCGGATGACGCCGCTGCGTCTGGAGGCCGAGATCCTGCGTGACGCGATGCTGGTGGTCAGCGAGACGTTGAACCTGGAGTCGGGCGGACCGGGGTTCAAGCCGTACATCGCCCCCGAAGCCAACCTCGCCCGAAACATCAAGGGCGAAGGGTATCCCAAGGACGCGAAAGACGACGCGTCCACCCGGCGGCGCAGCGTCTACATGTTCCACAAGCGACTCATCCCGTATCCGATGTTCCAGGCGTTCGATCGACCGGACCTGATGACCAGTTGCGCACGCCGGCAGAATACCACGGTCGCACCACAGGCGATGGTGATCCTGAACGACCGCTTTGTCCGCACGGTTGCCCGTGACTTTGCGACCCTGCTGGTGCAGCGACGCAACGGCAATTCGGACTCGGAGGACATCAACCTGGCTGCGATTGTCGAGGACGCGTTCGAAACGTCGTTCGCCCGCCTGCCGACGGATGTGGAAACCGAAACCTCGGTTCGCTTCATCGAAGCGCAGACCGAGGTACGAACTGCACGTGGGGAACAGGATCCGCAGATCGAAGCCCTCACGGACTATTGCCAGTCGCTGTTCGGACTGAACGAGTTCATCTACGTCGATTGAGTGACCTGACATGACCAGGAATTCCCAGGTGTTTCCCTGCGGCCGCATCGCGAACCTGATGAGTCGCCGAGAGTGGCTCTGCCGGGCCGGCTCCGGAGCAGGAATGATCGGCCTTGCCGGCCTCATGGCAGAGCAGAATCTTCTGGCCGCCCCGGCGACGGACGATGCATCGAGTCTCCAGACGTCCCTGCGTCCCCGGACCGGTCACTTCCCCGCCAAAGTCAAGTCGGTGATCTGGCTGTTCATGGAAGGAGCTCCCAGTGCCGTCGATATGTTCGACCACAAGCCGGTGCTCGACAAACGGGACGGCGAGACCACGGACATCCAGGCGTTCTTCGGAAACCCTGGCCCCTTGATGAAGTCGCCGTTCTCCTTCAAGCAGTACGGCGAGTGCGGGCAGTGGGTCTGCGACAGGTACACCAACGTTGCCCAACACGTCGACAAGATGGCATTCATCAAGTCATGTTACAGCGAATCGAATGACCACGTGCCGGCGATCTACCAGATCAACAGCGGGCTGCCGCGGCCCGGCTTTCCCACCGCGGGTGCCTGGGTGACCTATGGGCTGGGCAGCGAGAACCAGAACCTGCCGGGCTACATCGTGCTGGGCAATACCCAGGGAGCCAAGGGCGGCCCGCACAACTGGGGCTCCGGTTTCCTGCCGTCGACGTTTCAGGGAACGCTGTTCCGGTCCCAGGGAACCCCGGTGCTCAATCTGAATCGCCAACCGAAGGTGACCAGAGACGACCAGCGGGCACAGCTGGATCTGATGGCGAAACTGAACGACGAACATATGCAGCGTCACACGCGCGACGCCGAATTCGCCGACCGGATGCAGTCATTTGAGCTGGCGTTCCGCATGCAGAAAGAGGCCACCGAAGTCGTGGACCTTTCGCGGGAGACGCAGGCCACGCACCAGATGTACGGGATCGACAATCCACGATCCCGGTCGTTCGGCGCCAAGTGCCTGATGGCGCGGCGACTCGTCGAGAGCGGTGTCCGGTTCGTGCAGGTCTACAGCGACGGCGAATGGGACGCCCACGACAACCTCGAAGAGAATCACACGCATCATTGTGCCGCCACAGATGTCCCGGTCGCTGGCCTGCTGACCGACCTGGAGGCCCGCGGGCTTCTCGACTCCACGCTGGTGATCTGGGGGGCCGAGTTTGGTCGCATGCCGATCTCACAGAACGGCAAAGGACGCGATCACAATCCGAAAGGGTTCCTGCAGTGGATGGCGGGTGCCGGCATCAAGGGTGGCGTCAGCTATGGCGAGACCGACGAGATCGGCTACGAGGCGGTCGAGAACCGGGTCAGCGTGAATGACTTTCACGCCACCATTCTGCACCTGCTGGGCCTGGATCACGAACGCCTGACGTACTTCCACAACGGCCGCAGCTACCGGCTGACCGATGTGGCGGGCGAAGTGATCCAGGACATCCTCGCCTAGCCACAGGACGACCTCTGCCCGGGAGTCGCGCAACCGGCCGGCAACCTCGTCCGGTTGCCCGTGCTTGTTCGTCCACGCGCTTTCGTCACGGGACATGCCCGCGGTTCGCCGCGGCCTCTTGCCGATCGCCCCTCCTCCTCCGCCCCGGCCGGAATCCTCCGAGTTCCGCGCGGGCGCGGTCTGCTCCAATCCTTGCCGGAGTCAGTCGGAACCGGACGACGCGGCTGCATCCAGCCACGTCGACGGAACTGCAAGTCGCGCAGTCGCTACCGGCGATCATTGACCGCTCCCGCCGGACAAACTCCACGCGTGCGGGTTGCAATCACTGAGAAACATGGTCTAATCGCCATTCCTGAGATTGAGATTCATTCTCAGGTCCTGCCATCGCCCGCCAGCTGCCCTGCCAGCCTCGCCAGCCACCGCACTCGTCCCACCCCCTGTTCTTCGAGACGCGAGGTTGCGCCAGTGCCTGCCACAGCCACTCTACGTCCTGCGCGACGTGCCGGGTTCACCCTGATCGAACTGCTGGTCGTGATTGCGATTATCGCAATCCTCATTGCCCTTCTGCTCCCCGCCGTCCAGCAGGCCCGCGAAGCCGCCCGGCGGACTCAATGCAAGAACAATCTCAAGCAGATCGGTCTGGCCCTCCACAACTACATGAGCACGTATGCCGAGGTGCTCCCCAGCGCCGGGAACACGCGGACCGGTGGCTACCCCGACGACTACTCCCCACTCGCCCGCCTGCTCCCGTACTGCGACCAGGCCAACCTCCAGAATCTGATCGACTGGGATCTTCACCTGGGACATCCCGCCGCCGAGCCGCTTCCCGTCGAAATGGAACAGGTCGCCAGGACCGTGATCCCGATGTTCCTCTGTCCGAGCGACCCGGCCCCATCGGTAGCCATCGAGCCGTATCAGAACACGTTCGAATACGCCGGCTGCAACTACGCCGCCAACCAGAGTGACGGCACCGAAACTGATCCGAACCAGATTCACCCGATCAATCCCGGGAACGGGCTGTTCTGGTGCTCCGCCAGAACAAAGATGCGCGACTGCGTCGACGGAACGTCCAACACGATCGCGTTCGCCGAATCGACCCGCGGCCCGGGAACCGATACCACCGGAACCGACAACGACGTGCGGATGTATCGCATGTCGTGGGTCGGACTGTATCCGGCCGTGGCGGCGGCTCCGCCCTACGCCAATACGGAAGGTTCGCGACTGATCACGTGGCTTCGCGGCGTGGTTCCCTTCGGCCCGGTCATGAACGGCTTCCTCACGCCGAACAGCGAGATCCCCGACGCCGTTGAGGGATCCTCCAAGCTGACCGCAGCACGCAGCTACCACACAGGTGGCGCGCAGTTCCTGTTCATGGACGGCAGCGTTCACTTCATCAGTGACTCAGTCGACGTCAACGTCTACCGCGGAGCCTGGACCCGCATGGGTGGCGAAATCGATTCGCCGTTCTGAGCAGTAACCTCTCCCGGTACGACGTCGCCAATCATCCCGACGGACGCAATCGCCGGGATGCCCTCACCCTGCATGAGACTTCCGCGCATTGCGCCGCTGCTCTCATGCAGGCTCGAGGGAATGACCTGAACTCCAGTCCTCCGGACGGAGAACAAAGAGGATTCGATGCGCAGAACTGTCTACATCCTGGCGCTGACCACGATGATGCTCGGCTGCGGAGGTTCGTCCGACGATGGCCGGTCGTCCGCGGAGGCCGAGGCAGCCGCCGCGGGACTCCCCACCGAAAATCAGATCCGCTACTACATCGCCGAGGATCTGAAACTCGAATCATTGAAGCTGGTCCCCGCCGAGAATGGAAACTTCACCGCCACGGGCAAGGCGGCCCGCGGAGTCAGCTACGACATCGAGATCACCCGCACTCCCGGCACGCTCGAGTACACCTGGAAGGACGCCAGAGGAAAAACCGGCAGTGGCGGGTTCAGTACCGCTGGCAAGTGACGTTCGACACGTCAGCCGTCTTCAGTTGGCCCCCCGCTAATCGCCAGTGACCATGAACATCCCGGACAGTTCCACCGTACCGGCGAAGACGCCTGCAGACACCGCACCGGCTGAATCGCAGGCTGACGAGTCACGCGTCCGTCCGACACCAGCGCCCGGCGTCTCCAGCCCGCCGCGTCTCTACCCGGCAGTCTGGCGGTGGCATTTCTATGCCGGCCTGTTTGTCGCACCGATCTTCCTGGTGATCACGGTGACCGGTGCGCTGTACGTGTTCCGAACCGAGCTGACGAACCTGCGGGACCATTCGATTCTGTTTGTGGAACCGCAGTCAGAGCGTCTCGGATACGACGAACTCAGAGAGATCGCGGCCCGAGCGACGGCCCCCCGGAAACTGGAGGCGGTCATCGTCCATCCCGAAGCAAACCGCTCGGTGCGCTTCGTCGCCGAAATGGACGCGGATGACGACCACGATCATGAAGCCCACCAGCATCTGATCGTCTATATGAATCCCTACACGGGAGAGATTCTCGACCAGCGAATTGCAGAGCATGACTTCTTTGCCATCGTGCTCGACATCCACCGGTCGTTGATGCTCGGAACACCAGGACGTGTCGTCGGCGAACTGGCAACAAGCTGGGGGCTGCTGCTGCTGGCGACCGGCGTCTTCCTGTGGTGGCCTCGCGGAAAGAAGAATGTCGGCGTCTGGTTGCCGCGCGTTCGCGGCAAGCTGTACTCGGTGCTGCGGGACTGGCATGCGGTCGCCGGCATCTACTTCATGCCGCTGGCCTTCCTGATCATCGGCACCGGGATGTTCTTTACGGTCGTGTGGGGATCGGGATTCGTCCAGACGATCAAAGCCGCCGGACACATACCGCCCGGATGGTTCGGCGACAAACAGTCCCCTCCACCGGCGCCGGACGCGAAGCCGGCCTCCCTGGACAAGGTGGTCGCCACGGTGCTGGCCGAGGGCCGTCCGCAGGACACGATCAGCATCGTCCTGGCCGGTTCCCCGGAGGTTGCCCACAAGGCGTGGTACCTGCAGGACGAGAACAAGAACACCTACAACATGCTGGCTGTCGATCAGTACAGCGGCGAGGGAATTCTGAGCGTCAAGTGCGACGAAGTCCCGCCGCTCTACAAGGCCCGCATGCTGGCCGTTTCGATTCACATGGGCCAGATCTTCGGCATGCCGACCAAGATCCTCGCCCTGCTGACGAGCTTCGGCCTGATGGGTCTGGTTGTCACCGGCCTCTCGATGTGGTGGACGCGTCGTCCGACAGGACGAAGCGGCTTTCCGAGACGCCCCAAACCAGGGTCCGTTCCAGTCTGGGGGTGGATCATCATCGTGTGCTGCGGAGTCCTGCTACCAGTGGCCGGTGCCTCGATCCTGCTGATCATGATCGTCGATCGTGTCCTGTTGGCGATCCGGAGACAGGCCCCCTCGCCCGCCGGCTGACCGGAGTCCGGCGACACGTTGCCGTGTCAATCACCGCCCTCCCCGTCACTCAGAGTCGTCCGATGACATTCCGACTGACGTCTTGCTGTCTGTTTCTGGCCGGCCTGGCCGCCTGTCGCGTCACGATGGCGGAACCACCCGCTTCATCATCAGAGCCAGCTGCAGGAGGCGCATCCGCGGAGGTCGTCCGCGATTCGGAGGTCTCCCCGGTCACCCTGCCGAACACGTTACAGTTCGACATGCGTTCGCACGACGGACGCGTGTTTCGCATCTTCGTGGCCCGGCCAACAGGTGAACAACCAGAGCATGGCTGGCCGGTCGTCTACCACACCGACGGACAGCGCAGCTTCGCGGTCCTCGTGGCCGCGGTCGAAGGACAGTCGCGGGACCACCGCCCCGCAGTCGTCGTCGGGATCGGCTACCCGGAAGACGATCCTGCCGAACTGCGTCGCCGTCGTACGTTTGACCTGACGCCGCCGGCCGATCGGGAATGGCTGGATACCGCCGCCCGTCCCTTCGCCGACCTGGAGACCGGCGGCTGCGACCGGTTCCTTGCCTTCATCGTCGACGAGCTGAAGCCGGAGATCGAACGCCGCTTTCCGATCGACAGACGCCGCCAGACGCTGTTCGGGCACTCCTTCGGCGGACTGTTCACCCTGCACACTCTGCTGACGCGGCCGGAGAGATTCCAGAACTTTGTCGCGTCCAGTCCGTCGCTGTGGTGGAATGCCGGTTCTCTCATCGAGCAGGAGCGTGCGTTCCTGCATCGGTTTGCGGGGAAAGAGCTGAACGCCCGGCTGCTGCTGACCGTCGGGGCCGAGGAACTCTCGCCGCCCAGCCGCCAGGAACGAAGCAAGCCCCCGGCATTTCGTGCGAGGACAGATATCGGAAATGCGTCCCAGGTGAGCCAGCGACTGCAGGCCGCGAACATCGCCGGCTTGCAGGTCGAGTTTCGTGAACTCCCCGACGCCCACCACGGATCGGCGGAGCTTCCCGCCGCGGCACTGGGAATGCGGTTTGCTCTCTCAGAGAATGCCGTCGATTCCCGGAGCCGGACAGAGAGCGCGGGCAATGAGACCGGACAGTGAAGCATCGGAACAGTGATGCCGGACTGCTCTCGAACGGGCTGCGAATGTGAGCTGATCCCCATCCCCGCGAAAGCCGGACGGATCGCTTCCGCCGTGTCCGCCCCATCGCTGGCCCCCGCTCCCCAGCCTGAGCCGCCACCTGCAAACGAGGATCGTCAGAACATGTCGACGTTGATTCCCCCTGTGCTGCCTGTTCGTATCGCGATGCTGCTCGTCGTGACTGCCGGTTCGCTGCTCGCCCAGCCACCGGAAACGGGACAGCGCCGGCAGCGAGGCGAGCGGCGTGGCGGCCAGCGGACGCGCACTGAAGTCCCTCCCGTCCTGGATGAGGAGTTCATCAGAACCCGCCTGCCGGCCGGCGTCCGCTACATCAGCGACATCGTTTACCGCAACGTCGACGGATCGGAACTGAAGCTCGACCTGTTCCTGCCCGATGCCGATTCGACGTCCGGCCTCCCCCTGGCCGTGTGGATTCACGGCGGCGCGTGGATGCGCGGCAACAAGGCACGCGACTTTCACCGATACGATCAGCTTGCCGCACGTATTCTCGAGGATGGTTTTGCGCTGGCCTCGATCGAGTACCGCCTGTCCGGAACAGCGACGTTTCCGGCTCAGATCGAAGACTGCACGGCAGCACTCGGCTTCCTGCATCGCAACCGCAAGAAGTACGGGCTGGATACCGGCAGGGTCGTCGTCATGGGCACTTCCGCCGGAGGTCATCTGGCGTCCCTGGTCGGCACCGGAGCGGCCGCCCGTCTTGTCCCTGATTCAGAACGCACGCAGCAGGAGTGGACCATCCGGGGCGTCGTCAACTTCTATGGTCCGAGCGATCTGATCCTCCTGCAGGGCAAGCGGGACGACATCAACTACGACGAGGACCGGTCCCCCGAAGCCAGACTGCTGGGACACTCTCCCCTGATTCGCCCGGACCTGGCGAAGGCGGCCTCACCCACGACGTATGTCAGCAGGACGTCGCCGCCGTTCCTGATCTTTCACGGCGATGCGGACACCCGCGTCCCCATCACCCAGAGTGTCCTGCTCGATGCCTGGCTTCGCGTACACGGTGTGCAGAGCCGGCTGGTCGTCGTCGAGGGAGCCCGCCACGGCGACCAGATGTTCGACGACATGCAGTATGGGGAGCAGGTCAGCGAGTTTGTCCGATCGGTCACGGAGTAGCGCGGACATACCGCCCGCGCCCTCCGCCCC
>ENA-ORCW01000401-ORCW01000401.1-marine-metagenome-genome-assembly--contig:-NODE-401-length-29190-cov-3.985024_pt1 | contig 29190 bp, 22 predicted proteins | sample MGYA00237784_ERZ508517 | MGnify/ENA primary metagenome ERZ508517 (study PRJEB26187, sample SAMN06268979) | marine metagenome | isolation source: Tt ae E1 feedstock associated aerobic enrichment on... | reverse complement strand
TCTCTTCATTACTCACGACCTGGCGGTGGTGGAGCATTTCGGTACCCGGGTGGCGGTGATGTACCTGGGGCGGGTGTGCGAGCTTGCGGACACCAGGACACTGTTTTCCGCACCCCGGCACCCATACACTCAGGCGCTGTTGTCCGCCATTCCCAAGCTGGAGGACGACCGGCCCAACCACATCCGCCTGAAAGGGGAGGTGCCCACGCCGGTGAACCTGCCGTCAGGCTGCGTGTTCCACGGCCGTTGCCCCTATGCCAACGAGCGATGCCGGCAGGAAGTGCCCCAGCTGATCACCACAGATGGCGGAACCCAGGTTGCGTGCCACGCGGTGGAAGAGGGCAGGTTGTAACGGCGCCGCTGCGATAGGCTATGATGCCAGCAGCAGAACTCGTATCGATACAACGACATACCCTCAGGGGACTCCATGGAAGTACGCTGGTTGGATGATTTTCTGGCGCTGGCCCGAACGCGCCATTTCTCACGTGCTGCCGAGTTGCAGCACGTGAGCCAGCCTACGTTCAGCCGCCGGATCAAGCTTTTGGAAGAGGCCATGGGCAGCACGCTGATCAATCGTCAGACGTTGCCACTCTCGCTGACCCCGGCAGGAGAAATATTCCGCGAGCTTTGCGAGCGGATCACCCGGGATGTACGGGATACCCGTGATCGCATTGCCGCCCTTGAAGCCGAGGTGTCTGCCAGGATCAGTGTCGGCTCCACCCAGGGGCTATTCTCGCACTTCTACCAGGGCTGGGCCCGGGACGCGGGTATCGCTGAACGACTGCAGCTGAACCTGAACGCTACCAGCTGGGTGGGGGAGCAGTTCCTGGAAGCGCTGGACAGTGGTGAGTGTGATCTGGTGCTGTGTTATTGGCACCCGGATCTTCCCTGGGGCGGCAGGCTGACTGCCGACAGTTACGATTGGCTGGTGCTGGCCCGTGAATGCCTGGTTCCGGTCAGCGTTTCTGACGATCAGGGACGTCCCCGGTTTGCCTTGCCCGGCAGCCCTGAACAGCCGGTACCGCTGATCGCCTATCACAGTCGTGGTTTCCTGCAATCGGCGATTGAAGGTCATCTTGCCCGCAGCAGGTTGACGGCCAATCTGTTACCCCTGAACGAGAATACCCAGTCCGCCAGCATCAAGGCGCTGGTAAAACAGGGTTTCGGCATGGGGTGGTTGCCCCGGCGCATGACGGAGAAAAGCGAACAGTTCGGCAGCCTGGTGCGAGCCGGGGACGAAAGCTGGGATGTTCCTCTGGAAATCCGGCTGATCCGTCTCCGCGACATCCGCTCAGACGATCTTTTAACGCTCTGGAAAACACTGGAAGATGGCTATGCCTGATGATGCCCTGTTGCACTTGCAGATCGATCACCTGAAAGAACTGCAGGCCCGATATGAATCGGCTCTGGCAGAGCATGGCTACGACAGCCTGCTCATTGCTTCTGGCGCCGCCCCTTTCCGTTATGGAGATGACCAGGCCTGGCACTTCCAGGGCTATGGTCCGTTCCTGCACTGGACCGGGCTGGCTGGTCGCGAACACTGCTGGCTCTGGATCCGGGCCGGGCACCAGCCCGGCCTCTGGCTGTTCGAGCCGGTGGACTTCTGGCACGCCAATTCACCACTGACGGAAGAGCCCTGGCAGCAGTTTATCGAGGTTCGCAGCAGTGACTCACCCGAGGCACCGTTGCTGGATGATCCCGAAAGCCTTGCAGTGATCGGGGATCCGGCCCTGATTGCGAATATCCCGGGTGAGAAAAATCCCGACGCGCTATTGCGGGCACTGGATGAGACCCGCGTGCGCAAGACCCAATATGAAATCGAGTGTCTTGCGCAGGCCAACAGGCTGGCTCTGGCAGGTCATGCGGCGGCCCGGGAGGCCTTCCTGGCCGGTGAGAGCGAGTTTGGCATCAACCTGGCCTACCAGCAGGCGACCCGTCAGCGGGAAGCGGATGCGCCTTATCACAGCATCATCGGACTGAACGAGCACGCCGGCACGCTGCACTACCAGTATTACGATACGCAGCCTCCGGGGCAGCCCCGGAGTTTGCTGATTGATGCCGGGGTCCGTTTTCGTGGCTACTGCTCCGACATTACCCGCACCACGGCAGGACCGGACGAGCCGCACTTCGCGGCGCTGATCCACGGTCTCGATCGGCTCCAGATCAGGCTCTGCGACATGGTCGCGCCTGGCGTAGATTACATCGACATTCATCGTAAGGCCCATCAGGGGCTTGCCGCTCTGCTGTCGGCGACCGGTCTGGTAGCCGGCCTGGATGACGAGGACATTGTCGAAAAAGGCATCACCCGTGTGTTCTTCCCCCATGGCATCGGTCATTTTCTGGGTGTCCAGGTTCACGACGTGGCTGGAAAGCCCACGCCGCCTCCGGACGACGCGCCCTTTCTCCGCCTGACTCGCCGTTTGGAACCCGGCATGGTCGTGACCATCGAGCCAGGTCTCTATTTTATCCCTTCCTTGTTGGATCCATTGCTGGATGGGGCGCTGGGGCAGCATCTGAGCCGGGAGCGTCGCTGGCCCTTCTGCCCCCCGCTCGACGACCGGCAACCGGCCGATCTACGATACATCGCGACAGCCGTCATCCGCGCCGCGATTCGCCCCCCCCGAACGAAAGCCTTCCCCCATGCTGCTTCGCTCCCTCCTGCTCCTCACAGCCCTTACCGGACTGTTCCCCCTGACCCCGCTCCCGGCCGACGATGCCCAGGCCACTCTTCCAAAGATCGTCCTCGTCGGCGATTCGATCCGGCTGAGCTACGCCCCGACCGTCATCAGCGAACTGGACGGCGTCGCCACCGTCTCTAGCCCGAAGGCAAACGGACAGGACAGCCGCAACGTCCTCCGGCACCTCGACGCCTGGGTCATCGCGCAGAAGCCGGACGTCGTTCACTTCAACTGCGGCATTCACGACACGAAGAAGTTCCACGAGACCGGCCGGTTCCAGGTTCCGCCGGACCAGTACGCAGCCAACCTCCGTGCGATCGTCGAACAGATCCGCAGCCGGACCGACGCGGCGATCCTGTTCGCGACGACGACGCCGATCCTGGACGACCGGGCGGCCAGGGCCCGTGCCGGCCGCGACTACGCACTGCTGAACGCCAGCGTCGAGCAGTACAACGCGATTGCCCGCGAGGTGATGGCCGACCTGAAGGTGCCGGTCGTCGACCTGAACGCCGTCATCAGCAATCCCCCGGCCCCACACTCGACCGGCGAGCTGATCGACGCCGACGGCGTCCACATGACGGCCCCGGCCCGTACGCTGCTGGGCAAGGACGTGGCGGGTGCGATCCGGGAGAAGCTGGCGAAGCCGTAAGCGGGTGGGTGCCACTGCTGGCATCGCCCTGCAGTGCCGTGTCACGCACGACATGGCACGCCCTCCTGCCGGCAGAGTCGGTGATCGTCAGGCGATGTGTGGGCTACACTGGCTGCCACACGCCCCCGAGCCGCCTTCGTCCCCCCACGCCCACGTTTGCTCAATGCAAATCGGCATTGCTACACGATTGGCATTCCGGTAAAACCCTCCGCTTTCTGCTCGCATGGCATTGCAATTCAGGATACGATGGCAAACAAGGAGGTTGGGCCACCATGCTTGAGCGAGTGCATCGTTGCAAATTCTGCGGTCGAGAATTCACAGGGACCGCGAGATCTCGGGCAGAGACTCCGTACTGCCAAGATTGCTACCACGATCGCATGGGACACACTGACCCTGACGACACAGTGCGAGCCTCTCTCGACGGACGGTACTTTTACGTCAACCCAGCTCAGCAAAGAGCGAGTTGAGGTGCGCTAGCGCAACGTCTCGAGGTACGTCACTTCGCCATTCACCTGTCCGGGTCTTCCGTCTTTTGCCGTTCGCACCGACAGTAAATATGCAAGCCTCCCACAGTTCACCCGCGCCGCGCAACTCAACGAGCAAGTTGCTCTGACCGGATCGCTCGCATGTCCAGCTAATCGTCCCGCCAGGGCCACAATTGCATTCCCAGTTGTGTTGAACCTGCACTCTTGCCAAGGCATTGCCAAGATCCACCGCGCTCGCGAAGCGGCACGTCGGATCCACGTGCATGGCCTTCCGAATAATCCGCCTCAGTTGCTGAGGCACGTGAGGCAAAAACTGCTTGCGGTCGGGGAACTCCCCACTACAGACCGCCGTCCTGAGTTCATCTCGCCCCTCAATTGAATCAAACAGATCATTAAAGTGCCGGTCGCCGTTGACAGCTCGATAAAGTGTGACCCCCATCTGATACACATCAGACTCAACCGTCCCACGCCACCCGTTCACAAAGCTCTCTGGCGGCGTCGCCGGCACGTACATTCGCGGTGGAAGTAGCGTGACAGCCTCTGGACCACTCTCCCGAGCCTGACCGAAGTCGGCAATCATCGCCACCCCGTCATCTGAGAACAAGATGTTTGTCGGCTTGACGTCGAAGTGGATCGTTCCTCCAGCGTGGATTGCGGACAACCCTGCAATCGCCTGCTGGGCCACCCTGAGCACATCCCGCACTGGCAAGGGATTCTCGACGATACGGTTCGCCAAGCAACCACGCGAGTAGAGAGGCATGCATAGTGCGACTACCTCCTGTGTCTCGACGGCCACAATAATTGGCACAACGTTCGGGTGCGCAGACCTGAACATTGCCTGCGCCTCGGAGAAATAGCTCTTGGTATCGCGTCCAAACTCTTGTTTCGCGATCTCCTTTACCGCAATCCGACGGTCAAGCTGCACGTCCAAAGCTTCAAACACACCAAGCGAGTTCTTCCCTTGGCCCCCATCGATTCGCCGAATCTTCTCGTAACGGTAAGTCGACACTACCTCCATCAACGGCACCTCCCCATCGCCGAAACCGCAGCAACGATCGCTTCACGCGACATGGCGTTTCTCACGCTAGAGAGGTCCACATTGCGAAACTCATCACCATCAACATAGTCTCGCAAGGATGTCTTCGTTTTGAGACCGGACTTCAGGGTAGTAGACGCGCCCGCAAGTACCGGAACCCCCTTTGCGCCAGCCGCCTCCAAGACCACCCCCTCCACACGTGCTCGAACGAGCATCGCCATGACATTCGCGTTCCTGTGTGGTCTATCCGCGAGCCTCACACCAACAACGTCCGGCGATTGAGCTTCGAACAACGTACAGAGATGCGTACGCAACAGTGCAAGTGCTTCGGAGATGTCAACTCCTTGCTGAAGCCTTATCTTGTCATGGTCGTCAAGTACCGGGCTGCCTTGCGTCCCAGACACCTCCGCATAGTGCACAGCCTCCTTCTCGACACGAAAACCGATCGCCCGCATTGCGTTCCCCTCAATCAAGAAATGCAGTTATCCGAAGTGCCTCGCTTACTCACCAAACAATCAATCGCCCAGAGGGGGACGCACCGACTTGAAGACACGTCTGCATCCTCTAACGTCGCCCTGCGGCGAACCGACTTGCATATTCAATGTAACGCAGCAGCTGTCCCGGCATCGCGACCGCCCGCCGGATGCCACTGCTGGCTTGCCCCGCAGTGCTGTGTCACGCACGACTTGGCACGCCCTCCTGCCGGCAGAGTCGGTGATCGTCAGGCGATGCCTGCACTAGACCCCTCGTTCAGTAGCCCATGTCAAGCTCCTGCGCCTGGGCTGCGAGTTCGTCCAGAGCCTCATGGCGCTCGCTGTCGATCCTGTGCTTGTACTCCATCAGGTCACTGAACATGACCCGGCGGTGCGTTCCAACCTTGCGGTACGGAATCACGCCCTCTTCGAGTTGCCGGATCAGGAACGGACGGGAGACGTTGAGCAGGTCCGCGGCCTGCTGCGTGGTCAGCTCCATATGAATGGGCATCAGCGTGACCGCATTGCCTTCCGCCATCTCGGACAGCAGATCGACGAGCAGACGGACGGCAACTGCCGGCAGCTCGACCTGTTCTTTCGTCCCGGCGATGCGGACTTTCAGATTCTGGTTCAGAAACGGGGCCAGTCGCCGGCTGGAAGCTCTTGCGAGCTGGACGTCTTCCACCGATGGTGACACCGGTTCGCGAGTTGTGTGTGGTGACATCGCAATACCTCCCCTGCGTTGAGGAAGTATACGCCACATCCGCAACAAACGAAACAGGTGACATATTCGAAAGGCAGGGCTGCCGGGGGAATCGCATGTCGTTGGACGTAACCCCGGGCTCACGCCCGCATCTCGCCTGCGGGTATCCACATCCCTCCCGAAGCCTCGCGTCTTGAGCCTCACACCCCGATTCACCACGCCCGTCGCTACGCTCCAGGCGTGCCACCCGAGCCCCGGGCGTTCTCCTCCCACTCCCTCACGGTCGCGGCTCTGATCCCTCACGGTCGCGGCTCGTTACGCAGCTCCAGAACCGCCAGGAACGCCCGGTGGTCCGACGCCACCGACTCAGCCAGCACCTTCGTCTCGATCACCTTCCAGCGGCCTTCCGGACGAAACAGCACATAGTCGATCTGCCGGTTCGGCTTCTGCGCCGGGAACGTCGGCTGCACTTCGGCATTCGATCGCGTCCACTGTCTGCCAAGGACGCGAAGCGTCTCACTCTCCGGCAGCGCATTCAGATCCCCCGCCAGCAGAGCCGGCAGCCCGGATCGCTTCGCCACCATCCTGTTAATCGCCTCCGCCGAGGCAATCCGCTCCCGCTCGTTCCGCCGATGATCGAAGTGCGTCGCCAGCAGCAGCAGGCGGCCGCGGTCGCCCGGCAACGTCACTTCCACTTCCAGCACGCCCCGCTGCTCACCATTGTCGAACCGGGGCAGCCGATGATTCTCGTGCCGGACGATCGGCAGCCGCGACAGCACCGCGTTGCCGTACCCGCCCCCCTGCAGCTCGATGTTGCCGCCGAAGACGCCCTCCATCCCGGTCAGCCGGGCCAGCTCCGCCGGCTGATCGACGCTCTCACTCCGGCGGACATTGCTGTCCACCTCCTGCAGGGCGACCAGGTCCGGCTCGACGGCACGGATCACGCCCGCAATCCGCTCCAGGTCGAGCTTCCCGTCCACTCCCTCGGCATGGTGAATGTTGTAGCTGAGCACACGCAGACGGAGCGGCTCTGATGCGGGTGCCGCGGCGAACACGACCTCCCGCGCCGCCCGGCGGATCCCCACCAGCCCGCCCGTGACCGGATCGTGAGCGATCCCCTGACCGCTGAACGGTGCCGCTTCGCTGCCGATGAACTCGAGGACGTTCCCCTTCTCCGGCAGCCGCAGACGGAACAGGACCGGATCGTCATGTCCGGTCACCAGCAGTTCGTCCCCGTCCCACACGCCGCCGGAGAGACTGTAGCGTCCAAGCTGCGCAATGACCTCGGGCGGATACGTCCAGCGGGCCAGTTCGTTCCAGTCGTCGTCGAACTTCGCGAAGAAGGTCTTGCCGTTCTGCTCGCCGTAGCGGGCGAAGTTGCACCACCAGTGACCATCCCGACGGAGCACCCACGTCAGACTGCCGCCGTAGTCCTGGAAATCATGTGCCGTCGACAGCTTCATCGTGTCGACGTCGAGAACCCTGATCTGACTCTGCTCGGGCGTCTGCGGATAGTTCGAATGGGCACAGTACAGCTTCCCGTCATGAAAAAAGCCGCTGTTGAGGTGCTTTGCCTCGCCGGTGCTGACCGCAACGCGCTGCCCGGTACTGCGGTCGTACTTCGCAATCTGCCGGCTGGCGATCGCGTAGACGAACCGCCCCTCCGCCGCAGCCGCCTGAAACGCCTCCGGTGCGGCGAGCGTGCCGGTCTCGGTCCATCCGGCAGCGGGCGTTTCCGCAACCGCGGGTACGGTCATCCAGAACAGCAGCAGACAGAACGCCGGCAGTGCCGCGGCCCATGCGCGTCGTTCGACCATCATCAGTTGCATGTTCTCAGTCATTGAGCACCTCCCCCAGCACGAGAATGCGGCTGACCCGCACGTTGGTTCCCTGGTACTTCGGCGACTTCAGTTCGGTTTCCGGGTCCTTCAGGCGGAAGGCGACCGGCGTCCGGTCCGGCTGTTCGGGATGAATCTCCACCGTCACGGTATGCACTTCGTCCGGGTCGAGACCGGCCGCCACCGTCAGTGTCGCAATGCGATGATAGGTGCAGTAGCTGTCGAACCGCGGCACCGGCTTCTCCCGCCGCTTGCCGTCCACGGTGATGATCACCTGACCGCCGTCCGGTCCGAGCAGGTCGTACAGCTTCGCCGTCGAACCGCGAAAGCGGAACGTCAGCCGGCTGCCCGGCTCCGTTCCTTCCCACAGCGGCCCCATCCGGTTCTGGAACCGTTTCGCGAGCGGGTTGTCGTCGTCGAGCCGTTTCCAGGCGCCGCTGAGCATCTCCTGCGTCACGGGGACCGTCGTTGCCGCCTGCCAGTGATCGGCGACGAACGGGACCGCAAGCCAGGCCTGATGATCGAGCGGCTCGGACGTCGGCTCCATCTGCCGGATCGCGCCGGCGATGACATCGGTATAGATGCGGTGTCCTTCTTCCAGCGGATGCACGCCGTCCTTCGAGAACCGGATGACGCCCTCCGGCGTCGGCTCGTCCGATTTGAAGATCAGCGTTCCGGCCTGTTCGAGTTCGACCACCTTCAGCGCCATGTTGATCGACGGAATGCCGTAGTGGTCCGCCAGCAGTTCCATCGCCGAGGCGGCCCGGGGAGAGTTCCCTTCCCGCAGATCATTCTCGTAGCCGACGCGGAACGTATACACGAAGCAGATGTCGCAGCGGGGATACGCCGCCCATGTCTGACGGACGATCCCTTCCATCGCCTTCCAGATCCGCTCGGGCGAGGCACCGCCATCGTTGACGGCGAACTCGACGAACAGCAGGTCGGGCCGGTGCTGCAGGACGTCGTGCTCCAGCCGGAAGACACCGAGATCACTCCCGGTCCCGCCGATCGCCGCATGGATCTCCTCCACCTCCGCGTCAGGAAACTCGCTGCGGAACCAGTCGCGGGTCTGCACCCGCCAGCCCGCCGCTGCGGTGATCGAGCCTCCCAGGTAGGCGATGCGGACCGGCTCGCCCTGCTTGAGCTTCTGCAGCACGTTCCCCAGACCGTCGCGAGGACGGACCAGCTCGGCCGAGACCGGCCGGTACTCCGGCGGTTGCGAAACGGACGCGTGCCGGGCGATGAACTCGACGATCGGCGTAGAATCCTCCAGACCATGCGGATGATGTCCCACGCCCGGCTTGTCAATCAGCGTGATCGAACCGCCCAGCTTGCGGTACCGCTCAGCGATGATGCCGGTGTTCTCGTCCCACGGAACGACCTCATCCGCATCGCCATAGACGTGCAGCAGCGGCACGCCCGCCTTCGCCAGCGGTTCGAGGCTGTCGATCGGGTTATGCGGCCAGGCGAGTGCTTCGGCCTCGTTCTCGAAACCGAAGACTTCGAAGACGAGCTTCCAGTCGCGGGGACTCCCCTTTCCTTTCCCCTTGCCGCCCGGCCAGCTTTTGAAATCACACACCGGCGCATCGCCATAGATGCAGGCGACCTTGTCGGGATTGGCGGCGGCCCAGTTGTAGCAGTAGAGCCCGCCCCGGCTGAGGCCGACCAGAGCGGCCTTGTTCGCAAAGCCGTACTTGCCGGTCAGCTCGTCGTAGAAGGCGTTCCAGTGCTCGATCGCCTTCGGGCAGCCGAACATGTCCGGTACCCGCATGTAGACGATGTGAAAGCCCCGTTCGAGCAGTGCGATATCGGGAGCCGGCTTGTGTCCGAAGAACTCCCCGTGCCAGACCCACGGCTTTCCGGGTGCGGGTTCCTTCGGTGCGACGACCAGCACCGGTTTGCCGTCCACTTCGAAGTCGTACCGGTCGAAGCCGTTCCACTCGCTCTTCTTGCCGGGGAACGGAGCATCGTCCGCGGCAGCAACACCGGTGACGAGAGACAGAAACAGGACGGTCAGCAGACCGGACAGCGGGCGCAGATGTCGGACAATCATCTGGGGGGCAACTCCACGGAAGGCAGGTTCGGCGGCCCGTTGAAGCAGAGACATGACTCAGCAGAGCCGGCACGCGGGTCTCCCCACGCTGATCGCAGGCACAGATGAAATGCACTGGCGGACAAGCCGCCAGTGGCACCCACCAGCAAGCCGTCAGTGGACTCCACCGGCAAACCACCGGTGGCCCCCGTCGACACGCCTGCTGTGGTCCACGCTTCCAACGGACGTTCAGCAACGGACCGCAGAGTGGCTGGCGCCCCCCGCGTCCCGCTGATGCCCCGGCAGTATAGTCAAACCTGCCCTGCCCCGTGCACCGGTCACTCAGTCATCGTCATCGCCGCCGAACGCTTCGAGTCCTTCCCGGACGATCAGCGGCACGATAATCAGTGCAGCGACCGGATCGGCTCCACTCCACCCGAGCGTGGCATTGAGGCTCAGCCCGATCAGCGTCGTCAGCGACAGCCAGGCACAGGTGATCGTCTCGAACGCATCCGCCCGTAATGCACCGCTGCCGAGTTCCTGCGCGGTCCGCAGCTTCATCCAGCCGAGCACCGGCATCACCACCAGCGACACGGCCGTCAGCGCAATTCCGATCGGACTCTCTTCCGCTTCCGGCCCGGCCCCCAGCAACCGACGGCCGGCGTCAATGACGAGGTAGGCGGCCAGCAGAAGCAGGAGCCCGCCGGCAATCCGTTCGGCCCGTTCTTCCAGTTCCGCAGCCCCGTCGTCCGTGGTGTCGTGCAGTTCGGCCCGCAACCGCCACCAGACGATGACCGCACTGAGCACCTCGATGCCGGAGTCGATGCTGAATCCCAGCAGCGCCACCGAGCCGGCCAGCAGCCCGGCGATCACACCGATGATCCCCTCGGCGATGTTCCAGACGATCAGAATACCGTTGAGCCACATTCCCCGGCGGAGGGCGCGACGGCGGTCGGCAGTTGCGGGTTCTGTGTTCTCGGTCATGAATTCCTTCCCCAGGATCGTTGCAGTATTGCCGGCCCCGGGAGCCTCATGTCAGGATAGTCCACACCGTTCACTCGTTCCCAATGGCCGGTGCTCTCCGGCAGCCATTACGAGAGGGTTCCCCGATGCAGTCCCGAGGACACATTTCCACGCGCACGCGTACTATCCGCCTCCTTGCTGCACTCGCTGCGTTCCCGCTCCTCCTCGCCACATCAGCACTGCCGGCTTCCGGCCCGCCACCGAACTTCATCATCATCTTCACGGACGACCAGGGCTATCAGGATCTGGGCTGTTTCGGCAGCGATACGATCCGCACGCCCCACATCGACCGCATGGCCCGCGAAGGAATGCGGTTGACCAGCTTCTACGCGCAGGCCGTCTGTGGACCAAGTCGCGCCGCACTGATGACCGGCTGCTACCCGATCCGCGTTGCCGAACCCGGAAACCGCAAAAACCAGCACACGATTCTGCATCCACAGGAGACCACGATCGCCGAAGTGCTCCAGCAGAAGGGATACGCGACCGGCTGCATCGGCAAATGGCATCTCGGCCAGCGACAGGGCGACGGCTGGAACCCTGCAACCATGCCGAACGGACAGGGGTTCGACGAGTTCTTCGGCACACCGCTGTACAACGGCCATACCGTCCACGTCGACGACACGAAGTTTCGCAGTCAGCTGCTTCGCAATGAGACGGTCGTTGTCGATGCCATCGAAAACTGGGATTCGATCACCGGCGACTACACCCGCGAAGCGATCGACTTCATCCGGCGGCACCGTGACCGGCGGTTCTTTCTGTATCTCGCACACAACATGCCGCACATCCCCCTGGGAGCCAGCGAAGCGTTCCGCGGACGCAGCGAATACGGACCGTACGGGGATGCCATCGAAGAGATTGACTGGTCGACCGGACAGATCCTCGATGCGCTGCGGCAACTGGACCTCGCGTCGCGCACGCTGGTCATCTTCACATCGGACAACGGTCCGTGGATCGAAACAACGCGCGGCAACGATCCCGATGCAAAGCCACTTATCCCCCGCAATCACTCCGGCACGGCCGATCCGCTGAAGGGCTACAAGATGCTCACATGGGAGGGCGGGCTGCGCGTGCCGTGCGTCGCCTGGTGGCCCGGTACGATCCCCGCGGGAACAACCTGCGACAAGGTCGCCGCCACGATCGACCTGCTCCCCACCTTCGCCTCACTGGCCGGTGCGAAGCTTCCCGCAGACCGCACGATCGACGGTCACGACATCACACGACTGCTGCTCGGTCACCCCGATGCTCTCAGCCCGCACGATGAGACCGGACTGTTCTACTATCGCTACACCGCCCTCGAAGCCGTGCGGAGTGGACGCTGGAAGCTGGTCCTCCCCCGGCCCGAACACCCGCCCTGGACCGGATGGAGTGGGCGTTTCCACGACAGTCAGGTCGACGAACTGACGCTGTACGACCTCGAGAAGGATTCCGGCGAGGCCCGCAACGTAGCCGCCGATCACCCGGAGATCGTCGCACGGCTGCAGCGGCTGATCGAACAGGCCCGCCGCGAACTGGGCGATTACAATCGGATCGGCAGCGGTGCCCGCTTCCTTGATGACGGACCGAAACGACCGGACATGTGGCGCAAGCGCACGCAGCAGAAGCCATCCCCCCGTCCCGTCCGCTACGACAACGCCGAACCGGCCGGCAATCTGCGGTTCACGTTCGAAGAAGGCACACTCGGCGGCTGGACGATTGTCGAGGGAGCGTTCGGCCAACCGGTCACCGACCGGAACGTACTCCCCAATCACCGTCAGCAACCGTTCAACAAACAGGGAGCGTTCCTTCTGTTCACCGGCCACCGAGCCGGGCAGTCGCAGGGAGACGACCGGTTCACCGGCGTCATCGAGTCGCCGCAGTTCGTCCTCAGGGGAGATACCATCCGTTTCCTGGTCGGAGGAGGGGCCGGCAAGACCACGTACGTCGCCCTCTGCAACGAGCAGGGCAAAGAACTGATGAAAGCCCGCGGACAGAACGGCCCGGCCCTGAAGCGAGTCGAGTGGAACGTTGCAGACTACAGGGGACAGCGGCTGCGACTGCGGATTGTCGACCGCAGCACCGGCGGCTGGGGACACGTCACGTTTGACGACTTCTCCTGTGAGGGTGAGCTCGTGCGCGACGACCGCTGACGACCACACCGCCGAATTCGGCACATGTCGTGCACGCACTGCCATTTCCTCGATAGAATGGAATCTGCGGGCCCGACTCTCCTGTCTTCGAGCTCATCACCCCGGGGGGATCACCATGCGCTCACTCCGAACCTCCCCGCTGCTGCCGGGCGTTCTCCTGCTGCTCGTCACCTCGCAGGCCGACGCCGATCCGACCGAAGTCCGCAATGCCGTCCGCAGGGCGGTTCCCTACGTCGCCACCAAAGGTGTTGAGTGGATCGAAGAGAAAGACTGCGTCTCGTGCCATCGCGTCTCGGTGATGACGTGGGCGCTGCTCGATGCGCAGCGGCACGGCTTCGACGTCAATACGGAGACGCTGACCGAATGGCGGACCTGGTCCCGCCAGGCGCTGCTGTCCGAACGGGACGACGGCGACCTGGTCGGTTCCCGCAACGTCGAAGCCCTCAGCCACATTCTTCGGGCCGAACAGGAGCAACCTGACCGACCGGTAACCGAGTTCGTTACCCTGCTCCGGGAGACGCAGAAGGAGGACGGCACCTGGTCGGCGGGGGGACAGCTCCCGATGCAGAAGCGACCGGCGACCGAAACCGCCCACGTCTCGACGATGTGGAACGCCCTCGCCCTGGGAACGACCGGCAGTGCCGACGACGCAGTGATCCGTGAACGAGCCGTCGCAGCAGTGACCGCTGTGGAGCAGGCGGAAAGCACCGAATGGTATGCCCTGCGACTGCTGCTCGCCGTGCAGGACGGCGAGCCCGATGCCACTGCCCGCTGGACAGAACGACTGCAGCAGCATCAGCGCGCGGACGGCGGCTGGGGCTGGCGTGTCGAAGACGACAGCGATGCCCTGGGGACCGGCATGGCCCTGTACGCCCTCAGTGAAGCGGGCGTGCCGGCCGATCACGAGACGATCCGTCGCGCGGTCCGCTTCCTGACCGGATCGCAGAATGACGACGGCAGCTGGACGGTCCGCAGCACGAAGGAGAAGAAACAGACGAAGCCGGCCGAAACCGCCAGTTACTGGGGAACCTGCTGGGCCGTGATCGGTCTGCTGACGACGCTCGATGAGCCGGAGAGCACTGCGGCTTCCATCAGATGACGCCTGCGATCCTGCACGCCACCACTCGGGGACTCTCATCTTGACGAACTACTAACGCTTTCGTAAAAGGCGTCGAGCTGACGTCGTCCCCGGGACGCGAAAGGATTCACACGAATGCGTATGGAGACGCGCCGGTCCGCCCGGCAATGCTACTGGCTGCCAGCGGTGCGCAGCCACGTGCAGTCCAGCCGATCCCGCCACGGCCTGACCATTCTCGAACTGCTGACGGTCACGGGAATTCTCGGCGTGGTTGCGGCACTGATCCTGCCCGCGGTCGGCTCGGCGCGCGAAGCAGCCCGGCGGATCGAGTGCGTCAACCAGCTCCGTCAGATCGGCCTGGCGCTGCACAACTATCATGATCTGGCCGGTGCCTTCCCGCCCGGATGGCAATGGGAGTCCACCCATCGCTCCGCCTACGGATGGACCGTGCCGCTCCTCCCGCTGCTGGACCTGCGCCCCGTCTATCAGCAGACGGACCGGACCGTCCCGCTTGCCGCTCCGGCCAATGCGACGGCCCGGTCAACGCCGGTCGACCTGCTGCTCTGCCCGTCGGACATCATCGAGGCGACCTTCACGCTCCGCAGTGATGAAGACGCGATCCCCCCCGCACAGCCGCTGGTCAACCTGCCCACGGCCAGCTACGTCGGCGTGTTCGGCACGTTTGAACCGGACGATGACGACGACGACCACGCCCATCAGCGTGCCGCCGCGTACGCTCCAACCGGTTCCCTGCCAGCCGGCGACGGAACGTTCATCGAGTCCCGCAGTGTCCGGCTGGCCGAACTGCTGCGCGGTGCCAGTCAGACACTGGTGGTCGGCGAACGGACGATGGCAAGGGTCCCCTCGACCTGGCTGGGCGTGGACGCGGAAGGTGAAGACGCCGCCTGCCGCCTTGTGGGAAACGTCTACGTCGCGCCGAACTGCGATCCCTGTGATGAGTGCGAGTTCGACAGCCGGCATCCGGGCGGTTGCAACTTCCTGTGGGGAGACGGTCGGGTGACGCTGCTGTCGGAACAGATCGACTCGAAGGAATATCGCCTGCTGGCACGGCGACTGGCAAACTGACCACCCTTTCCACCATACGCATACTCCCTGACTGCCGCACCGATCAGGAGCAGCACCATGACCGAACGCAGCCTCACACATTGTGAGCTGGAAGTGATGGAAGTCGTCTGGAACCGAGGTCAGGCGACGGTCCAGGATGTCGTCGACGGGCTCGACCGCCCGCTCGCCTACACCACCGTGATGACCACCATGAAGATTCTCGATCGCAAGGGAGTCCTGAAGCGGTGCGGCAAGACCGGCCGGGCTTACATCTATGAGCCGACGGTCCGGCGGGAGGACATCCAGCGGACGATGACTGACGATCTGGCCGGCCGTCTGTATGGCGGATCGGTGAAATCGCTCGTGCTCAATCTGCTCGGTCACTCCTCGATGAGCCGCGAAGACGTTAATGAACTGAAGGCGGCGATCGAATCTCTGGAGGCGGACCAGTGACGTCCACACAGGTTCTGGAGCTGATCCTGTCCCTGTCGCTGCAGGCGGCAGTCGTCGTGATCGCCGCACACCTCATCGGTCGACGACTGCCAACCGCCAGCGCCCACTGCCGGTTGTGGGCAGTGACGTTCCTCCTGCTGCTCGGTCTGGTGATTGCAGCCGTCACGCTCCCACACCCGCGACTGCTGCCCCCGGTGCCGACGGGCCACCAGTCGCCAACAGCCCGCCTGGTCATGACGCAGATCCAGGCTGGCCGGATTCTGCTGGCAGTCTGGCTGACCGGATGCGCCGTGTCGGCGGGACGGTTTGCCTGGCAGATGATTCAGGCAGCCCGTTTCCTGCGGATGTGCCATCCGGTCGATGCGGACGTCATCTCGCTGGACGCGCTCTTCGCGGGGCAGGACGGAGCGTCTGTCTCCGGACCGCTGCGTGAGATCCGGCTGGTCAGCAGTCGGGTCGTGAGCAGTCCGTTCTGCTGGCAGTTCCACCGTCCCTGCATTGTCCTGCCGGAAAGCCTGCTCACTCAACCGGCCGACGCGCTGCGGGATGTCATTCACCACGAACTGGAGCATCTCCGCACGGGACACCCGCTGCAGGTGTTCGTACAGCGCACCGTGGAGTGTCTGTTCTGGTTCCATCCCCTGGTGTGGTGGGGATCCCGTCAGGCGGGACTGACGCGCGAGTTCGCCTGCGACGATGCCGTCGTCAGTTCCCCAAGAGACGCGGTTCGTTACCTCCGAACGCTCCTGTCGATTGCGGAACAGAACGTTCCCGACGCCGATCGACCGGCCCTGCTGGCATTCGCCCGCAATCGCAGCCTGCTGGCGGAACGGGCCCGCCGGCTGGCCCGACAGAACCGCAATCAAACGCGAGGTGCCGCTCCGCCAGGGCGACCGTCAGTTTCCCCCGTCGTGGCCAGTCCACTCCTGGTGGCGGTCGCCCTGGTCACCTCGACGCTCTGGCTGCCGATCAACGCCATGGCCGCCCCCGACACCAGCTGGTCACCGTGGCCGAGCTGGACCGCCCGGGTGCTGCATGAATTCGGGATTCAGGCGCGGGACTTCGAGCCATACGGCTACGCCCACGATCTGCACGAACTCCTCGAACACGAGTCGGACGCCGAAGCCGACCACTGATCGCCGCATTCCCGGCCATCTGCCAGTCTCCGCACGCTGCATCGGATGGCCCCTCACTTCGACCACCGGAGCCTTCAGGTTCTGCCCGCAACTACTAAACGCTTAGCAGCTCGCGTGTACCGCCCGGTCTGACTCCGCACGGTTCTCCCCTCTCCTCCTGCAGACAAGGTCACTGTCATGATTGCTACGGAACTCCCCCGCCAGGGACGCCTGCTGTTCCGCCATCGCAGCTATCTCCCCATCCTGATGGTGGTGCCGATCGCCCTGCCACTGCTCCGCCCCGATCGCGCCGCCCACCTCTCGCCGACCCACGAGTGGTGGGCCATGGCCTGCCTGGCCGTCTCGATGACCGGCCTGGTGATGCGGGCCCTGACGGTCGGATTTGTGCCGCGCGGCACCTCCGGTCGAAACACCCGCGAGCAGCGGGCCGAGCGACTGAACACCAGCGGTCTGTACTCGGTGGTGCGGCATCCGCTGTACGTGGCGAACTTCGTGATCTGGCTGGGCATCATTCTCGCTGTCGCCGACCTGGCCGTCACCCTCATGTTCATTTCACTCTACTGGCTGTACTACGAGCGGATCATGGCGGCGGAAGAAAGCTTCCTCGCAAGCCGCTTTGGTGCCGCGTACACCACGTGGGCCGAGCGCACACCGGCGCTGATTCCCCGCTGGTCGCGGTGGCGTCGGCCGGACCTGACCTTCTCCTTACGGACCGTGCTGCGGCGGGAGTACTGCGGACTGCTGGGGATCACCGTCGGCTTTGCGGCACTCGACGCAGCCCGACACCTGGCCAGTGAACAGCGACTGTACATCGAACCGGTCTGGCGGATCGTGTTCGCCATCGGACTGATCGGATTCGTCACGCTTCGCTTCCTCAAGAAGCGGACCCGGCTGCTGCACGTCGACGGTCGCTAGCAGTATCAGCGATGCCTCGTCGAATGGCCGCTCCTCCACAGGAACTCCCGCGCCAGCCCTGCCCCTCGCGACAGGTAGTCAGAGTGGAACGCGTCGACATTTCATCGTTCCCCGCGCCGCATACCACGCGGCAGCGGTCCGGTGCCGCAGCCCTCATCGTCGCGCTGCTCCTGTCGGGGTGTGTTACCAGCCGCCCGGCGAGCGTCTCTCCAGAGCCTCCCGGTCGGATGACGCTGCGCCGATCACAGTCACTTCGGTCAGTGGCCGAACGGGTCGTCGGCGACCACCAGCACTTCTACTCACTGCACACCTTGCCGGAACTGGCCGGTGGGGTGGCGATCGGTGCGGTGATGGCCAACACGTCGATCGACCGGGAAGTTCACCGCCACTTCCAGAAAAGTATCCAGAGCGCAACGACCGACGAGTGGTTTCATGCGCTGCATGCTCAGAAGGAGATGGGGAACGGCTACTACACGCTCCCCGTCTTCGCGGCCGCCTGGACCACCGGAGTGTTGTTCAGCGATGCCCCGCACGTACAACCTCTCGGTGCCTGGGGGGAACGCTCACTCCGCGCTGTCCTGGTTGGAGCACCGCCGATGCTGGCCGCCCAGGCGATCATCGGCGGCTCGAGACCGGATGAGGCCGCCAGCGGATCCGCGTGGACACCACTGGAAGACAACAACGGCGTCAGCGGACACGCCTTCATGGGGGCCGTCCCGTTTCTGACCGCCGCCGCCCTGTCCGATGACCCGCGACTGAAGTGGGCTCTGTATGCCGGCTCGGCTCTGGTGCCGCTCTCGCGGGTCAACGACAACGACCATTACCCCTCGCAGGCGTTTCTCGGCTGGTGGTTTGCCTGGCTGGCGACACAGGCGGTCACGACAACCGAGCGCGAAGGGATCGACTGGTCCCTCTCTCCGTGGCTGGAACCGGGAACCTCCGGCCTCCTCTTCGAACATCGGTTCTGAGGCCAGGCCCACACCGCAGCATCAGAGTACTTCGATTGGACTTGCGGGTCGGATGGTGCGAACGGCTACAATGCACGTCCCCGGAATGCTCCCTCCCGGTCCAGCCTCATACAGACCTGACCCCATGACCCGACTTCTCCCGACGCTGCTGCTGGTCCTTCTCTCAGGACGGTTGGCGGCCGCCGACTCCATCGAGTTCAATCGCGACATCCGGCCGATCCTCTCGGACCGCTGCTTCGCCTGTCATGGCCCCGATGCCGGCACACGCGAAGCCGACCTCCGGCTGGATGTCCGCGATGCGGCCATCGAAGACCGTGACGGCTACCGCGCGATCGCTCCAGGTGATGCCGACGCAAGCGAAGTCGTCGCCCGCATCACCAGCAGCGACGACGACCGCATGCCTCCGCCGGACCATGCGAAACCGCTGACCGAAGACGAAAAGCAGCTCCTCATCCGCTGGATCGAACAGGGAGCCGAGTACCAGGACCACTGGTCGCTCGTCCCGCTGAGCCGACCGGACGTTCCCGAGGTCGCCGGCAGCGAATGGGTCCGCACGCCGATCGACGCCTTCATCCTGCGGGACATCGAGCGGGCCGGGCTGACACCGTCGCCGCCCGCTGATCCGCGGACACTGGTCCGGCGACTGTCGTTCGATCTGACCGGACTCCCCCCCGACCCCGCCCTTGTCGAGTCCTTCGCCCGGAACCCCACCCGCCAGGCGTGGGAACAGCTCGTCGAGACACTGCTCGCCTCCCCTCACTACGGCGAGCGGATGGCAATCTACTGGCTCGACCTGGTCCGCTACGCCGACACGCTCGGCTACCACGGCGACCAGGTTCGCAGCGTCTCCCCCTATCGCGACTACGTCATCCGGGCATTCAACGAGAACAAGCCGTTCGACCAGTTCACGATCGAACAACTGGCCGGCGACCTGCTTCCGGAAGCGACGCTGTGGCAGAAAGTCGCATCGACCTACAACCGCCTCAACCGGGCCTCAGGCGAAGGAGGCGTGCAGCCGAAGGAGTACCTCGCCAAGTACTCGGCCGATCGGGTGCGAACAACCGGCGCAGTCTGGCTCGGGATGACGTTCGGCTGTGCCGAGTGCCACGACCACAAGTTCGATCCGTTCACCTCGAAGGACTTTTACAGCTTCGCCGCGTTCTTCGCCGACATCCGCGAACTGGGCATCGTCAGCGGAGCCCGGCACATCGAGCAGCTGCCGGTTCCAACAGAACAGCAGGCTGAAGAACTCGAACGTCTGACTGCCGCGATCGCCTCCGTGAAGGGCGAATACGAACGGACCTCTCTGGACCTGACGGCGGCGTTTGAATCGTGGCAGCAGGAGGTCATCCGTCAGGCGGACCTCTGGCAGCCGCTCGAAATCGCCTCCGTCAACTCGGAGGGAGGTGCAAAGCTGAACGTGCAGGAGGACGGTTCGGTTCTCGCCAGCGGCAAAAACCCCGACAGGGACGTCTACACGATTGAGGCCACGCTGGACCTGCCGGCTATTGCCGGGCTGCGGCTGGAACTGCTGCCGGACAAGTCGTTGCCCGCGAAAGGCCCCGGACGTGCCGGCAACGGCAACCTCGTCATCCATGCGGTCGAACTGGTTGTGGACGGCGAAGTCGTTCCGTGGGCTTCCGCGACGGCGACGCACTCGCAGAAGAATCACTCGCCGGAGTACGTCGTCAGCGGTCACAAGAACGGCTGGGCCATCCTGCCGCAGATCGGAAAACCGCATCAGCTCATCCTCTCCGCGAAGGAACCGGTCGCCCTGGACGGCGAGAAACCGAAAACCATCACCGTGCGGATCAGGCAGAACCACGGCAGCGGTCATAACCTCGGTCGGTTCCGGCTCTATGCCGCGGCAACAACCGGCACCGGGACCGGGCATGAGTTCGCCTCGCCCGATCTGCTGGCACTGGTGAAGGCACCGGCGGAATCGCGAACCGACGCCCAGCAAAAGCAACTGGACGACGCCTTCCGTTCGCAGACGCCACTGCTCGCCGACGTCCGTCAGCATCTGGCGCAGCTCGAGGCTGACCGGGAACGACTGCAGAAGTCGATCGTCACGACGCTGGCGACCAAGGCAACCGAACCACGGATGATCCGCGTCCTGCCGCGAGGCAACTGGATGGATGACTCCGGCGAGGTCGTGCAGCCGGCCGTTCCGCACTTCCTGCCCCAACCGGATGCCGGGGATGGTCGCCTGTCCCGGCTCGACCTGGCCCGCTGGATGACGTCGCGGGAGAACCCGCTGGTCGCCCGCACGTTTGTGAACCGGCTGTGGATGCTGTTTTACGGTCACGGACTCTCCCGCACGGTCGACGATCTCGGATCACAGGGAGAACCGCCGACGCACCCGGAACTGCTCGACTGGCTGGCGTCCGAATTCATCGACAGCGGCTGGGACGTCAAGCACCTCGTTCGCCTCATGCTTCTGTCGAACACGTGGCAGCAGACATCAAAGGCAAGCGACGAACTCCGCAGCCGCGACCCCTTCAACCGGCTGTACGCCCGTCAGTCCCGCTGGCGGCTCGATGCCGAAATGGTCCGCGATAATGCGCTGGCGGTCAGCGGTCTGCTCGTCGACGACATCGGCGGAGTCAGTGCCAAACCGTACCAGCCGGCCGGATACTGGGCGCAGCTCAACTTTCCCAAACGGACATATCAGCACGATGCGGGGGCGAACCAGTACCGCCGCGGCCTCTACACCCACTGGCAGCGGACGTTTCTGCACCCGAGTCTGCTGGCGTTCGATGCCCCCGCCCGGGAGGAATGCACCGCCCGCCGCGACCGCTCCAACACGCCGCTGCAGGCACTGGTGCTGCTGAACGACCCGACCTATGTGGAAGCAGCCCGCGTGCTCGCGACCAGGGTCGTTCGTGAGGGGGGCACATCGACGGAGGAACGTCTCGGCTGGCTGTACCGGGATGTGCTCGCCCGGTCGCCATCCGAACGGGAAACCTCGCTGCTGACGGACCTTCTCGACGAGAACGTGGCCCGTTACCGGTCTTCGCCGGAGGCTGCCGACAAGCTCCTGGACACCGGCCTGGCACCACGTCCCGAGAGTCTGGACGCAGCCGGGATTGCCGCCTGGACTGCCGTCACCCGCGCGGTGCTGAACCTGCACGAAACCATCATGCGGTACTGACGTCGATTCCACCCCGGACCGCCTTCGCTCGCTCACCCCACTGCTGGACACCGACATGTTCACTGATCCGCAACAGCTGGCTCTGCAGCAGACCCGCCGCAGCTTCCTTCGCCGCTCCGCGCTCGGCATCGGTCCGGTGGCGCTGATGTCGCTGCTGGCCCGTCAGGCCGCATCGGCACCGGCACCGTCGAAGGATCCGTTCGCCGGTGTGCTGCCGGCCCCGCACCATCCGCCACGCGTCAAACGGATCGTCCATCTCTGCATGGCGGGGGGCCCGTCACACCTGGAGACGTTCGACGAGAAACCGAAGCTGCGTGAGATGCACGGCCAACCGATGCCCGCATCGCTCACCGAGGGGCAGCAGATCGCCCAACTGCAGGGCCGCGAGCTGAAGTGCTTCGCCCCGCAGTTCGAGTTCGAGAACTTCGGCGAGAGCGGCCAGCGGATCTGCTCGCTGTTTCCGCAGATCGGCTCCGTCGCCGACGATCTCTGCATCCTCCGCTCGATGCACACCGACCAGATCAATCACGATCCGGCTCACACGCTGTTCAACACCGGTTCGTCCCAGGCGGGGCGTCCCAGCATGGGCTCGTGGCTGCTGTACGGTCTGGGTCAGGAATGCGACGACCTGCCCGGATATGTGGTCCTGACGTCGGTCGGCAAGGGAGGCCAGGCGCAGCCGATCGCCGCCCGGCAATGGCACAGCGGATTCCTTCCCTCGCGCTATCAGGGCGTGCAGTTTCACTCCAGCGGTGCCCCCGTGCTGTACCTGAACCGTCCCGAAGGCGTCTCGCTGCAGCAGCAGTCTCGCCTCGTCGAGACGGTCAATCAGCTCAACCGCCAGTTCGACGACGTCGTCGACGACCCGGAAATCGCTACGCGGATCCAGCAGTACGAAATGGCCTTCCGCATGCAGACCAGCGTCCCCGAGCTGATGGACCTCTCCTCCGAGTCAAAGGAGACGTTCGACGCCTACGGCACGCAGGGAGGCGACGGCACGTTCGCCTCGAACTGCCTGCTCGCCCGCCGGCTGCTCGAAAAGGGAGTTCGCTTCGTCCAGCTCTATCATCGGGCGTGGGACCATCACGGCGGTATCAAACGCTCGATGGAGATTACCGCCAGAGAAGTCGACCAGGCGACTGCCGCCTTCATCCGCGACCTCAAGCAGCGCGGACTGTATGACGATACGCTCATCGTCTGGGGCGGCGAATTCGGACGCACCCCCATGGCCCAGGGAAGCGGTCGCGATCATCACATCAAGGGATTCTCGATGCTCCTCTCCGGCGGTGCGGTCCGTGGCGGCACGTCATGGGGCGGCACCGACGAGTTCGGCTACAACGCCGTCGAGAATCCCATGCATGTCCGCGACTTTCACGCGACGATGCTGCATCTGTTCGGCATCGACCACCGGCGGTTCAGCTACCGGTTCCAGGGGCTCGACTTCCGCCTCACCGGCGTCGAAGAGGCCCACGTCGTGAAGGACATTCTTGCCTGAGTCCCCCGGCGGCCAGCCCCGTGGCCGGCCCCGATCGACCGGCCATCGTCCTCCGCGGCGCCCCGCGTGCGCGGCTCACTCCAGATCGAGTGCCGCTTCGAGAGGACGCCCTTCGGCGGTGGGCATCTCCAGTCCGAGAAGACGGGCAATCGTGGGGGCCACGTCAACGCTGCGGACCTTACCCAGCTTCTGTCCCGGTCGGACGCCATAACCGGAGATAATCAGCGTCCCCAGCATGTCCGACTGGTCCGGCAGATAGCCGTGCGTGCCCCCCTTCGATGACCGCGGGACGACCACCGCGTCCCCGCTGGCCGACTCCGAGAAGCTGTACCCGGCCTTCGCCGCCAGCCACAGGTCCGGCGCCCGCTCGTCCTCGTCCGGCGTTGCCAGGCCGTGGTCCGCAAACTGATCGACCGCCAGGACGGTCTGTACGCCTTCGACATCGGCCAGTTCGGTCTTCAACCGTGCAGCGATCTCGTCCCGACGTTCATCGTCCAGGACGTACACCATGCAGGCTCCCCCCTGCGCGACACACCAGGCCTGCTTCTGCGTCACCTTGTTCCCTTCGCCGGTCACCAGCCCCAGTTGCCGCAGCTTCACGTTAGGACGAATGTCCTGTTCGATGGGGAAGAACCCGTGGTCGCTGGCGATCACGAAGGTGGTCTTTTGGGCAAACGGTGAGCGCTTTGAGAATTCGACGAGGTCCCGGACACGGTCGTCGGCATGGCTGACCGACCAGTAGGCCTCGGGGGTCCGCGGGCCGAACTTGTGCTCCACATGGTCGACCTCGACCAGATGAATCATCAGCAGGTTGGGCGGATGCTTCTCGAACAGATGCCCCGCCAGCCGCGTGTAGAGCCAGTCCCGCTGAACACCGCCGGCCGGCTCCCGCACCCACGTTGCATGTTTGTCGACGGGAAGACCGTCCCGCCGCAGTTCCTCCATCCAGTAGGGGGTGCCGTACTTCGGCCACGCCTCCTCGCCCCCCATATCAGGGACGGTCCAGTCGAGCGTGCGGGCATTGCGGCTGGCCGGCCAGATGATGCCGGCCGTCACCAGCCCGGCCCGGTGAGCCACGTCGTAGACCGTGGGAGTGCGGACGATCTGTTCCTTGTCGAACAGCGGATCGGGAATCAGCGGGATCTTCTCACCACTGCGGCGGTCCAGATAGTTGTTGCCGATCACGCCGTGCCGGCCCGGTTCCGTCCCCGTGACCAGCGTCGTGTGATTGGGCCAGGTGACGGTGGGAAACGAGCAGACCATGCCGTCGGCACGGACGCCGTCTGCGGCCAGCTTTCGAATCGTGGGAAGCTCCGCCTTCGGGTCATCCAGGTAGAACCCGGCCAGTCCGTCGATGCTCACCAGCACGACGCAGTGGTCGTCATGCGGTTCTTCGGCAGAGCCCGATACCGGGAGGATCAGGAAACAGAAGAGCGCAGACAACAATGCCAGCAAAGGCGGGCGATTCATCGCAGATCTCCAGTCGGTGAGCTCGGAAACCGTGTGCGCCGCGACAGGATGCCCGGCACACGGGCAACGACAGTCTAGCCCCCGGTCGCGGCATCCGTCAGCCCACCGGCCATGCCGGTCACCCTTGCCGAACGGCGCTGCAACTGTTTCCAATGTCCGTACCAGACATCCACTCGCCCGGTTTCGCGGAGACGGGCCGGCCTCTCTCTCGGAAGTCCCTCCATGATCCGACGCCTTCACGCCGCTCTACTGGCGGTATGCCTGTTGCCGCTGTTCGTCAGTCGCGCCACTGCCCAGCCTCCGGCCCCACCTCCTCGATTTGAATCCGTGGACGTTTCGCCGGAACGCGAGCTGACGTTCCGCGTCTACGCCCCCACGGCCGAAACCGTCAGCCTGCGCAGTTCCGATATCCCGGACCTCGGTTTCGCCCGCGAAATGAAGAAGGGAGAGGACGGAATCTGGACGACCGCCGTCGGTCCGGTTCCCGCCGGGGCATACCGATACGGGTTCGACATTGATGGCGTCAGCATCGCCGATCCCCGCAACCCGGAGACCAGCGAATCCAACATGACCGTTTCCAGTCTGGTGGTCGTTCCCGGCAGCGATACCTGTGACGTCAAGGACGTCCCCCACGGTGCGGTCGCCGAGGTAACCTACTACTCGAAGTCCCTCCAGCGGTTTCGCCGCATGCACGTCTACACGCCTCCGGGCTATGCGAAAGGCGAAGGCCGCTACCCGGTACTGTACCTGCTGCATGGTGCCAGTGACGGCGACGATTCGTGGAGTTCCGTCGGCCGGGCCGGGTTCATCCTGGACAACCTCATCGCGGCCGAAACGGCAAAGCCGATGCTCGTCGTCATGCCGCACGGTCACACCGGTCCGTTCTCATTCGGCCGCCGCGATCCCGATGCGTTCGACCGGCAGATGGAAGAGTTCCAGACCGACTTCCGCAAGGACATCCGCCCGTACATCGAGTCGCACTATCGCGTCATCGCCGACCGGGATCACCGTGCCCTGGCCGGCCTGTCGATGGGAGGCGCCCAGACGCTCAACATCGGCTTTGCAGATCTGCAGGACTACGGCTACCTGGGCGTATTCAGCTCCGGAGTGTTCGGAATCGCGGGCGGCTTCGGCGGCTCCGGCCCCAGCGACGAGTGGGAACAGGCCCGCCTCGACATCCTCGACAACGCGGACCTGAAGGAGGGCCTGCGGCTGGTCTGGTTCGCCACCGGGCGGGAAGACTTCCTGCTCACGACGTCACAGAAAACGGTCGAGATGCTGCGCGGCCACGAATTCGACATCACCTACGAAGAGACGGAGGGCGGCCACGTCTGGCTGAACTGGCGCGACTATCTTGCCCGGTTCGCGCCGCTGCTGTTCAACGACTGACGGACCGGCTCACTCCGCGTTCAGCTCCTTGCGGGCCGCAGCGAGTTCCGAGCGTTCCGCGTCCGTCACCTCCGGATAGGCAAGGTCGAGGTCCTCGATGCGGCCGGCAATGATGTCGGCAACGCACGCCCGGGTGAACCACTTGTGATCGGCGGGAATGATGTACCACGGGGCCGCCGCGGTACTGGTGTGGCTCAGCATCTCCCCGTACGCGTGCATGTATTCGTCCCAGTGGCGGCGTTCGGCGATGTCGCTGGCAGAAAACTTCCAGTGCTTCTCCGGATTGTCGAGCCGCTCGAGAAACCGCTTCCGCTGCTCCTTCCGCGAGACGTTGAGGAAAAACTTGATGATCACGATGCCGTTCTCGATCATCAGCTGCTCGAACGCATTGATCTCGTCGAACCGCCGCTGCCACAGCCCGTCGAGGTTGCCGTCGCGGTACTCCGGCGGCAGCCACTGCTGTTCCAGCCATTCCGGATGCACGCGGACGACAAGGACTTCCTCGTAGTAGGAGCGGTTGAAGATGGCGATGCGTCCGCGGGCCGGCATCACCCGCGCCGGTCGCCACAGAAACGGCCGCAGTCGTTCTTCGTCCGTCGGCGCCTTGAAGCTGTAGACGTCCACTCCCTGCGGATTGACGCCCGACATCACATGGCGGATCGCGCCGTCCTTGCCGGCAGCATCGAGCGCCTGAAAGATGATCAGCACGGCCACCTGATCGCTGGCCCACAACAGCCGCTGCATCTCCGCCAGGTACGTGACGTCCTCGAGCAGCGCCTTGCGGGCCTCCTTCTTCGAGTGGATCCCGGCGGTCGCTCCTGGATCGTGGTCCGCCAGACAGACCCGGCTGCCGGGGGGAACCAGAAACGGCGTGTGATCGATGCGATGCGTCATGAGTTCGTCCTCGAGCGGAGCATCTGCAGGGGGCGTCTCTCCGAACGTTCTGCTCCGCATGATACCAGCCGGCCGGGCCAACCAGGTCGTCGCCGCGCCCGGTTGGTGTCGCCTGCTGGTGGATTCCCCGATGCACGAAATGCGATCGGGTATGATTCTCAAGCACCGAGTCGATGTTATTGCGGTCAGCCTGGCGGTTCAGACAGGCTTTGAGCGTACAATCGGCTACAATCACTGATGTTCGTGCTGACCGGAACAATCCATGAGCGACCACTCACTGCCGATTCTCGAAAACCTGCCTGTCACGCTCGAGCCTGACATGTTCATGAGGACGCTGTTGCGGGAGCTCTCCGGCACGCTGCAGGATGTGATCGGCATCGACGAGGCGAAGGGATTCATTTCGGTTGTCGGGCAGCGAATGGGCGAGCAGATCAATGAAGAGTACTGCGGTGCCCTGCATGTTCCCCGGCTGACCCGGCACCAGGTCGCACAGGTTCTGGTCGATCTGAAGCGCCGGATCGCCGGAGACTTCTACGTCGTCGAGGAGAGCGACAACCGGATCGTTCTCGGAAACCGTGCCTGCCCGTTTGGCGACATGGTCATCGACCGCCCGGCACTGTGCATGATGACCTCCAACGTCTTCGGTGTCATCGCCTCGGAGAATCTGGGGTACGCCAAAGTTTCGATCGAACAGGCCATCGCCCGCGGCGATGCAGGCTGCCGGGTCGTCATCTACCTTCAGGTGACCGAAGACTCGCAGGCGGCTGAAGGCCGGGAATACTTCCAGACCTGAAGCCCGACAGGGACCGCATGACCCCAGAGGCGTTCGCCACTCTCTCCGAACTTGTCCCAGACGCACTTCTGCTGCTGGAAGATGACGGTCGCATTGTCGCCGCCAATCTCCGCGCGCAGCGGATGCTGCAGAACGGATCCGCCGACCTCACCGGTCGACAACTGACGGATTTTGTCTCGGATCCTCCGACGAACCTCGAGGCCCACTTTCGCCTGTGTCGCCGCAGCTGCGAAGAAGTGGTCGGCGTCATTCATCCGCGCGAGACCGGACTTCCCAAACGGATGTTCGGCCGGCTGCTCAACCGCGACAACGACGCGTCGACGCCTCCACTGCTGCTGTTTCGGATCCCGCTCCAGGACACCGCCGTCAACCGGTTCGTCCTCCTCAACCGCAAGATTGACGAACTGGGCCGCGAGATTGTGCGCCGCCGGCTGGCGGAGAACGAACTGCTCGAACAGCGCGACCTGGCGGAATTCGGCCGCGACATCGGACTGACACTCGCGGAGGTCCATACCAAGTCCGCCATGCTGCAGCGCTGTGCCGAGCTGATCGTCAAACACCTCAATGCCGCCTTCGCACGGATCTGGACGCTCCGCTCCGGTAGCGACACGCTCATCCTGCGTGCCAGCGCTGGCCTGTATACCCACCTGGATGGACCTCACAGCCGCATTCGTGTCGGTCAGTACAAGATTGGAGAAATCGCCCGTACACGCAAACCCCTGGTCAGCAACGACGTCGTCGCCGACGCGCACATCCACGATCCCGAGTGGGCCCGACGCGAAGGACTGGTCGGCTTTGCCGGGTATCCGCTGCTCGTTGACGGACGCGTGGTCGGCGTGATGGCGATGTTCGCCCGGCACCGGCTGTCGGAGAACCGGCTGTCGGCTCTCGATTCGGTCGCCAACAGTATTGCCCTGGGCATCGAACGGAAACGGATCGCCGTCGAACTCAAACAGAACGCCGAATCCCTCCGCCGGGCCGATCGCCGCAAGAACGAGTTCCTCGCGATGCTGGCCCACGAGCTGCGTAACCCGCTCGCTCCGATCCGTTCCGGCCTCGAACTCCTGCGGCTGCAGTCGGTCGAATCGGAAACCATCAACATCATGAGCCAGCAGGTCCAGCACATGGCCCGGCTGGTTGACGATCTTCTGGACGTCTCGCGGATCATGCGCGACCGCATCGAGCTGCGGACAGAGTCTGTCTCAATCTCCGAGATCATCGACCATGCCGTCACGACCGTCCGGCCGACCATCGAAAACCGTCGACACACCCTCAACGTCTCCCACTGCCCCGAGGAAATCTGGCTCGAAGCGGATCGGGTGCGGCGCAAACAGATC
>ENA-ORCW01000400-ORCW01000400.1-marine-metagenome-genome-assembly--contig:-NODE-400-length-29340-cov-3.511226_pt1 | contig 29340 bp, 20 predicted proteins | sample MGYA00237784_ERZ508517 | MGnify/ENA primary metagenome ERZ508517 (study PRJEB26187, sample SAMN06268979) | marine metagenome | isolation source: Tt ae E1 feedstock associated aerobic enrichment on... | reverse complement strand
GTTATCTCGATGGCGACTTTCAGGTCGTCTCGCCGGGCACCTTCGTGCGCTGCGCGGTGACCGGCATGGATATCCCGCTCGACGAATTGAAGTACTGGAGCGTCGCGCGCCAGGAAGCTTACGTCGACGCGCTCGCCTCGCTCGCCCGCGAGCGCGGCATTCTCTCCATCATCGACAACACATGGGCGACGCCGCTGGGCTTCCCGGCCCTGACACACGGCTGCGATGTATCGGTGATGAGCCTTACCAAGCACGTGGGCGGTCATTCCGACGTGATGATGGGCAGCGCCAGTGCGGCGAAGCCAGTGATCAATCGCATCCGGCGCCAGGCCCAGTTCATGGGGCAGGTCGTCTCTCCCGACGATGCCTCCCTCGCGCTGCGCGGCCTGCGTTCTATGCAGGTCCGGCTCGAACGATCGACACAGACCGCGCTGGACGTGGCGCGCAACCAGGTGGAAGGCGGCGCGCAGATCATCGACGTCAATATGGATGAGGGCCTGATCGATTCCGAAAAGGCGATGATCGAGTTCCTTAACCTCGTGGCGGCGGAGCCCGACATCGCGCGCGTTCCGGTGATGATCGACTCCTCCAAATGGGGGGTGATCGAAGCCGGCCTGAAATGCGTGCAGGGCAAAGCGGTGGTGAACTCCATCTCGCTCAAGGAGGGCGAGGAGGCGTTCCTGCATCAGGCCAATCTGTGCCGCATGTACGGTGCCGCGATGGTCATTATGGCCTTCGACGAAACCGGTCAGGCCGACACCGAAGCGCGCAAGGTGGAAATCTGCACCCGCGCCTACAAGCTCCTGACCGAGAAGGCCGGCGTTGCGCCGGAAGACATCATCTTCGATCCGAACGTCTTTGCCGTGGCGACCGGCATCGAGGAGCATGACAATTACGGCGTCGACTTCATCGAGGCGACGCGCGAGATCGTTCGCACTCTGCCGCATGTCCATATCTCGGGCGGCGTGTCTAACCTTTCGTTCTCGTTCCGTGGCAATGAGCCCGTGCGCGAGGCGATGCACGCGGTGTTCCTTTATCACGCCATTCAAGCGGGCATGGATATGGGCATCGTCAATGCCGGCCAGCTCGCCGTCTATGACACGATTGACCCGGAATTGCGCGAGGCCTGCGAGGACGTGGTGCTCAATCGCGTGCCGAAGGCCGGCGGCACCGCGACGGAGCGCATGCTGGAAATTGCCGAGCGCTTTCGCGGCACTGGCGGGCGCGAGGCCAAGGAGAAAGACCTTTCCTGGCGCGAGCTGCCGGTCGAGAAGCGGCTGGAACATGCGCTGGTCAACGGCATAACCGAATATATCGACGCCGACACCGAGGAAGCGCGGCAGAACGCCGAGCGCCCGCTGCATGTGATCGAGGGGCCGCTCATGGCCGGCATGAACGTGGTTGGCGACCTGTTCGGCGCGGGCAAGATGTTCCTGCCGCAGGTGGTGAAGTCGGCGCGCGTGATGAAGCAGGCCGTGGCCATTCTGCTTCCCTATATGGAAGAGGAGAAGAAGGCCAATGGCGGCGGCGAGCGCGAGAGCGCCGGCAAGATCCTGATGGCTACGGTGAAGGGCGATGTGCACGACATCGGCAAGAACATCGTCGGCGTCGTGCTGGCCTGTAACAATTACGAGATCGTCGATCTGGGCGTGATGGTGCCGGCGGCGAAGATATTGGAGACGGCGCGCGAACAGAAGGTCGACATTATCGGCCTTTCCGGCCTCATCACCCCGTCGCTCGACGAGATGGTGCATGTGGCGGCCGAGATGGAGCGCGAGGGTTTCGACATTCCGCTTCTGATCGGCGGGGCGACGACCAGCCGTGTCCACACGGCGGTAAAAATTCACCCGAGCTACGAGCGTGGGCAGGCGGTGCATGTAAACGATGCGAGCCGCGCGGTCGGCGTCGTCTCGAACCTTCTGTCGTTCGATGCCCGCGATGGCTATATCGATGGCGTGCGCGAGGAATACCGCAAGGTGACCGAGGCGCATGAGCGTTCCGAGCGGGAGAAACAACGCCTGCCGATTGCCAGAGCACGCGCGAATGCCCACAAGATCGACTGGGCTGCATACACTCCGCCCAAGCCCTCGTTCATCGGCACGAAGGTGTTCGAAAGCTGGGATCTCGAAGAATTGTCGCGCTATATCGACTGGACGCCGTTCTTCCAGACCTGGGAGATGAAGGGCCGCTACCCGAAAATCCTCGAGGACGAGAAACAGGGCGAGGCGGCGCGCCAGCTTTTCGACGATGCGCAGGCCATGCTCAAGAAGATCATCGACGAGAAGTGGTTCGCCCCGCGCGCGGTGGTGGGCTTCTGGCCGGCCAACGCGGTGGGCGACGACGTGCGGCTCTTCACCGATGAAAGCCGGAAAGAGGAACTTGCTTCATTTTTCACCCTGCGCCAGCAGCTTACCAAGCGTGGGGACAAGCCGAATGTTGCGCTGTCGGATTTCGTGGCGCCCGTGGACAGCGGAAAGCCGGACTGGCTCGGCGGGTTCGTGGTGACGGCGGGCATCGAGGAAGTGGCGATTGCCGAGCGTTTCGAGCGCGCCAACGACGATTACAACTCGATCCTCGTGAAGGCGCTGGCCGACCGTTTTGCCGAGGCCTTCGCCGAGCGTATGCACGAAAAGGTTCGTAAAGAATTCTGGGGCTACGCGGGCGACGAGAACTATACGCCCGAGGAACTGATCGCCGAACCCTATCTTGGCATTCGACCGGCACCCGGGTATCCGGCTCAGCCCGACCACACCGAGAAAGTGACGTTGTTCGAACTTCTCGACGCGGAGCGAAATTCAGGCGTGCAGCTGACCGAAAGCATGGCCATGTGGCCGGGCTCATCGGTCTCGGGCCTCTATATGTCGCATCCCGAAAGCTATTATTTCGGCGTCGCCAAGGTCGAGCGGGACCAGGTGGAGGACTATGCGGCAAGGAAGAAGATGGATGTTGCCGATGTGGAACGCTGGCTCGGTCCGGTTCTCAATTATCTGCCGACGTCCTATTCCGAGGCCGCCGAATAACGCCTGGACCATGACAGGTATGGCGTGGACGCGCGAGAATGCGTTTCTTGGGCCGTTGGCCAGCGAGCATATGCCCCGTCTCTCATTGCGTCGATGATCGGGACCGTCTCTTTCACCCCGCGACGCGACGCGCCGACAAAGACCGGCGTTTTTACAAGTGATCCAGATTCTTGACGAGCAACTGGAGACCGCTTGCGGCGGCATCTCTTTCGGCGGGCTGAAGGCTTGAAAGCAATGCCGAAACGCGGTTGCGCCATTCAATCCGTACCGCCGCGAGAATGTCGGCGCCGGTCTCGCTCACGTGCAATTGTGTCATGCGTGAATCGGCCTTGGAGCGCTCGCGTTCGACATAACCGTTTGCGATAAGCCCTTCGAGGCTGCGGCTTATCGTCGACTGAAACATGCCGGTCTGCTCCGTGATGACTTTCACGTTGCAGCCCGGCCGGTCGAATATGGCCGCCATGATGACGATCTGCTGATTGCTCAGCTTGTGTGCCCGTGCGTGGGCCGGGCGGTATTGCGCCAGTTTTATGGCGAGACGCTCGAGCGCCAGCGCGGTCTGTTTCTCGAGTGATTTCGTGTCGGGTTTTGCCAAGGGATTTTGATCCTCGTCCATCAGCGACAATCTCTACGCGAACTTGTGGACGAGAGGAAATTCTTTGAAGCGCGGATCACGCCGCGGCCCTGGATGCCGGTTGTTTGCCGGCTCCAGCGCCATGGCGCAACAAGACCGTTGCGAGAACCAGAGCTCCCAGGAGGATCGCCGTGAGGCCGGCCGGCAGTTCGTATGGCCTGAAGATCTGGCGCCCCAGCCAGTCGGCCGCGACGACCAGAATGGCGCCGATCATGGCGGCACCGGGCAACTGCATTGCGGTGCGGCGGAGACCGGACAGTCGTGCGATATGGGGGGCGGTCAGGCCGACAAAGCTGATAGGGCCGACAAACAGGCAGGCGGAGGCCGTCAACAAGGCGGTGGCGACGATGATGAGCAATCGCGAAAAGCCGAGCGGCAGCCCCAGGGATCGGCTTGCGGTTCCGCCGAGCGACAGGATATCGAGCCAGCGCAGGGTTGCCAGCGTTGCGGCGGTGCCCGCTACCGCCATCGTGGCCGGCAGTGTCAGGTCTTCCATGGCAACGCGATAGGTGGAGCCCGACATGAAGGCGAGGACGGCACTGCCGCGCGGGTCGCCGGTCGCCAGAAACATCAGGATCAGTCCGTCGGCGAAGGCGGTGATAGCGATGCCCGCCAGGATGAGCCGGCGGGGATCGAGATCGTGCCGGCTGGCATAGGCCAGGATCGCCACGAGGATCGCCAACGCACCGAGAAGAGCGCCGGCAAGTTGTGCCGCGGCCGTTGCGGCGGGCAGGATCAGCATGACGGCAATGACGCCCATGACGGCACCGGTCGAAATGCCGATGATCTCGGGACTGGCCATCGGGTTCGACAGAAGCCTTTGCACAAGGCAACCGGCGAGGCCAAGCGCGGCACCGGACAGGATGGCGGCGAACACACGCGGCGCGCGCCAGGCCCACGCAATTTCAGCGCTGATCGCCGGCAGATAAAAGGCGAGAAAGCCGATCAATGAGAGCAGCACCGCGAGCACGACAAGCAGGCGGCGCTCGGCGGGTCTGGAGAGGCCCGCCGAAACGGGCAGGGTTTCGCCGGCGGACGTTACGCCGGCGGCGGGCAGCCTTTTGAGAAGGTATAGCAACAAAGGCGCGCCCAGGATCCCGGTCAGCGCGCCGGCCGGCAGGAAGCTCGCCAGGCCGCTCAATCCGAACTGAATGCCCTGATCCACAAGGCCGAGAAGCAACGCACCCGCTGCACCGGCCGTCAGAAGCCGTGGCACGACCCGGCGCATGCCGAGCAGCGATGCCACATGGGGGCTCGCCAGGCCGACAAAGGCGATCAGGCCGACCGTTGCCGTCACCGCCGATGCCACGAAGATCGCAATGCCCAGCGCGAGAAAACTGAACAGTCCCGTTGCCAGACCGGACGAACGTGCGCTTTCGCGGCCCAGGCCCATCAAGGTTAGAGGACGGCTTAAAAGGAGGAGGGCGACTGTGGCGAGTCCCAGGCGAGGAAGAAGAAATCGCGCACCCTGCCAATCGTGCTGGGCGAGATCGCCCGCACCCCACAGGAAAAGGCTGGTGAGATACTGATTCTTGAGCAGGAAAAGGCAGGTGGTGATGGCCCCTGCCGTGAAGCTCACGACCATGCCGGTCAGAACGAGGCTGACGGGGTCGTCCATGCGGCGGCCAACCAGAATGCTGACGAGACCCCAGGCCAGGAAAGAGCCGGCCAGGGCGATCAGAAAAGGATGATCGGCGTGCAGGTCCGGGGCCAGCAAGAGGGCCACAGCCAGGGCGAGTTGCGCGCCGGAGGTAACACCGAGTGTGGCCGGAGACGCGAGCGGGTTCTGCAGAACCTGCTGAAGAACCGCACCGGCGATGCCAAGTCCGGCTCCGGCCATCAACGCCACGGCGAGCCGCGGCATATAAGCGTACCAATACTCGATGGAAACGGCACGATCGCCGGTCTGGCCGAGCAACAGGGCTGACAGCCTCTCGCCACCGGCGATGGCGAGCGTGTTCTGGGCGATGAGCAGGCCAAGCAATGCGAGACCGAACACTGCCAGAATGAGAGCGACCGGGCGGTTATGAATTGTCATTGCTGCAGCTCGGCAAGGCTGTTGCGGAAAGTGTCTTTGCGAATGTGGTGGCTTCGGTCAGACCGCCGAACGACCAGATCGGCCGCAACACACGGAAACGGCCGTCGCGCACCGATGGAATTTTTCCAAGCAGGCTTTCGGAAGCGCCTCCCTGCTCGGCGTCTAGCATTCGGTTCACCTCGACGGGAACCGGAGCCACTACGATGAGTTCGGCATCGGCCTGATGCAGGAGTGCCGCCAACGGTACGGTGGTGAAGCCCCAGAAATTCGTGGCGCCCGTCCAGGCGTTGGAAAGCCCCGCTCCTTCGAGAACCCCGCCGTAAAGACTGCCTTCGCCGAAGACGCGCGCGTGCCCCGCATCGACGAAATTGACGACGAGAAATGCACACCGGTTGGGCTGTTCGGCCGATTTTGCGCGTAGGGTGGCGATTGCGCGTTCCGTGTCCGCAATCAGCTTTTCGGCTGCCTCCGGTTTCCGCAGCAGGTCGCCAAGCTCGCGGGTGATGCGACGTGCATTGGCCAATGGCGTCTTGTCCGGGGTAAATGTCGCGAAGGAGTGAACCGGGGCCACGCTTTCGAGACGCTTCCGGATGCTGGCGAATTGCGGGGAAACGAGGATGAGATCGGGCTCGGCCGCCTGGAGCCGTTCCATATCCGGGGCAAGCCGCAAGCCGAGATCCGGGGCCGAGGGCGGCGGCGCAGGATCCTGCACCCAATCCAGAAAGGCTGGTTTTTCGGCTATCGCCGGCACATCGACCCCCATGCCGAGCAGCGTTGTGGCAAGCCCCCAATCCAACGGAACCACGTTCGGTTCTTCGGGCTCGCTGGCGTTTGCGCCCGCCGCCGCGAGAAGGGCGAAAACGAAGCTGAGAACGGCGCGTTTCATGACGCGATATATCCGACGGGGCGGCCGTTTGCGGGATGAGCGAAGACATCCATGGGAATGTCGTAAAGCCGCGTCAGCACGGCGGGTGTCATGATCTCGGACGGGGCATCGCAGGCGATGAGTTGTCCGTCTCGAAGCGCCAGAATGCGGTCGCAGAACTGGGCGGCGATGTTCAGGTCGTGGACGATCAGCGCGACGCCGATGCCGCGTCGGTCGACGATCCCGCGCAACAGGGCGAGAATGCGTGCCTGATGCGCAAGATCGAGTGCCGAGGTCGGCTCGTCGAGAAGCAGGAACCGGCGCGCCTGCGCCAGCACCATCGCGATCCATGCGCGCTGGCGTTCGCCGCCGGATAGCGTGCCGACCAGGCGATTCTCGTGTTCTCGGCTACCCGTCTCATCGAGCGCGGTCTCGACGGCTTGCCGATCCTCGGCCGAAAGTTTGCGGAACGGGCCGTGCCAGGGATAGCGGCCGAGAGCGACGAGTTCGCGCACGGTCTGATGTTCCGCCGTGGGCAGGCTTTGCGGGAGGTAGGCGACCTCGCGCGCAAAGGCACGGGCGTTCCAGCCGGCCGCATCTTCGTCGGCAAACCGGACCTGTCCCGCAGTGGGTTGAAGATGGTGCGCAAGCAGTTTCATCAATGTGCTCTTGCCCGCGCCGTTGGGACCGATGATGCCGTAGATGTGCCCGCACGAAAACGCCGCGCTGAGGTCGCTCAGGATGGCCCGGCCGTTCGGCCGAAACTCCAGATTCTCCACCTCAAATCCCGTCAAGTTCTTTGCGTTCATCGGTATTCCATCAGCGTTTGGGTGAAAAAGGCGCCGCGTGCGCCGCATGTCACCACTCGAAGGTCAACTTGGCTTTCACATTGCGGCGGTCGCCGTAGTAGCATGAGGTCTGGCCGGCGCAGGCGGCGACGTAATGCTTGTCGAAGAGGTTGTTCACATTGAGCGACAGTTCGGTCTTGTCGAACCGGTAACCGATGCTTGCATCGGCGACGATGTAATCCGGCACAATCAGCGTGTTGGCCGCATTGGCGTAGGATTCGCCCACATAGCGCACGCCCGCACCGAGACGCAGACCCTCGAGCTGGCCGCCGAAGCGGTGGTTCACCCACAGCGAGGCCATTTGCTGGGGCACGCCAATCGGCACCATGCCCTGGTCGCCATTGTTGGAGCGGGTGATTTCCAGATCGTAATTCGTGTAGGAGGCGACGATGTCCCAGCGTTCCGCCAGGTTCGCCTGCGCCTGCAATTCGACCCCGCGCGAGCGCACCTCGCCGGTCTGAATCTTGAAGTTGGGATTGGCCGGATCGTTGGTCAGAACGTTCTCGCGCTTCAGATCGAACCAGGCGGCGGTCAGGCGGAAACGATCCAGCGGATCCTGATATTTGACGCCGACCTCATATTGCCGGGCGGTTTCCGGATCGAAAGGATTGCCGTTTATGTCGGTGCCCGCCAGCGGGTCGAACGACGTGGCATAGCTTGCGTAGGGGCGCAGGCCCGACAGCACCTCGTAGCTTGCGCCGATGCGGCCCATCAACGCGGTATCGTCGCGGTCGGTGCGTGTTCCCGTCAGATGATTGTCGAGCCGGCTCGATACCCAGTCGTGGCGCAGGCCGGCCGTCACGTCGAGACGGTCGGTTACCGCTATCTGGTCCTGGACATAGAGGCCCAGGCGGTGCGAGCGGGTGGTCGAATCCGTGGAATAGGCGGGTTTTTGAACGTCGATGCCGTAGACGGGGTTGAGAATGTCGATGACGTAGAAATTTCCGCTCGGATCGTCGCCATAGCCTGCGCGATTGTCGAAGACCTCGTAGCGGTAGTCGAGACCGGCAAGGAGTTGATGTCGGACGGAGCCCGTGTCGAACGTTTTCTCGATGCGGTTGTCGGTCTGAAAGGCGCCGATGCTGTCGTCCGTGGCCAGTGCCTGCCGGGCCAGAAGATTGTCCGGATAGCCCGGCAGATAGCTGCTTACCAGCCCGACTCCGTAGAGCGTTTCATACTCGGTCGAAATGTAGGAATAGCGCGAATCCTGCGAGAATTTCAGGCCGTTTTCGAATTCATGCTCGAACTCGTAGCCGAGCATGAGCTGATTGCGATCGTAACGGTCGAAATTCGTGTCGGCGCTGAAGAAATCGGTCGGTATGCGCCCGAAGGAAGCGGTGCGGACGGTGGCGTCGTAGGGCAGGAAACTCGTTACTGTGCCGGTGCGGTCCATCTGGAACTTGCCCATGATGGTGAGCTCCGTTCCAGCCTGCGGTTTGAAGGTGATAGACGGGGCGATATAGAGGCGATCGTCGTCAACATGGTCGACTTGCGTTTCGCCCAGGCGCCCGAGCGCCGTGAAGCGTGCGTAGACACCGTCATAGCCCGGCAAGGCAGCGTTGAGATCCAGCGCCACTTCGCCCTTTTTCGGCCAGCCGCCGGCGATGGAAGCGCGGTAGAACGTATCTTCCTGCGGGCGCTTGGAGATCAGGTTGATGAGGCCGCCGGGGCTTCCCGCGCCGAACAGCGCCGAACTCGGCCCAAGCAACACGTCCTGCCGTTCGAGACCGTAAGGCTCGACGCGGAAATTGGCGAAAGCCTGCGAACGCAATTGAAGACCGTCCATATAGAGGCCACGCGCCTGGGCCGAGAAGCCGCGCATGAAGAACCAGTCGTAGCGGGTATCGGCACCGTAGGCTTCGCTGCGAATGCCTGGCGTGTAACGAACAGCTGCGCCGACGCTGTCGGCGCCCTGCACATCCATCTGGTCGCGGGTCACGACGGAAATCGATTGCGGGACGCGATCGATCGGCGTGTTGGTCTTCGTCGCCGTACCGGTGTTGCGGGCGACGAAACCGTCGTCCGGTCCTACCGCAGAAGCGGATGTGTCGTCGCCTTCAACGACAAGCCGCTGCAGTGTCGTGCTTCTCGCAGCGTCGTCCTGCGCATGGGCGGCGAAGACGGGAGCCGCGCTCAGCAGCAGCGCCACGGTCAACCGGCCGGTGAGTGAGTAGGAACTGATCTTGCGCATATCTGAATTCATCCGCGTTTTTTAATAGCGGTGCTATATATTTTTACCTGACAGAGAGAGTCAACTTAAAACCAGCTTATTCGAATGGATTTGCACGGGTACGGCGCTGTCCTCAGTGCACCCCCGCCACGCCCTTTCGCCAATAGGAAACAACCAGGTGCTGGAGGTTCGGCAATCGCAGTGTCTTGCGCAAATGTCCGCGAATTGCCTTGAAGGCCGCGAACTCACATCCGGCCCAGACAAACAGATCGGGATCGTTCCCTTCGATCGGCAAGGCTTTCGTAGCCTCTTCCAACAGCGTTGTGGTGCCGGGCGCCCGCTCGTCGCGCAATAGCCACTCAAGGTCGAGTGACGCGCGCGTGGGAAGCGGCTGCTTTTCGGCCTCATTGGCGACTTCCAGACGGACGATCGCTTTCGTTTCGCAAGACAACCCCTCGAGGATGCGCGCAATGGCCGGCAGGGCGGTTTCGTCGCCCAGAAGCACGAGTTTGTGCGCTTCGGGGGCTTCACCGCCGCCCGGCCCGGTCATTCCCACGATGTCGCCGGGCCGGGCGCGCGCCGCCCAACCGGCTCCGGGATAGGCCTCGCCCTCATGGAGAACCATGTCGACATCGATGTGACCGCGATTCGGGTCGATTGCGCGGATCGTATAGACACGGGCGACAGGCCTATCCTTGTCGCCGGGCCAGACCGCTTCGCCGTTTCTCCCGATGCAGGGCCATGATGGGGAGGCGCTTCCAGATGGCGGAAACAGAAGCCGTATATGAAGACCCCCGTGCGTAAAGCGCTGCAGATCCTCGCCCGCCAAGCGAACCCGTTTCATGGAAGGCGTCAGTGTCTCCGTGGAGACAACGTGCATTTCGCGAAAATAGGGAAGTGGCATGCCGGGCGTGTTATCGCTTTCCCATTCCAGATCGAGGCTCTTGTCGAGGGATTGCAGGCGATGTGTGATTCCAAGTTGCAGATAGGCCAGCGAGGTTCGATCCTCGGCGTCGAGCAGGATGTCGAGGCTCGATGATTGCGGCTGCAACGCGATGTGGCCGAATGCGTGGCGCAATCGCCAGCCCTGCGCCGTTTCCTCCAGGGGCGCATCGGTTGCGCCGTGGACCAGCGACTCCAATAATTGCTTTTCTGCAACGAGAGGGAGGCGTAACTGAGCGCGGAACGAGCCATGCGTTGTCATGAGAGCATCCTGCTGTCGAAATTAAATCTGAGCTTTATAGTCATATTAATTGACATTGCAATCGACGATAGAGAACACAATGTGCGCGGCGGCGATGCCAAGCGGTTCCCGGACAGGTGTGAACGTCTCGTTTCGCGGCATATTTACCCTGATCCCCGGACGGCTGTCTCCGTAGGGCACGGCGCTCTTTCACATGGTTTTTCTCGGCAGGACAAGCGTCGGTTAGACCGGTTCCGGTCGCGAAACTTGCAAAGCATTCGCAAACTCTGGATGGTGCTTCCGGCAAAACCGCCTGGGACGGGCTTGCATGTGGCCACGAGGTTTGCACGATGGGCTCGGGCAATGATTCATGGAGCACGCGGGTCTCGAACATGACGAAACAACCCGTATCCACTCGCCGGGCGACGCGGAGTAAACCTCGAATTCATGCACCTTCCGAACAACCAATGTCACCGTGCGCTTCCAGCGTTCAGCGCGCATCGAACCTTGCACTTCCGGCCGCGCCCTTTGATGACTGCTGCCCGCCCCGGGTTTATGGTGGGCGAAGCAAGAAGCGTGTGAATTATGGCTGACATGGAATACAACAGTTTTGCCGTGATCGGACTCGGCACTTTCGGAGCGACGGTGGCCTCGGAACTCGCGCGCTTCGGCAATCACGTTATGGGCATTGACCTGGACGAAAAGAATTTCGGCAGCCTGGCGGATGAACTGAGCGAGGCGATCATCGCCGACGGCCGTGATGAAGAAGCGCTGCGCGAAGCCGGCGTGGCGCGCTACGACGTGGCGGTGATCGCCATAGGCGAGGATCTGGAAGCCAACATATTGTGCACCATGAACGTCAAGGTGCTCGGCGTGAAGGCCGTCTGGGTCAAGGCTCTGAGCCGGACCCACCACCGTATTCTTCTCAAGATGGGCGCGGACCGGGTTATTCAACCCGAACAGGAGATCGGCCAGCATATCGCGCAGATGCTTCACAACCCCCTGGTGCGCGATTATGTCAGCCTTGGCAACGGCTTTCACGTGGTCGATCTCGGCGTTCCCGAACGTTTGAACGGGCGCTCCCTGGCGGAGCTCGAACTCGAGCAACGATACGACGTCCGGTGCCTCGGCCTGATGCGCGGAAGCGAGTATATCGCTTGTCACACCGGCGACGTGGGTCTTGTCACCGATGACAAGTTGCTTCTGCTCGGCCGGCGCAAGGACCTGCGGCGGTTCGGCGACAATCTCTGAGCGGCCCATGCGCTTGCAGAAACTGCCACTCTTCTCCGCGCATCGGGTCAAGATTCCGGCACCTGCGGTGCTTGCTCTGTTGTATCTAATGCTGATCCTGCCGGGTGCGCTTCTGCTGAAACTGCCGCTCTCCACAACGCATGCGATCAACTGGCCGGACGCATTCTTCACCGCCACATCGGCGGTCACCGTAACGGGGCTGGCCGTGGTCGACACGGGAACCGCCTTCAGCGCGTTCGGTCAGGCCGTCATCCTGGTCCTGATCCAGCTTGGCGGGCTCGGCCTGATGACGTTTGCGGCCTTGATCCTGTCGATGCTCGGATTGCCGATAGGCATGTCGCATACCGCCTATCTGCGGGAGGACCTCAACCAGACATCCGTGCCCGACCTGTTGCGGCTGGTGAAGGCGATCCTGCGCATCGTCTTGCTGTGCGAATTGGCGGGCGCTTTGGTGCTCGCTTTCGTGTTCGTGCCGGAGTTCGGCTGGCGGTCCGGTGCCTGGCACGCCGTTTTTCACGCGGTGTCGGCATTCAACAATGCGGGTTTCGCACTGTTTTCCGACAGCCTGTCGCGCTGGGCCGTCAATCCGCTCGTGAACGTAACCGTGCCGGCGCTTCTCATTGTCGGCGGCATCGGCTTCAGCGTTCTGGCCGATCTTTATGCCGAGCGTCGCTGGCGATCGCTGACCCTGCATACCAAGCTCATGCTGACGGGAACGGCCGCATTGCTGCTCTGGTCGATGGTCACGTTCGCGACCATCGAGTGGAACAACCCGGCCACGCTCGGGGCGTTTCCGGATGCTTCGGACAAGCTCGTCGTAAGCTGGTTCCAGGCTGCGACGACACGCACCGCGGGCTTCAACACCACCGATATCGGCGCCTTGCACGACAGCACGGCCCTCATGTTCATGCTCCTCATGGTGATCGGCGCCGGCAGCACCTCGACGGCCGGCGGCATCAAGGTCACCACATTCATCGTGCTGCTTCTAGCAGTGGTCGCGTTTTTCAAGCGACGCTCCACATTGCGCGCCTTCGGTCGAAGTCTCGGGCTGGAGGAAATTCTGAAGGTTCTGGCATTGGCGATGCTCAGCCTGCTTGCGGTCATGACCGGTCTGTTCGTTATCATGCTGTCGCATGACGGAGAGTTTCTCGATCTCGCCTTCGAGGTCACCTCGGCCTTTGGAACGGTGGGCTTGTCGCGCGGGGCGACCGGCGAATTGGACGGTCTTGGAAGATTGGTTATTGTCGTGATGATGCTCATCGGCCGCGTTGGTCCGCTCACGCTTGGATTTTTCCTTGCAACGCGCGTGCCGCCACGGGTCCGTTATCCGGCAGGCCACATCTACCTCGGTTGAACGGAAATGTTTCATGCATGATATCGGACTGAAGATCGCTTTGATCGGCGTCATGGGCATGGGCGCGCAGTGGCTCGCGTGGCGGCTTCGCCTGCCGGCCATCGTGCTGCTTCTGATGGCCGGGTTCATCGCCGGACCTGCCACCGGGTTCGTCAGCCCGGTTGAGGATTTCGGCGCCATATACCGGCCGCTCGTCTCGCTGGCGGTGGCCATAATTCTTTTCGAAGGCGGGCTGACGCTGAACTTCAAGGAGATCAGAGAAACGTCGACGGCGGTGCGACGCATCATCATTATCGGTGGGCCGCTGGTATGGGTCATGACCGCGCTTTCGGCGCACTATATCGGTGGGCTCTCATGGCCGACGGCGGTGGTGCTGGGCGCCATTCTCGTGGTGACGGGGCCGACCGTCATCACCCCGTTGCTGCGCCAGGCACAGCTTGCCGCCAGGCCCGCCTCACTGCTCAAGTGGGAGGCCATCGTCAACGACCCCATCGGCGCTCTTTTCGCTGTCGTCGCCTTCGAGGTGATCCTGGTGCTGATCGGCCAGCATCAGGGCGGGAGCCTCGCCTATGTCGTGGTGGCCGCTTTTGTCGTCGCAGTCGCAGGCGGGTATCTCGCTGCCAAGGCAATCCACTGGGCCTTCGTGCGCGGCTACGTCCCTGAGTTCCTGAAGGCGCCGATCCTGCTCGCCGCGGTTCTCCTTGCCTATGCGCTGACCAATCTCGTGCTTGAGGAGGCCGGGCTTTTGACGGTGACCGTCATGGGCATCGTGCTCGCCAACACCAGGATTGCCAGCCTCGCGGAAATGCGGCGGTTCAAGGAAACGATCACCGTCTTCCTCGTCTCCGGTATTTTCATCCTGCTGACGGCTTCGCTCACTCTCGACGATTTCAGAAGCCTCGACTGGCGCGCTGCGTTGTTCGTCGGATCGCTTCTCTTCGTCGTGCGCCCGCTAGCCATCATGATCGCAACCACCGGCTCCGGTGCAACACTGGCCGAACGGACGCTCTCAAGCTGGATCGCGCCGCGCGGTGTGGTCGCCGTTGCCGTATCGGGCCTGTTCGGCGGCGCGCTTGCCGAGGCCGGTATTGCCGATGCCGACCGCATGGTCGCCTTCACCTTCGCCGTGGTCGTGACCACAATCGTGCTGCATGGCTTCACGCTCGGCCCGCTCGCCTCGCTTTTGAATCTGAAAAGCGCGGAGAAGCCGGGGCTCCTCATTGTCGGTGGCGCTCGCTGGGCAATCGACCTGGCGAGAAAGCTGAAGGATATCGAGGTGCCGGTGATGATTGCCGATCCCAATTGGAACCACATCGCCGAAGCGCGGCTTTCCGAAATTCCGGTGTTCTATGGCGATATCCTGTCGGAGGAGGCGCATCACAGCATCGACCCGAAACGGTTTTCAACGTTGATCGCAGTGACCGACAACGACGCCTATAATTCGCTCGTTTGCACCGATTTCGCCCCGGAGCTCGGGCGTTCCAATGTGTTTCAGCTTGGACGTGGCGGTGATCAGTCGAAACGCATGTCGCTCAATTTCACGCTCGGCGGCCGTCCGCTCGTCGAGGAAGGGATGTCATTCCGGGAATTGCGCGAACGCCACTGGCAGGGCTGGGTTTTCCAGGCCACCCGGCTGACCGAAGCCTTCGACTATGACGCCTATCTCGAAAGCCGTTCCGATCAGACCATCGTGCTCTTGTGGGTAAAACCGTCGGGTGCCATCGTCTTCGCCAGCGGAGCGACGGGCGCGCCGTCCACCGACGACCGCGTCGTCAGTTTCATGCCGGCGAAGGATCGTCGCAGCAATTCCGGCGGCGATCTTCAGGAGGCCGAGACGAACTGAGCATGCGGTGATCAGGTGCCGCAGGTCACCGCGATGTCGGCAAGGCGCAATACTTCGGCGAGATCGGCCGGCGGCGGTCGATCGACGATCAAGTCGTCGACGTCGGCGAGGGCGCACACACGCACCAGGCCTTTTTGCCCGAACTTGGAGGCATCGGTAACCACCACGCGACGCCGGCCGCGGGCGAGCACGGCCTCGCCGAACTGCGCTTCCTCCAGATCGTAGTCCATAATGCCGGTTATCGCGTTCACGGCTCCGGCGGATATGATGGCATGGTCGACGCTGAAGCGGTTGACGAACTCGATGGCCGAGAAGCCGAGTGCCGAGCCGCTGTCGCTGCGCAATTCACCGCCGGCCATGTAGACCTTGTTGCCATTGACCGTTGCCAGCGTGCGCGCGATATCCGACGAGTTGGTGACCACGGTGAGTTGCCTGTGGTCGAGCAATGCGCGGGCAAGCAGGCTGGTGGTGGTGCCGGTGTCGAGCATCACCGATTCTCCATCGCGGATCGTCGAGGCGGCAAGCCGTGCAATCGCCTCCTTCGCCTCCCGGTTCTCCCGCATCCGGCGTTCGAAGGGTGCTTCGTTCACAACGGACGGCAAGGCGATCGCTCCGTGCATCCGCACGATGTCGCCACGGCCCGCCAGCGCTTTCACGTCACGGCGGACTGTCTCCACCGAGACGTTCAGGCGTTGCGCCAGATCGTTCACACCCATGGTGCCCTCCTGTGTCAGAAGACCCAGAATCTCACCGTGCCGGGGAGAGTAAGTCATATGTATTCCTTGTCTGAATTGACCGATTTTACCTGTTTATGACCGATTTGTGCCGAAAATAATCGGGAAAATTGTTTTATTCGGGCAAATAACCACATTTCTCTGTTGACTTCCCACACGCTCCCATCAATTCTTTCTGCATAACAAGCGGCCCAAGGCTGCGGGAGGAGACATGGCGGACGCTCGGGAAATAAGCACCGCGCGCTCTGAACAGATCGCGGCCTTGCCGATCTGGAAAGGCTCTATCGAAATCCGGCCCATGATCGGCGGGATCAGCAACGAAAGCTGGCTCGTCACGGACGATTCAGGCGGGCATGTCGTTCGTTTCGGCAAGGATTATCCCTTTCACCACGTTCTGCGCGACCGTGAACTGATGACCGCGCGCGCCGCCGAAGCGGCCGCTCTGGCTCCAGCCGTCGAGCATGCCGCACCCGGCGTGATGGTGTGCAAGCATCTCAATGCCAGAACATACGGCGAAGCCGACGTCCGGTCCAACTTGGAGCGGATCGCCCGGCTCGTGCGAAACTTTCACCAGCAAATGCCGCACCACGTTTCGGGGCCAGGCTTCATGTTCTGGCCCTTCCATGTGATCCGCGATTATGCGCGCACGCTCGATGCAGGCGGGAGCCGGATGAGGGCGCATCTGCCTGCGTATCTGGCATTGGCCGACGAACTGGAGGCGGTTCAGGTTCCGCTGCCCGTCATCTTCGGCCATAACGATTTGCTGCCCGCCAATCTGCTGGACGACGCCGAGCGGTTGTGGCTGATCGATTTCGAGTATGCCGGTTTCTCGACGGCTATGTTCGATCTTGCCGGTCTCTCATCCAATGCCAGCTTTTCCGACGAGGAATCCGAGGCGCTGCTCGGCCACTATTTCAACCGCAGCCCCGATACACCGTTGCGCCGCTCGCTGGCGGGCATGCAATGCGCATCGCTTCTGCGCGAGGCCATGTGGAGCATGGTTTCCGAGCTCTATCTCGATGCGCCCGGCACCGACTATGTGGCCTATACGCAAGAGAACCTTTCACGGCTCGAGGCCGCACTGGACACTTTCCACACGCAATACGGACGCGTCTCCTGATGATACAGACCCTGCCTTCGCATGCCCAGTTCGTCGTTATCGGAGGCGGCATCATCGGTTGTTCGACAGCCTACCACCTTGCGCGCGATCACAAGGCCGACGTCGTTCTCCTGGAACAGGGCAAGCTGACTTCGGGCTCGACCTGGCATGCGGCGGGCCTGATCGGCCAGTTGCGTTCATCGGCCTCCATCACACGTGTGCTCAAATACTCCGTCGACCTCTACAAGCGCCTGCATGAGGAGACGGGGCTGGAAACCGGCTGGAAAATGACCGGCTGCCTGCGGCTTGCAACCACCGAGGATCGCTGGACGGAGTTCCGGAGGCTGGCCACCACGGCGCGCAGTTTCGGCATGGAGATGGAACTGGTCGACGCCGATGAGGTCAAACGGATGTGGCCGCTCATGGACACGTCCGATCTGATCGGCGCATCCTGGTTGCCGACCGATGGACAGGCAAGTCCCTCCGACATCACCCAGTCGCTCGCCAAAGGTGCGCGGATGAATGGTGCGCGTCTTTTCGAGGGCGTGGGTGTGACCGGCTTCGAGATGGACGGTAGCCGCATCGTGGCGGTGGAGACCGACCGGGGACGGATCCGCTGCGAGACGGTCGTCAATTGCGGAGGGCAGTGGGCGCGCCAGATCGGTGCCATGGCCGGCATCTCGGTGCCGCTGCAACCGGTCAAGCATCAATATATCGTCACCGAGAAGATCGAGGGACTTACCGCAGACACGCCGACCGTTCGCGATCCCGACCGGCGCATTTATTTCAAGGAAGAGGTGGGCGGCCTGGTGATGGGCGGCTATGAGCCCAATCCGCAAAGCTGGCTAACGGGCCTGCCGGGCGGCGACGTGCCGAACCGGTTCGAGTTTCAGCTTTTCGACGACGATTTCGATCATTTCGAACAGCATATGACCCAGGCCATCGAGCGTGTTCCCGCGCTCGGCGAAGCGGGCGTCCGGCAGATGATCAACGGGCCGGAAAGTTTTACGCCCGACGGCAATTTCATTCTCGGCCAGGCGCCCGAATGCGCCAATATGTTTGTCGGCGCGGGGTTCAATGCCTTCGGCATCGCGGCTGGCGGCGGCGCGGGCTGGGTTCTGGCCGAATGGGCGGTCCGCGGTGAAGCGCCGCTCGACCTGTGGGTTGTCGACATCTGCCGTTTCTCCACCCTTCATGACGATCGCAAATGGGTGGAGGAGCGCACGCTCGAAGCCTATGGCAAGCATTATACGGTGGCCTTTCCGCACGAGGAGTATGAGAGCTGTCGGCCACGCATCGTCTCGCCCCTTTACGAGAGGCTGAAGGACCATCGCGCCGTGTTCGGTTCCAAACTCGGCTGGGAGCGACCCAACTGGTTCGCGCCCGAAGGCATCGAAGCACACGACGACTACTCCATGGGCCGGCAGAACTGGTTCGCCCCGGTTGGCGAGGAACATGCCCATGTGCGCGAAAAAGTGGGTGTGTTCGACCAGTCTTCCTTTGCCAAGTACGAACTGACGGGTGCCGATGCGGCCCAAGCGCTGGAGCGCATCTGCGCCAACCATGTGGCAAAGCCCGCAGGACGTCTCACTTACACGCAAATCCTCAACTCGCGCGGCGGCATCGAGTGCGACCTTACCGTCGCGCGTCTCGCGGACGACCGCTTTTACATTGTCACCGGCACCGGTTCGCGCACGCATGACTTCGCATGGATAAAGGAACATCTGCCTGCCGGCGCGAACGCCAGGCTCGTCGACGTGACCGAAGAGCACGGCACACTTTCGCTCATGGGGCCACGTGCTCGCGATGTGTTCGCCGCCGTGACGAACGCCGATGTGAGCAACGACGCTTTTCTCTTCGGCCGGGTTCAGGAGATCGAAATCGCCGGGCACAAGGTGCGCGCCATGCGCGTGACCTATGTCGGCGAGTTGGGATGGGAATTGCACGTTCCCATCGAAGGCACAGGCGATGTGTTCGACGCGTTGATGGACAGGGGCCGGGCCCATGAAATCCGTCCCGTCGGCTATCGGGCCATCGAGTCGCTTCGTCTGGAAAAGGGTTATCACGCCTGGGGTTCCGATGTGACCCCCAACGACAATCCGTTCGAGGCGGGGCTCGGCTGGGCCGTGAAGCTGCGCCGGGACACCGCTTTCATCGGCCGCGAGGCCTGCGAGACCGCCGCCGCAAATCCGCTCACAAAGCGTCTGGCATGCTTTACGACATCCGATCCCGACGCCGTGCTTTTGGGGCGCGAAACCATACTGCGCAACGGTGAACCGGTCGGCTATCTGACCAGCGGCGGCTACGGCTATACGGTCGGCAAGCCGATCGGCTACGGCTATGTGCGGGCCGCCGACGGTGTCGACGACGCATATCTGTCGTCTGGAGATTACGAACTCATCGTGGCGAACGAACGCTTCGCCGCCACGGTGCATATGGCGCCGCTCTACGATCCGCCGGGGGAACGCGTGAAGGGCTGATCGAAAAACCGGCACGGAGGATGCCGGGGCGCATTTCGCACACTGGGAGGGAAGGCAAATGGCTTCAATCGGTACCTACGTCATCTACATCATCATGGCATGCGCCGTCGCCGGCGCAATCGCCTCGATCCGAAATCCGGAAAGCGGGCTTGGCAAGGAATTCATAGAGGGACTCCATTCCATCGGTCCGATCTTCATACCCGTTGCCGGCATTATGGCCGCAATTCCCTATCTTTCGGAATTCATCCGCGCGGTCGCCGGGCCGCTCTTCGCGATGATAGGCGCGGATCCGTCCATCGCCGCCACCACCGTGATCGCGGTCGATATGGGCGGATACCAGCTCGCAGACACGCTGGCGCAGTCGCGCGATGCCTGGATGATCGCCACTGTGGTCGGCTATATGTCTGGGGCGACGATCATCTTCTCCATTCCCGTCGGCCTGGCGATGCTGGCGAAATCCGACCATAAATATATGGCGCTCGGCATCATGTCGGGCATCCTGAGCGTGCCGGTCGGCGTGTTCATCGCCTGCGCGCTCATAGCATTGACGGGGCTCGATATCCGGCCCGACGTCTCCACGAGTTCAGAGGCGAATTACCAGATCGCGCTCACGCTGGTCGATATCGTGCGCAACCTTTTGCCTCTCATCGTCTTCTGCATCGCCATCGCCCTGGGTTTGCGCTTCGCACCCGACGCAATGATCAAGGGCTTCCTGTGGTTCGGGCGGATTATGTATGCCGGCATCACACTGGTTCTGGTCGCCTCCATCGTCGAGTATTTCACCGGCTTTTTCTCGAGCGTTTTCGGCTCCTGGGGTTTCGATCCCATCATTGCCGACGAGGCGGATCAGTTCCGCGCGCTGGAGATTGCCGGTTACATCGGCATCATGCTCGCCGGCGCATTTCCGATGGTCTATCTTCTTACCAAATATCTGGCCGGTCCCATGCAGGTTGTCGGTGCGCGCATCGGCGTCTCGCCGGAGGGCGCGGCGGGACTTCTGGCGGCAAGCGCCAACATCCTCGCCATGTACCGGCTGGTCGGCCAGATGCGACCGCGCGACAAGGTTCTGGCCATCGCCTTCGCCGTCTGCGCGGCGTTCACCTTCGGCGACCACCTTGCCTTCGCGGCGAACTTCCAGCCGACGATGATCCTGCCTCTGATGCTTGGAAAACTGTTGGGCGGCGCTGCAGGTTTCATGCTCGCAATCTGGCTGTCCGTGCCCAAGGCGGAAGATCTGGCCTCCCGCGAAGCGCAGGCCGCGCCGGAGACCCGTCCCATGCCTGCTCAGTAGCGGCCGTTCGAGCGATGCGTGTCCGTTCGGACTGGCATCGCTCGACCGAATCCTTTGCAGGCTTCGCCCGCGCCCGGGAAAGGGAAGCGACCGTGGAACGGCGGAAACAACGGCGCTTGGCGAGCCGCGCTTTTTGGGCGGGTTCCGGCTTGCGTCTAGGCGTGCAAGGTGAGGCTGAAAACTTTACGTCGCATTCGGGCGACGGGGATTGGTCCCGACACCGGCGCGGTGTCCGGCTTTATCCGCCGCACGCCTTGATCGCGTCGCGATGCGCCCTCCCAATCCGGTTTGTCCGTGTTCTCAGCTCACCCACCGAGGTGCCCGTCTGTGTGGCCACCCTTTCGCTTGCTTCATCCCAAGCTGGGACATAGCCCTTTCCGTCGCTCCGCATCTGCGCGAAGACAATGCCGATGTCGTGATAAATCCCGTACTCGTCGGGGGTGATTGCGGGTTTGAGCCTCTCGGAAGCGCAGCGGCAGGTTTCCGGCGTTTCCCGTTCAACACACAGCGCATAGACCCCGTCTTGCGTTTCCGCCATGGAAAGATTGGGTAGCAGGACGCCAAGTGCACCGATCGTCGCGCCGACAAGGCGCGGCACTCTTCGTTGTTCTCTCTGCAACTGTCCCTCCCGAACCCAGACAGGATACCCTACCACATTTGAACCTGACCGACAGGCCGGCCCGCAATGTTGACGCGTCGCATTCTTCGGTTCCGCTTTTACTCGGCGCTTCGCGCTGGAAGGTCTGGCGCGTCGGCGGGCGGAGGGTTTTCTTCGAGGTCGGAAATCAATTGCTTCATCTCGTCGATTTCACGGACCTGCGCTTCGATGATCTCATCGGCGAGTTCACGCACGCGCGGGTCGCGGATATGGGCCCGCTCGCTCGTCAGTATCGCGATGGAATGGTGGGGTATCATCGCCTTCATATAGGAAACGTCATCGACCGTTTCCTGACTGCGCACCAGCCACAATGACAGAGAAAAGCCGATGATGCTGACAGCCAGAATCCCGATATTCGCCGAGCGGCTCCTGTACATCGACCACATGAAAGACATCATGACCACGGCCATGGTGCACCCCATCAACAGGGCCATCCAGGCGCGGGTCTGACTGAACCAAATGTGCCCGTACGCATAGGTGTTGAGATACATGAGCCCGTACATGATAACCGTGGAGGCGGCGATCATTGATCCAAAGCGTGCATAGCTCATCGTTCCCTCCGCAATCATACATGGATGATTGCGGAAGTCCCGAGCGGGCGGATGGTTCCAATCGGCTCGCTATCCTGCCCATGGCGGCGCCAGCTATGCCAAGGACGCCGTGTCGTCAGATCACCATTCCGCGATGGAACCGTCCTCGTGACGCCAAACAGGCGCGCGCCAGCGGTGCCCGATTTCGGTCTGCTTGCGCACGAAATCCTCGTTCACCCGAATGCCCAGACCGGGGCCTCGCGGGATCTTAAGGAAGCCGTCTTCAAGCTCGAATCCGCTGCCGGGTTCGAGATAGTCGGCCATGTCCTGGGTCGCGTTGTAGTGGATGCCGAGGCTCTGCTCCTGGATGAAGGCGTTGTGGCAAACCGCATCCACCTGCAGGCAGGCGGCCAGCGCGATCGGCCCCAGCGGGCAGTGCGGCGCCAGCGCAATGTCGTAGGCTTCGGCCCAGTGGGCGATGCGCAACATCTCCGAAATACCCCCCACATGCGCGGTGTCGGGATTGATGACGCTTGCGGCGCGCTGTTCGAAGACAGGCTTGAAGTCGAAGCGCGAATGAAGCCGTTCGCCGATACAGAGCGGAATCGAGGTCTGACGCGAGAGATCGGCGAGGGTGCCGATATGGGCGGAATCGACCGCATCCTCGATGAAGATCGGTCTCAAATGCTCGATCTCTTTCAGCAATTGCCTGGACATCGGCGCGTGGACGCGGCCGTGAAAGTCGAATGCGAGATCCATGTCGGTCCCGACCGCCGAACGCAGATCCGACAATTGCCGCACGACGCCGTCCAGCTTCTTGTAGCTGTCGATTATCTGCATTTCGGCGCAGGCGTTGAACTTGCAGGCAGTGAAGCCACGGTCCATCAAATCCCTGGCTCCGGCGACGAGATCCGAGGGACGGTCGCCGCCGATCCAGCAATAGCTGCGGATCTTGTCGCGCACCGCACCGCCCAGCAAGTCGTGCACGGGTGCGTTGTAATACTGCCCCTTGATGTCCCACAGCGCCATGTCGATGCCCGATAACGCACTCATGAGTACCGGGCCGCCGCGATAGCAGCCGTTGCGGTAGAGCATGTGCCAGATGTCTTCGATCTTCATCGGGTCCGCACCGATCAGAAAATCGGAAAACTCCTCGATCTTGGCGGCAAGCGTCGCCGCGTGACCTTCCAGCACTGGCTCGCCCCAGCCGGAAATGCCCTCGTCCGTCTCGATCTTGAGAAACAGCCAGCGCGGCGGGACCAGGAAGGTGGTAAGCTTGGTGATCTTCATGAAAACGAGTCTTTTCTGATTAAGTCTTTTCGGAGCGGGCGGCGTTTACGTCCTGCTTGGCCTTGGCGATGAGGGCAAGCGCGAGGCGGCGTGCGCCTTCGGCATCCCTGACGCGCAGCGCCTCGACCAGTTCACGGTGCTGTCCGATCGATTCTTCGAGGCTGTCGGCCGAATGCGCCGAGGTCGACAACATGAAGTTCAAAGCAGCGTGCATGAGCGCACCGAACTGCTGAAAGATGCGGTTGTGGCTGGCTTTGAGCAGCAGTTCGTGAAACACCACGTCGGCGGCGATGAACGCATCCACATCCTCGCCGGCATCGGCCATGGCCTGCCAGGCCGCCTCGAGGTCGGCAATTTCCTGCATGGTCGCCCGCTTGGCAGCCAGTTCCGCCGCTGTCGGTTCGATGGAACCGCGCGCCTCGAGGATGCACTCCACCAGCCCCATCCTGCCGAGATTGGGACCGATCCATTCAAGAACCTGGCTGTCCAGAATGTTCCATTCGTCCTGCTGGCACACAATCGTGCCGATGCGTGGACGGCTCACCACCAACCCCTTGGCCTGAAGGATCTTCAGTGTCTCGCGTATAACGGTGCGGCTGACGCCGTACGTTTCGCACAGGTCGTTTTCGCGGGGAAGGTTCGCGCCTTCCGCGAACTTTCCCGAGAATATGTCCTGGGCAATGGATTGGGCGACAGACATGCGGACGCGCGGGCGTGCCGTTCTCGATGCTGGCATCTCCGTGGTTGAAACGGTCACTGTCCTGTCGCCTCCACTTTTCTCCTCCCGGTGGCTTCCGGAAGAAAGCCTTGAGCGGGTTTTCGCCGGCAGTCATGGCCGTCTTTCGCCTCTTGTCAAACCAATATCATTAATTATCGTACAAATGCAATTGACTGATATGATAATTGCTCGTAATTTTCCCTGGCTCTCAGGAGGGCGTCAAAGAGCAACAGGGAGGTTCTCATGCGTTTTCTGAAAACAGCGGCGATGGCGGCGATTGCCGGGACATTCATTGCCGGGTCGGCGCTCGCCGACGATGTGAAGATCGGATTTCTGGTCAAGCAGCCGGAAGAGCCGTGGTTCCAAGATGAATGGAAGTTCGCCGATATCGCGGCCGATGAAAAAGGCTTTACACTGGTGAAAATCGGAGCCGAGGATGGCGAGAAAGTCATGTCGGCGATCGACAATCTCGGCGTTCAAGGCGTTCAGGGGTTCGTCATCTGCACGCCCGATGTGAAGCTCGGGCCGGGCATCGTCGCCAAGGCGGCGGCCAACGGTCTCAAGCTCATGACCGTCGACGACCGGCTGGTCGGATCGGATGGCGAACCGATTGCAGATGTGCCGCATATGGGCATTTCGGCGGTGAAAATCGGCGAAACGGCCGGCGAGGCCATTGTTGCCGAGATCAAGAACCGCGGCTGGGATATGAACGAAGTCGGCGCGATCCGCGTTTCCTACGATCAGCTCCCCACGGCGGTCGACAGGGTCGAGGGCGCGATCTCCAAGCTCAAGGAAGCCGGATTCCCCGAAGCAAACATCTTCGATGCGCCGCAGGCGCGCACCGACACCGAGGCCGCGCTCAACGCTGCCACGGTGGTTCTCAACAAGAATGCGGGCATCAAGCACTGGGTCGCGTTCGGTTTGAACGATGAGGCCGTTCTGGGTGCGGTTCGGGCCGCCGAGGGCGTGGGCATCGGTGCGGACGGCATGATCGGTGTCGGCATCGGCGGTGCGGATTCGGCGATCAACGAGTTCAAGAAGCCCGAGCCGACCGGGTTTTATGGCACCGTCATCATCTCGCCGAAGCGTCACGGCTACGAAACGGCGCTGAACATGTATGAGTGGATCGCCGACGGCAAGGAGCCTGAAAAGCTGATCCTGACCTCGGGTGCTCTGGCCCTGCGTGACAATTATCAGGATGTTCGCAAGGACCTCGGCATCGAGTAGACATTCACTCGATCCGCGTCGGCGCGCCAACTCGCGCCGGCGGCATTCTTCCGCCGAAGAGGCGGTTTTCTGACACTGGCTATGCTTGGGAGGAAGCCGGCTGTATGTCTGCCTATCTCGAATTCTCGGGCATTTCGAAGAGTTATCCCGGCGTCAAGGCTCTTTCGGACGTATCCTTTGCGGTACAAAAGGGCGCGGTTCACGGGTTGATGGGAGAAAACGGGGCTGGAAAATCCACCCTCATTCGCATTCTTTCCGGCGATACCGCGGCCGACACGGGCGCAGTGCGCATCGACGGCGAAACCCAGCATTATCAGTCGACGCGCGATGCGTTCGACGCAGGTGTGGTGGTCATTCACCAGGAATTGCAGCTCGTGCCGGGGCTCACCGTGGCCGAAAATCTGTGTCTTGGGCGGTTCCCGGCAAAGGGTGGCGTGATCGGTTTCAACGCCATGTACGAGGATGTGCGGCGAAAGCTGGCGCTTGCCGGCATTTCCGTGGACCCGTCCCGCAAGATATCGCAACTGTCCATCGGCGAGCGCCAGATGGTGGAGATCGCCAAGGCGGTCATGCTCGACGCCCGCGTGATCGCGCTCGACGAACCGACCTCCTCGCTCTCCTCGCGGGAAAGCGAAATTCTCTTCACGCTGATCGACAAATTGCGGGCGGATGGTCGAGTCATTCTCTACATCTCCCACCGGTTGGACGAGGTGTTTCGTCTGTGCGACAGCCTCACGGTTCTGCGTGACGGAAAACGCGCGGCTCATCACGAAACGATCGAGGGTGTCACGCGCCACCAGGTCGTGTCCGAGATGGTCGGGCGTGAAATCAGCGACATTTGGGGTTGGCGCGGTCGCCCGGTCGGCGGCGTTCAGCTCGAAGTGGACAGGGTTCACGGCGAGAAGCTGCCTGTTCCGGCCTCTTTCGAGGCTCGCAAGGGCGAAATCCTGGGCTTTTTCGGCCTGATCGGGGCAGGGCGCTCCGAGCTTTTGCGGATGATCAGCGGCGCTGATCCGCACGATGGCGGCCATGTGCGTGTCGACGGTGCGGAAATCGCTTCGGGCCTGCCTGCAGAGGCGATCCGCAAGGGCGTGGTTCTGTGTTCCGAGGATCGCAAATTCGACGGCATCATCCAGGGCCGTTCGCTCGAGGAGAACATTCTGATCTCGTCGCGCCGGCATCTGACACGCTTCGGTGTTCTGGACCTGCGCCAGGAAGGGCAGGTGGCCGAGACTTTTCTGAAGAAGCTGCGCGTGCGCACGCCCTCGCGCAAACAGGATATCGTAAACCTCTCCGGCGGAAACCAGCAGAAGGTCATCCTTTGCCGCTGGCTGTCGGAGAAGGGTGTCAAGGTTCTGCTGGTGGATGAGCCGACCCGGGGCATCGATGTCGGCGCCAAATCCGAAATTTACGACATTCTCTATCAGCTCGCGGAGGAGGGGATGGCGATCGTCGTCATCTCCAGCGAACTGCCCGAGGTCATGGGCATTTGCGACCGCATTCTCGTGATGTGCGAAGGGCGCATCAGCGCTGAGATCGAACGGGCTGACTTCAATGAACAATCCATCCTCGCCGCGGCGTTGCCGGACGAGGTGAGCGCCGCGTCGGTCGGCTAAGAGGCTTCACGATGACGACTTCCATCAAAAAGCTCATCCTGGGCGACCAGGGCCTGCTTGTAATCTTCATTCTCGCTTTCGCGCTCGTGTCGCTGACAGTCCCCAACTTCCTGACCGAGCGGAACATGCTCGGCCTTCTGCAGTCTGTGGTCACGGTCGGCGTGATCGCCTGCACCATGATGTTCTGTCTGGCCGCACGGGACTTCGACCTTTCGGTCGGCTCCACCGTCGCTTTCTGCGGGATGGTCGCGGTAATGGCGTCCAATGCGACCGGCTCCATTTTTCTGGGCATCCTGACGGCACTGGCCGCCGGCGGGCTCGTCGGTCTGTTCAACGGCGTGGTGATCGCCAAGTTTCGCATCAACGCACTGATCACCACGCTGGCCACCATGCAGATCGTGCGGGGATTGGCGTTGATTTCGTCCGATGGGCGCGCCGTGGGCATCAACGATCCCCTGTTCTATCAGCTTGCCTTGTCCAAGTTTCTCGGTGTCCCCACGCCGATCTGGGTTCTGGCAGCACTCTTCGTGATCTTCGGCTTCGTTCTCAACCGAACGGTGTTCGGCAAGAACACGCTCGCCATGGGCGGTAACCCCGAGGCCTCGCGACTCGCGGGCGTCAACGTCGACTGGATGCGGATCTGGATTTTCACTCTCCAGGGGATCATATGCGCCGTTGCCGGCATTTTGCTGGCGTCCCGCATCACCTCCGGCCAGCCCAACGCGGCAACCGGGTTGGAGCTCTCGGTGATCTCGGCCTGTGTGCTCGGCGGCGTTTCGCTGGCCGGTGGACGGGCGACGATGACCGGCGTAATCGTGGGTGTCATGATCATGGGCATTGCCGAGAACGTGATGAACCTCCTGAACATCCAGGCCTTCTATCAGTATGTGGTGCGCGGATTCATTCTGCTGCTCGCCGTGCTGCTCGACAATGTTCGCACAAGCACCATTGGGCGGCGATGATGGCTGATCCGATCACCCGGCAAATCCACGCTCCCTTGGTTCGGCGAAGATCGGGAGCGCATATTCAGGGCAGTTCGCCGCTGACAACGGGAGAAGGAACATGACGGGTGCCGGCGGACGGCTGAACGGCAAACGCATTTTTCTGACCGGAGCCGCACAGGGCATCGGTCGGGCAATCGCCAAAGCCTGTCTGCGCGAAGGCGCGGCACTCTTTCTGGTCGACCGGGATGCGACACTTCTGGAAAAGACCGTTCGCGAACTTGCCGCTGCGGGTGATCGACTGGCCTTTGCCGTTGCCGATATCGCCGACGCGACCGCTATCCAGGGAGCCGTCAAGGAGGCCGGGAAGACGATCGGCACACCCAACGCATTGATCAACAATGCCGGCGTCAACGTTTTCAACGAACCGCTCGACACGGACGACGAAGCGTGGGCGCGCTGTTTCGACATCAATCTCAAAGGCGCATGGCACTGCTGCCGGTCGCTGCTCCCGGGAATCATGGAACAGGGCGGCGGCGCCATCGTCAACATCGCCTCCACCCACAGCTTCACCATCATTCCGCACACTTTTCCCTATCCGGTGGCCAAGCATGCGCTCCTGGGCATGACCAAGGCGCTGGCACTCGAATACGCCGGACAAGGCGTACGCGTGAACGCCATCGCGCCGGGCTATGTGGAAACCCAAAAGAACATCGATTACTGGAACGGGTTTTCCGACCCGCAGGCCGCGCGCGCGGAAACGCTTGCGATGCATCCGGGCGGGCGCATCGCCACACCGGATGAGATCGCCATGGCCGCCGTATTCATGATTTCCGACGAATGCCCCTTCATGAATGCGGCCTGTCTGGTTATTGATGGCGGACTGAGCGTTCTCCAGCATCCGGCCTGATACTTCATGACAGCATCCTCTTCCGCTTCGCCATTCTGCGCCGTCGTCGACTGGGGCACGAGCAGTTTCCGTCTGTGGCTCCTCGACCGACAGGGAGCGGTGCTGACCGAGAGCCGGAGCGGCGAGGGCATGATGCACTGCGCGCAGGCCGGCTTCGCCGCCGTTCTGGACGCCCATCTCGCCAGGGTCGAGGCGCCAACGGCTCTGCCGGTCCTGATATGCGGAATGGCGGGCGCACGTCAGGGCTGGCTGGAAGCGCCCTATGCGAAGACGCCGGCCAGGCTTGAGGAACTTCCCGAACGCGCAGTGCGCATTGCGAAGGTTGAGCGCGATGTCCGCATCCTTCCGGGCATCGCGCTCGACGATGCGGCGGCACCGAACGTTATGCGCGGCGAGGAAACCCAGCTTCTGGGAGCGGTTAAGCCATCCGGCGGCGCGCTTGTCTGCATGCCCGGAACCCACAGCAAATGGGTGAGGGTGGATGCCGGTGCGGTGACGCATTTCAGCACCTTCATGACCGGAGAGTTGTTTTCGGTCCTGACCGGACACACGATTTTGAAGCATGCGGTCGAACCAGACAGCCGGGTCGAGGCCGACGATACCGCCTTTCTGGCGGCGCTCGACCAGATCGCGGCGACCG
>ENA-ORCW01000398-ORCW01000398.1-marine-metagenome-genome-assembly--contig:-NODE-398-length-29366-cov-4.081464_pt1 | contig 29366 bp, 20 predicted proteins | sample MGYA00237784_ERZ508517 | MGnify/ENA primary metagenome ERZ508517 (study PRJEB26187, sample SAMN06268979) | marine metagenome | isolation source: Tt ae E1 feedstock associated aerobic enrichment on... | reverse complement strand
CCTCACTGCAGCAGAACACCGACATCCCCCAACCGGAACTCTCATAACCCCTGGTACAGAATTCGGGGTCAGGTCACCCTCGCACGACTCTTGTTGCGATACGGGTCGTCAATCCACTGCTCCAATTCCTGAAAGACCGGCGCTACCAAGACCGCCGCTGAATCTCGCTGCCTCATGCCGGCCAACCGAAATGATGTCCAAACCGGTTCGGAGTCAGGAAGGATCGCAATATTCGCATCCGGAACCCAGTAGACGGACGCATCACTCGTCGCCACAACAATGTCCGAAAGGGCCTTCCAGTCTCCAGCAAATTCGCGAAGAGAGAAACAGAGGCGACTGTCTGGCGGCAGCAATAGATTTCCCACCCCGAGTGTATCCGCGAAGGCAGGATTCGCGAAGTGATCAAGAAGCCGTCGCTTGACTCCCACTTTCACTCCCTTTGCTATTGCGTTGGATTGCTACCACCCCATCGACCGTGACACCAAAGATCGTGATCGGTTCGAAGCAACGGCCGCAAGTCCAAGAACATCTCGCCAATCGGTATCCACCTTGGCACAACTCACAATTCCTGAACCGCCGTGGCTCGAACAGCCACAGGCATCTTTCGGCACGCCCCCCCATTCATCCGCTCGCTCACGCTCGCGGCTCTGAACTCTCCGTGTCTCCGTGCCTCCGTGGTTCCCCATAACGTCCCCCACGGAGCTCACGCTCGGGGCTCGCCAGCTCCTAACTCCCAGCTCCTAACTCCCAGCTCCTAACTCCCAGCTCCTAATTCCTAGCTCCCAACTCCTAACGCCTACTCCCTCCCATACAGGTGCTGCCCCTGCCGCGCCGCCTGGATCGCTTCCTGCGTGTCCTGCGCCGCTCCCGGGTCCCCCTGCTCTTTCATCCAGCGGTCCAGCTCCGCACTCAGTCGGGCCTGCACCTCCGCATGGGCCGGGTCGCCCGCCAGGTCCGTCATCTCGTAGGGATCCTCGGCAGTCAGGTAGAGCTGCTCGGCCGGACGGCTCATGTACCGCTTCACCAGCATGTAGATGTGCGGGTTCTCCCAGCTGTCCCGAACCCACGTCGACCAGTACGGATTGTTCAGGCTGCCGTCCCCCCGGCTCCCCATCAGGTGCTTCTCGATGTAGATCTCGTCCGGCGTCAGATTGCGGATGTACCGGTAGCGGCCATCGGTGATGGAGCGGATCGGGTACGCCGGCCCTTCCGGAATGTTGTTATGCAGCCCGTAGGCGTACTGGCGATGCGTCTGCGTCTGTCCCAGCAGCACCGGCAGAAAGCTCTCTCCATCCAGTTGGTCTGCGGGGACGGTGCCTCCGGCCGCCTCGATCAGCGTCGGCACAAGATCCGCATACTGCACGATGGCATCCGTCCGCTCTCCGGCGGGAATGCGTCCCGGCCAGCGGGCGATCAGTGCCGTATGCAGACCGGTGTCCCAGTTCGTCCACTTGCAGCCGGGAAACTGCGAACCCTGCTCCGACGTAAACAGCACCAGCGTCTCGTCTGCCTTGCCGGTCTCTTCGAGCGTCTGCAGAATTTCCCCCACCTGGCCGTCCATGTAGGTGATCTCCGCCAGATAGCGACCAAAGTCCCTGCGGGTGCGAGGCGTGTCGGCAATGTTCGGAGGCAGCTTGATCTTCTCCGGCGGATACTGCGATGCGTCCCCCATCACCCACGGGACGTGCGGCTCGACCAGCGCCACAACCAGGCAGAACGGCTGCTCTGGATCCTTCTGCATGAACGTCCGGACCGCATCCAGTTCGTGCGGCCGCGTCGGATTGCGAACACAATTCGCATCGAACCCCGGCACCTTCTCGAACGGAAACGCCTTGGGTGGCTTGACGTGCACCTTCCCCGCAATGCCCACCCGATAGCCGAGCGGCTCCAGATAGTGCGGCAGACTCTTCACGGTCGGCCGGCTCGCAGAGTGGTTCCACGCGCAGCCGTTCCGAATCGCGTACTGGCCGGTGTACAGCTCGGCCCGGCAGGGCTGGCACATCGCCTCGCCCAGGTAGGCCCGATTGAACGTCAGTCCCTGACGGACCAGCTGATCGATGTTCGGCGTGCGGGCGTTCTGGCCTCCGTACGCCGGCAGATCGTTGTGCGTGCAGTCGTCCGCCATGATGACCAGCACATTGGGACGGCCCGCGGCATGAACGGTCGAAACGACCAGGCCGAACAGAACCACAGCAGCCAGCAACCGGCAAAGTGAGCGCATGCTGTCACTCCGGATCATCGAGGATGAGAGGTCGTGAGTCAGCGTCCCGCGTGCCCGCGAACCGTGCCGGGACAGGCTCGTCCGCAGCCACCGAGCATAAGTTAACAATGCTCAGAATGTAGCGGATCCGGACGGTCCGTCCCAGCATCGGCCGCCCGGATCAGCGGTTCACCAGGCTCGCGAGCCATTCGCGGTAACAGACCGTGCTCGTCTTGAGCGACTCGACGTTCGGAACCAGGCCGTACAGCCACGCTCCGAACGTCTCCGGCTGTCGGGACACATCGGCCACGCGGAAGTCGGCCGGAATCGGAATCAGCGCAAGACCGTTCCGCTCGGCCAGTCGCATGACCCGCGGCATGTGCCACGCCGACGAGATCACACCCACGCGGCGGTCCGGATCGAGCGTTTCGGCAAGCTGCCGCATCTCGGAAGACGTGTCCCGACCGGGACTCTTCGAGACAACATTCGGGGGCACGCCCAGGCCGACCAGAAGTGTTTCGGCCAGTTCCGCGGGGTCCTTGCCGCCCGGAGTCAGTCCCTCGATGCGGGTTCCGGTGCAGATGATCTCGTCGACCTGGCCGGCGTGATACAGCCGGGCCGCCAGTCCCACACGATCGCCGCTGTGCCCCAGCTCGGCCCGATCACCGATACTGTGACGCGTTCCGCCCCCCAGCAGAATGACCGTATCGAGCGGCGGAGCGGTAAATGGATCGACCGTCGCGTACTCGTCGACGAGATTCCAGATGAGCATGTCGGCAAACCAGTCGTTGCCCGCCACGCCAAGCACCATCCAGGTGACTCCGGCCAGCAACGCCGGCAGCCAGCGTCTGCGAACAATCGCCCAGGCGGTCTGCAGCAACAGGGCCAGCCAGATCAGGCCGACCGGCAGTGCCAGACGCGTCAGCAGCTTCTCGAGAACCGACCGGCCATCGACGAGCCAGACGCCAGCCAGCAGGACGAGCCCTGCCACAATGAACAGGGCGAGCAGCCGCAGCCCCGGGCCAATCCTGGGCGATCGCTCGTTTTCCATCGCCTCCCTCCCTGTCGACGTCTCACTCTCGATGGTGACATCCATGATCCGATATGGCCCGACGAAAACACCCGCGACGACACGTTGCCGTCACGGGTGTCTGTTTCCGTCTCCGCGCCAGCCAGCACGGGATTCTACCCGACCGGCTCAATTCATCCATCGCGCGGCGGCCGCCAGACGCGGTCAGTCCTCGACGCGGACCACGCGGCGATCCTCGAACGTCCGTCCCCAGTGGTCGGTCACGCGGATCTGAATCGCGTGCGTACCTGCAGGCACGCCGGCCGGCAGATTGACCTTCCACAGATGCGACGACGCCTTCGGCTTGGGCAGTTTGCGGAACTTTCCACCCGCCTCGAGAATTGCGGCCTCCGTCTCGTACGTCCGCCGGAACTTCGGATCGAGCTCGCGGGTCTTCTCCATCGTCGTCCAGTCGGAGTCACCCAGCTTCAGTTCGACCGTCGACTTCTCCGAGCCGTTGAATACGTTCACGTAGACCGTCGTATCGGCCAGGGCGTCCACCTTGACGACCTCCGGAGCGTCGATCTCCATCTGGTAGTCGTCGGGGCGTCCCGCGGCATGGAAGTCCAGCTCGTAGTCGGTCCCGTCGAACTTGATGATCGAGTAGCCGTTGGGAGCCCCGTCGGCCATCGTCGTGTGCGGAATCCCCCGCTCGTCCAGCGCCCCGCTCCACCAGCTGCCGCAGACGGTCACGTTGATGATGTGATGATGCGGCTTTGGGCCTTCCCAGCCGTCTTCATCCGTGATCCAGACATGCTCGTGGTGATGTGTGTGTCCGGAGATCGAGATGCAGAAGGGCCGCTTTTCGATCAGGCGGTACAGTCCGTGCCGGTCGTGGGTACCGGTCAGCGGGATGTGCATCATCAGCACGACGAGCTGGTCTTCGGGGATCTGCTCGAGGTCGGTCTTGATGAACTGCAGCTGCTCTTCGCCAAGTCCGCCGCGATAGCGTCCCTTGCCGGTTTCGCTGTCGACAAGCCACTCGATGTTGTCGACAACGACGAAGTGGACCGGACCGTAATCGAACGAGTAGTACGAGGGGCCGTAGATCCGCTCGAAGGTCTCGTTGGCGTACTTGCGGGTCTTGGCGTCGTAGTTGATGTCGTGATTGCCGGCGACGTTGTACCACGGAACACCAATCAGCGCGATCGTGCGGTTGAGCGGTTCCATGACTGTCAGGTCGTCGAAGACGATGTCCCCCAGCGTCACGCCGAAGGAAGCATCGGTTCCGACCAGTTCCTCAACGACGTCGTGGGCGATCCAGTCGACTTCCTTCTGGTTGCGGGGCTGCGTATCGCCAAACAGGATCGCCTTGAAGTCGTCCGGTTCCTCCTGCGGGTACAGGGGGAAGTCGACCGACTCCGGCAGCGGGCCGGTCGGCTCCACGCCGCCATAGCGCAGATCGGGCGAGCCGTTCGGCTTGTGGATGTAATAGAACCGGGGCAGCATGTCCTCACTGAGCGGCGTCCGCCAGTTGCGGGGCTTGATGACGAACAGGATGTTGTCGTCGTCCACCGTCAGCTCGTACACGCCCTGATCGTTCGTCCTGACGATCTGGTGTCCGTTGGAGACGCGGATGCCGGAAAGCGGTTCGTCGCCCTCGTCGAACGTCTGATTGCCGTTGCGGTCGTGGTACACCACGCCGCGGGCCGTCTGGATCTTATCCTTCTGGTTGCTCGCCCGGGGTGCCGATATCGCAATCAGCACTCCCAGAATCACAACGCTCCCCACAATACGGTACATCTTGTGCCTTTCTCACTGTTGAACGACCAGAGGTGGTCTCCAGTCCGTCAATGGCGGCGAGTGTAGGGCGTCGCCCGTGTCGCTTCCAGACAGCTGGCCCGCCCCTGCACAAGTGTGAAGACGAATTCATCCGGCACCGTTGTCCGGCACTCTTCGTCGGACGGTTCAACCAGTGTATCGCCAACCCATCAACATCTGCTATTCTGTCACGGCACTGAAAATGCGCTCGGTGTCCCGCCAATCGAGACAGGCAACCGTACGATGACCGACCAGACCAGTCACCGGCATGCGCTCCACCATGCAGCCAGCACCACCGATCTGAGGCTGATGCCCCCCGCAGGTGACCTGATTCGTGTCGGTTCCCGCCGCTGGTTCCTCCAGACCGGCATGGCCGGACTCGCCGGTCTCTCGCTCCCCCAGCTCCTGCAGGCCCGCGAACAGTCGCAGGCGGGCGGTTCCCGCAAGGCGGTGATCCTGTTCTGGCTCTCGGGCGGCCCGAGCCAGCTCGACATGTGGGATCCCAAGCCGGATGCCCCCCGCGAAGTCCGCGGACCGTTCGCCTCGATCCCCACGTCGCTGCCGGGAGTCCGCTTCGGCGAGCACCTGCCGCTGCAGGCCTCGATCGCCCACAAGATGTCGATCATCCGCAGCGTCGACTGCCGGGCGAGTAACCACACACCGATCACGATGCAGGCCGGCAATCCCCTCGCCCAGCGCACCAACGACGGACGGGACGGTGCCGGCTTCCCCTCGATGGGCTCGGTCGCCGCCCGCTTCCGTGGTCCGAACGATCCGGCGATGCCCCCGTTTGTCGGACTGGCCGAATCCTGGGCCGCCGACGTCTACGGTGCCGGGCACATGGGCTCGAACTACGAACCGGTCAAAGGGCTCGAACTGGCCGGCAAGTTCAACCTGCCCAAGGGGGTCGAAGTCCCCCGGCTGAAGGATCGCCATTCGCTGCGGAACCAGTTCGACCGCATGCGCCGCGACCTCGACCAGGGGGACACGCTCGAGCGAACCGACCGCTTCACGCAGAAGGCGTTCGACATGGTCCTCTCCGGCCGGGTGCAGAAAGCCTTCGACCTCGACCGGGAGACCGACGAGACCCGCGACGCCTACGGTCGGGTCAGCGTCGGCGAGAAGGCCCTGCTCGCCCGGCGACTCGTCGAAGCCGGCGTGACGTTCGTCCTCGTCAGCGGTGCATGGGGCTACTTCGACCATCACGGCGACGACGTTCGCTGGGGCGGCATCGAGAAGGGCCTCAAACCCCTCAGTCCCCGCGTTGACCAGGCGTTCTATGCCCTCATCAACGACCTCGAGGACCGCGGCCTGCTGGATGACACCTTCGTGATGATGATGGGTGAATTCGGTCGCACGCCGGTCATCAACGAGCAGGCCGGCCGGCACCACTGGACCAACATCATGTCGATGCTCGTCGCCGGCGGCGGCATGCCGACCGGTCAGGTGATCGGCAGCAGCGACGCCCGCGGCGCGGAGATCCTCAGCTCGCCGGTCCGCCCGCAGGATCTGGCAGCAACGACGTTCCGGCATCTGGGAATCGATCTGAACGCCCACTGGACGAACCAGCGCGGCCGACCGATCCCGATCGTGCAGGAAGGTGGCCGTCCGATCCCGGAACTGCTGTAGGAAGGCGTGAGGCTCGAGACGTGAGGCTTGAGGGGCCACGTCGCAACGGACGAAACGGCGGGTGGCCGTGGCTAGTGCAAGCAACGCGAGCGAAGCCACGGAGGGTGGCACGCCTGGAACGGAGCGCAGCGAAGTGACGGGCGTGGTTCGGAAGACTTGAGACGCGAGGATCGAGGAGTCGGCGGGTGGCCGTGGCTGGAGCGCGCAACGCGAGCGAAGCCACGGAGGCGCCGTTCCGCAGGAGGCCAGGACTCGTCCCGGCATGACCGGCCTGTCGTACGTCGCTGACCTCTCCGAGCCTCGATATCTCCGATGAACATCGCCGGGGTGGCCCAGACACGTCCGCAGGACCGTGTCTGGGTGGCGAAGCCACAAGATGCTGCTCATTCCGGTGTGCAGCGCCCTGGCAGCTTCTTCCTGTCGCTGCGCGACCCGGACAAGCAAGTTGTCCGCGGCGTGAAGACGCGTAGGGTGCCGTCGCCGAAGGCGACGCACCGATCACAGTCTGTTTGTGAGGCCTCGCCCGTGGTGCGTCACGGGCCGATCAGCATCTGCACGTCGTCCTCAGTGGCTCCCACCAGGGACGTCTGCCGCGACGCACCCTACACCGCTCACCTCTCAAGACTCACCTCTCACCCCTCCCGCCGGGGCCACTGCTCCAGCAGCACCTCCGCTGCCCGACGGACCGTCTTCGCCGTCGTCTCCGCCCGTGTCACCACATGATGCGTCGTCGCCCCCTGAATCAGCACCACCCACATGCGGGCAAATTCGTCCGTCTCTGCCAGACCGGCCGCCTCGGCCATGGCGGCAACGTCCTCGGCAACAACGAGGTAGTGCGCACTGGCCGCCTTGTGAATCGGATCATGCCGGTTCGGATACGCCATGCAGGCCGTCACGAACACACAGCCGCGAAACGCCGGCTCGCTGAACCACTCGTCCAGCACGTCGAACATCGCCAGCAGACCGGCCCGGGCGTCCCAGCCGGCCCGCTCCCGCACGGCCTCGCGGAACCGGTCGGCAAACTGCCGGTCTGACCGGCGGATCACCTCGACGATCAGATCGTCCCGGCTCTCGAAGTGATTGTAGAACGTCGCCTTCGTCACCCCCGCCCGACGGACAATCTCGTCGATCCCCACCGCGTGGAACCCGCGGGAATAGAACAGATCCTGCGCATGCTCGAGAAGCCGATCCCGCGTGGTCGCCGGCGGTGATCCGTCCCCGAACAGTTCGTGCGGCATCTTGTCTGAAACCGGATCGACCATGCCCAGGCCCTCCCGCAGTCTGTCGTCCTGTCCAACGTGTCACCACGTCCAGCTTGTCACGACGTCCAGGCCGCTTGACCTGGAGTCAACCACCGCTTGACGGGTCGTCAGTTTTCCCGCGTCCGGCAGCCGGTACAGTTCCCATCGTAACGCAGATCGCACGCCGGCGGGGAGTTCCCCCACCGCTGCCAATCCCCTTCCACGTTTGTCCCAACGCCCTCGAAAGGAGACCACCGTGGCCGATTCCTGGATGTCCCTGACCCGTCGCCGCATGCTCGGAGCCGCGTTCTTCGGCGGCGGCACCCTGCTCTCCCGCTGCGGATTCGGTTCGACCGGCCGTCGCCTGCAGACGCATGGCCGCTACCTGCTCGACCGTATTCCCTCCTGCCCGCCCGGCCTTCGTGATGCGGTCCGCTTCCCGCTCGTGGAAGCCCTCCACGGCCGCCGGGCCCGTCGGTTCGGTCTGGGCTGCACCATTCCCGATGGTCCCCTTGCCCACCAGAGCCGACACGAACCGGTCCCGCTGACCGAACTGGAGCAGATGCTGCTGCTCACCTCCATCGCAGGCAACACCGGCTGGCAGTATCTGATTCCGCACAACGACCGGTATCTGCCCGACATTCCCAACTATGCCGGGGCCGCGGGGGGACGGACATTCCCTTCCGCCGGCGGGATCCACACCCTCGAGTTCTTCTACACCGACGACAACGGGACGTACTTCCTTCCCACGCGCGACGCCCCGTCCCTGCTGCCGACCGATTCCGGCAGCGATGTCGACCTGAACGACTATCTCGCCGCCCACCGCGAACGGATCCGCAAGCTGTCGGACCAGCGGCTGCACATTCCGCAGAGCCCCGCGCACATGGAGATGCACAATGCGTGGTGTGCCAACCGGCCCGGCAGCACGCTCGTCATCCCGGTCGCCGATGCCGCCCAGCACGGCATCGCCAACCTCTGCTACTGGGTGCAGAACCGCGTCTGCCTGTTCGATGACATCTGCGGCAATGAGATTCCGGGCATCGAGAAGTACCGCGACCTGGTCGACGTCGATCAGCCGCTCCCGCTCAGCTTCGCCGAACAGATCCTGACCGCCGAACTCTCCGCAGAGGTCTCGACCGCCTGCTACGCCGGCATGCTGATGCTGCAGGCCCTGGGTTTGGGCGGCTGGCTGTACGGGGGGATCAATCCGTTCAGCGTGCTGGGTGCCAGCGGCGATCCGGAGGTGCCCGGACTGGGCTTCCACTTCCAGACTGACGACCGCTGGCCTCTGCCGAACGTCACCGGACTGCCGGGCGTTCTCGAAGGCTTCTGCCCGCCGCACTACGCGGCGATGCGGGATGCCGTCGAAGCGTTTGTCGATCGCAAGTACGGCCCGGGCGGACCGTTCCACCCGGATACCCCCGGCCCGTATCGCGAAACGTCACGGGTTCGCGGCAGCGCGGCTCCGCATCATCCACACTTCGTGGACTGTGTGACCACCATGGCCACGTACATCTACGAGACGTACGGACGCTTTCCCGCGACGATGTCGCCGATGTTCATCCTGACCTACCTGCAGGCGCACCACCTCGACCTGGACTTCTACGATCACCATTTCCAGGACGGTGCGTACCTGCGCACGCATGCGGACCACATGCGGCAATGGCATGGCCAGGCGTGAGTCGACGACCGGCAGGAAGCAAGTACCAGCATGAAGCGTCCGCGGGTGCATCTGCACGTCGAGCTCGGGTGGCCGTTACCCCGGTGCCCACGCTCCGGGCTCGCCCTGTTCCGTGGGATTCTCTGTGTCTCTGATGAACATCGACCGGGGTGGCCCAGACACGTCCGCAGGACCGTGTCCGGGTGGCGAAGCCACAAGATGCTGCTCATTCCGGTCTGCAGCGCCCTGGCAGCTTCGTCCTGTCGCTGCGCGACCCGGACAAACAAGTTGTCCGGGCCACCCACAGGCTTGGGTATCACCTCAAATGGGCCCCCGGCCGGGTGGCATGCTCGACCTTCGAGGCAAACATGTCGTGTCGAACCATACCAGCACGAAGCGCCAGCGAGTGCATCTGCACGTCGAACTCGGCCGGCCGTTACCCCGGAGCTCACGCTCCGGGCTCGCCTTGTCCCTTGGGATTCTCCGTGTCTCCGTGTCTCCTATGAAAATAGACACGGGCGTGGTGGGCAAGGCGTGAGGCTCGAGGCGTGAGGTTCGAGGAAATGGGCACCCGCGGTTGCTCGTCAACCACGGCCGGCGCAGCCGGCAAAAGGCCGATACACTCTGAGCACACATGCTTGCCTTAAAGGGCAAGCATGCCACCCGGATCGCCACCTATGTCCTGACCTCACCACTCACCACTCACCACTCACCTCTCAAGACTCACCCCTCACCTCTCCCCCCTCCTGCTGCTCCACGATCACAATCACGTTCCCGTACGGATCGATGACGTGAAAGTACGTACTGCTCCCCTCGGTAACCGGTTCTCCCATCATCTCGACACCGGCCGACTTCAGCCGCTCGTACTCCGCCCGGCCGTTTTCGGTGTAGATCACCAGCAGCGGATGTCCCCCCGACTGCTTCCCCACCAGGTCCGCCTGATCGCCCGTCGCTTCCCACAGCCACAGGCCGACCGGTGTCTGCCCCGGCATGCCCATGTGCACGAAGCGGTGCGGCGGCCCGGGAGTATCATGGATTACCTCGAAGCCCAGCCGCGAATAGAAGTCGATCGCCTCGTCGTAGCTGCGTACCAGCAGCGTGAACCGGCCCAGTTGATTCGTCATGTCGTTCAGGTTCAGCCAGAGAGGACTCGGAAACGGGGAACGACTCTCGCATCGAGTCGCCCCGGCAGGTCGATGCCCGCAAACAGGAGAGCCGCCCACGTCCACCGGGTGATCGCAGGCGGCTCCATCATCACGTCACCGATATCGCAGCGTACGTCCGCCTCAGATCAGACCGAGCAGCTCATAGACGACCTCCGCCTCCTCTTTCGCACCGGCGGTCACGCTCAGTTTCTCGTTGCCGATACTCAGGTCGACCGAGTCCTTCGACGCCAGCGTGTGCACCACGTTCCCGTCGCGACTGATCGTCACCGCTTCACCGGTCTTGCCGGAGTTAAAGAACCGGTACAGCGCCTTCTTGTTGCCGACCAGATCCGAAAGAACAACATCCTTCGTTTCGGTCGCAGGAACGACCACACGGCCACTGCGAATACCAACTGCCATCATACGAATCTCCCGCAGGTTTCATGAAGAGTGAGCCCGCACCGTGCGCAGCTTCGTTTGAATGGATTATCAGACTACTCTTGCCACGACGACCGGGCAACAGGCTTTCGGCCAGTGCCTCAGCCCACCGCCGCCATGCCTCCTTCGTTGACGGAATCGATTCAGCAGTCATCATGAACTGTCTCTCCGAACTCCCGGGACGGGCCGCTCGAACCACGGACCGTCCCTCTCGATACGAAAGACTTCTCATGACACCACTGCTCCGACTTGCCGCCCTGTGCAGTCTCTTCGGACTCCTGACTGCGTCCCTGATCTCGCCAGCCAAAGCGGAAGCGGCCGAGCCCCGCACCCCCAACATCATCGTCATCATGGCCGACGACCTCGGCTACGGTGACGTTTCCTGCAACGGCGCGACCTCGCTCGAAACCCCCAACATCGACCGCCTCGCCCGCGAGGGACTGCGGTTCACCAGCGGCTACTGCTCCGCCTCGACCTGCACCCCCACTCGTTACTCGTTTCTCACCGGCACCTACGCCTTCCGCCAGAAGGGAACCGGCATTGCGCCGCCCAACAGCCCCGCCATCATCAAACCGGGAACCGAAACAATCGCCTCCCTGCTCAACAAGGCCGGCTACGCCACCGCCGTCATCGGCAAGTGGCACCTTGGTCTGGGTGGCCCCGACGGCCCCGACTGGAACGGCGAACTCAAACCCGGTCCGCTCGAAATCGGCTTCGATCGCTGCTATCTGCTCCCCACGACTAACGACCGCGTCCCCCAGGTCTATGTCGAAAACCACCGCGTCAAAAACCTCGACCCGGCGGACCCGCTGTGGGTCGGCATGAAAAAGCCCTCCCCCGATCACCCGACCGGGCTGACGCACCGCGACACCCTCAAGATGGACTGGTCGCACGGTCACAACTCGACGATCCATAACGGCATCAGCCGGATCGGCTTCTACACCGGCGGACATGCCGCCCGCTTCCGCGACGAAGACCTCGCCGACGAGTGGGTCAAACAGTCAAATGCGTGGATTGAAGCCCACAGGGACGAACCGTTCTTCCTGTTCTTCTCCTCGCACGACATCCACGTGCCCCGCATGCCGCACGAACGCTTCCAGGGGGCCACGACGCTCGGCTACCGCGGCGATGCGATCATTCAGCTCGACTGGTGTGTGGGTGAGCTGCTCGACACGCTCGACCGCCTCGACCTGACCGAAGACACGCTGGTCGTCTTCTGCTCCGACAACGGCCCGGTCCTCGACGACGGTTACAAGGACGGGGCTGTCGAGAAGCTCGGCGATCACAAACCGGCCGGGCCGTTCAGCGGCGGCAAGTACACGGTGCGGGAAGGCGGCACGCGGACGCCGTTCATCACCCGCTGGCCCGGCACGATCGAGCCAGGTGTCTCGGACGAGATGGTCTGCACGATCGATCTGGCAGCCAGCTTCGCCGCGATGACCGGTGTGGAACTCCCAGACGACGCCTGCCTGGACAGCTTCAACGTGCTCGGTGCCCTGCTGGGTGAAGAAGGCGCCCGGGGCCGCGAACACCTCGTCCAGCAGGACAACGGCAAGCGGGGGAACTACGGCTTCCGCGTCGGCCACTGGAAGCTGCAGCGGACGGACGTGCCGAAGAAACGCCGCGGCCCCCGCGATCCCGAAACGAGCCTGGCCCTGTACAACCTGGACGAGGATGTTGCCGAGTCGCACAACGTCGCCGATGCACATCCGGAGGTCACGAAGCGGCTGGCGGATCAGCTGGAGACCATCATCCAGGCCGGTCGCAGCCGGTAGCGGTGGACGGGGCGCTGCAGGAACGTCGCCCCTGAAGGGACGACTCCATGCAACGGCAGCCGGCAGGCCATCCAGGAAGAGACACTGGCGAGCCCCGAGTGTGAGCTCGGGCGTAATGAGCGTTATGTGATACTCACGCCGGAGCTTACTGAGTCCCCGTGATTGCTCGTTAACAGGCCCCCGACGGGTGCCATGCTCGCCCTTCAACGTGAGCATGCATGTCGAACGCACATGGCCCACCGGACGCAACCGGTGGGTTTTCCCTCACGCCTCGAGCCTCAAGCCTTCGAAACCACGCACCGTCACTCCGCTGCGCTCCGTTACAGGCGTGCCACCCGACGCAAGGCCCATGCGCTCGCGGCTCCGATCGCCTCGTCCCTCACCTCTCAAGACTCACAGCTCAACACTCACCCCTCCTTCGGCACGAACGTCAGCGAGACCGAGTTGATGCAGTACCGTTGGCCGGTCGGCGTCGAGGGTGCATCGTCGAATACGTGCCCCAGATGCGAGCCGCAGCGGGCACAGGTGACTTCCGTCCGGATCATGCCGTGTGAGTGGTCCGACGTCAGTTCGACGCGATCCTCCGCTTTCGCCGCATAGAACGCCGGCCAGCCGCAGCCCGAGTTGAATTTCGTCTCCGACTCGAACAGTTCATGCCCGCAGGCGGCACACGCATACATGCCCGGTTCGAAGTGCTCGTCGTATTCGTTGACGAACGGACGCTCGGTCCCCTTTTCCCGAAGGACGTGGAACTGCTCCGGGGTGAGCCGCTCGAGCCATTCCTCTTCGGTCAGTTCGAACTTGTCCGACATCGTGTGATCCTCCTCTGGTGATCGTCGACGGGCCGAGTGCGGGTGACGGAGCCACAAGAGGCCGTGTGAGAGCGCTGCAGGCGTTCGATGCACTGTAGGGCCGGTTCCAACCGGCCGCCTGGTAACGACGGCCGGCAATAGCCGGCCTGCTTCACTGCCATCCGCTCGCTCACGCTCGCGGCTCTGACGACTCCGTGTCTCCTATGAAAATCGACCGTGGCCCTGTCGCTTCCAGGGGACACGGGCAAAGCCCGTGGCACACTGGCACATGCTTGCCTTGAGGGGCAAGCATGCCACCCGGATCGCCCCCATTTTCATCCTCCGGGGCGACGCACCGTCATGACCACTCCGTGGTTTTCTCCCGCCCTTGCCCCGGAGTTCACGCTCCGGGCTCGCCGGATTCTGCTCCCTCACGCTCGCGGCCCTGATCGCCTCGTCCCTCACCTCTCAAGACTCGAGACTCCCCCCTTCCCCTCGTCCGTCGTCAGGAACACCTCGTGCACGTCCAGCTGGCTCGGCCCGCGGAACATCTCCTTCGGCGGACGGTTCGCATGCGCCTCCGCGAACGCCTCGCTGCGGGTCCACGCCACGAAGTCTTCCAGCGACTCCCACCAGGTCTTCACCTCGTAGAAACCTTCCGCTTCCGGATCGGGCACGAACGCACCGGTCTCGTGATCGAACTTCATCGGCCTGGGGCGGTGGACCTCGTTCCGGATAAACCCCGGTGCCTGATCGACCAGGTGAACGCGGTTGCGGAAGCGATCCTCGAAATCGATCTCGTGTCCGCTGGCGACGGGAATCCGGTTCGTCACGACAATCATGGCAGGTCCTGTCCTGTGGTATCTCGCGGTATGTTGCCGGCCGGTCCAACGATGTCCGGTTCCCGTGCCGGCCCGGCGGACGGTCCGGTGGTTGTACTGGACGTCGGCGTGACGAAAATAACGCTGGCGTTGCCGCTCTGCACCATCCGCTGGAACCGCTGCTTCAGCACGCGCCGCCAGATGGCCCGCGACATCGGGATCAGCAGGCTGAAGCCGCACAGGTCCGTCAGAAAGCCCGGCGTGAGCAGCAGGGCCGCCCCGATCAGAATCAGCACGCCGTCGGTGATCGTCTGCCCGGGGATCTCCCCCCGCCCCAGCCGCTGCTGCAGATCCCGCAGCACGCCCAGCCCCTGCTGGCGGGCCAGAGCCGCCCCGGCAACCCCGGTGGCGGCAATCGAGCCGACCGTCACCAGCAGCCCCACCCCGGTGCCGAACGCTTCCGCGATGGCATGGTGGACCTGCAGCAGGACGACGAGTTCTGCAATCGGAACAATGGTCAGCAGCAGTATGAGTCGGATCAGCATGCCCCCATTATTGCGGATCGCGGGGGGATGCCAACCGGCAGATCACCGACGGTCGATGCAATTCAGACGGCGACGCCGACTCCGTTCATGTTGTGCAAAAACCACTGGCTGTCGTCGACCGCCTCGCGGGCCAGATCGACCAGGTGCTGGTGATGCGTGAAGAAGATCACCTGCGTCGACTGCGACAGCTCCGCCAGCACGCTCAGCGCCGCCCGGGCCCGGTCGTCGTCGAAGCTGAGCAGCACGTCGTCGACGATGAACGGCATCGGTTCGTGATGGGCGTTCCAGTTTTCGACGCTGGCGATCCGCAGGGCCAGAAAGAGCTGGTCGTGCGTGCCGTCGCTCATCGCCTCGACCGGCAGCGCGACCTTGCCGTCTGCGCGAACGCCGGTGAGGATCGGCTTCCCGTCGTCGTTCATGTCCGGTTGCAGTTCTGAGAACGAACCGCCGGTCAGCCGGGCAAACAGCTCGCTGGCCCGCCCGAGGATCGGCCCCTGATTCCGTTTGCGGTACTGTTCCATGCCGACGGTGAGGACGCGGCTGGCGACGTGCAGGACGGCAAACTCGTGGATTTTCTCTTCGAGCGCTGCGATCGTCTGCTGGCACAGCTCGGCGGCTTTGACGGCATCGACACCTTTTTCCCTCTTGTTGTCGCGTTCCATCCTCTGCCGTTCGACCGTCCCCACCACGTCCTTCAGCTGAGCATCCAGCGTGTCGATCCGATCCTGGAGTTCCTCAATCCGCGAACTGAGCAGGTCCGGATCTTCCTGTTCGGCCTCGCTGACGAACTCCTGAACCGTCCTGCCACCGGCCAGCTGCCGCAGTTGCTTCTCCACTGACGCCCGTCGCCCTTCGAGTTCTCGTCGCCGGAGAAACGTCTGCCAGACCTGCTCCAACTCGTCGGGCTGCGAGCATCCGGCGACGCGGCACAGCTGTTCCAGCTGGGCCTGCAGTTCCTGCGTCTTGCGGGTCGCTTCATCGAGTCGCGTCTCGCTCTCCTTCTTCTTGTCCAGGCGACCGCGATGCTTCTCCTCGAGACGCGTCGCTTCCTCAAGCCGCTGGTTCAGTTTGCGGGTGATGGTCTCCGCCGGTTCGTCAGCAAGTTCCGGAGCCAGCCGGCTGGCGGTCGCACGCACCTCCTCTTCGAATTGGGCCACCGTGCGGCTCATCTGCTCGATCCGCTCGGACAGCTGCCGGGACTCATCGCACTTGGCGATCAGCTGGTTCAGATCATCGAGCATCCGCGTCACCTCGACGGTCCGGACGTCCCGCAGGTCCGCATCGGCGACGTCGCGGAACAGGGGTTCGATCGCGCCCGCCCAGTCATCCCGCCAGGCTTTCAATTCGTCTTCGGCCGTCTCAGCCTTGTGACGAGCACCATCGAGATCGCTCTTGAGGCTATTCCGGTCTGTGGTCAACTTCTCAAGTCTGGCCTGTGCCTCCCTGGTGTGTTCAACCCACTCGCGGCCGCGATCGAGCAGATCCTGCAGCGACGTCACACCGTCGATGCCGTCGACTCCCGAGGCCCGCAGAACGTCTGCCAGTTCTTCCCGGGCCGAGGCAATCTGCTGTTCGAGTTGGACGCCCCGCGCACGTTGTTGCTGCAGGTCCGCGACCTGCCCCACGAGTTTCTGCTGCCGGCTGCGCCAGCTCCGCATCTCGCGGGGTGAAAGCGGTTCAATGCTGAGCGGCTGCCACCGGGCCTGCCACTCCTCCTGGACCGCCTGTCGCTGATGACTGTTCGCAGCCAGTTCTTCGTCGACGCTGCGCGCCTGCTCTGCCAGCCGCAGGCGCTGTCGCGCCACTTCCTGCTTCTTCGCGACCTGCTCGGCTTCGCGGCGGAGGCGGTCGGCCAGTTCGTCGGCACGCGCCACGCATTGCCGGTATGCCTCGGCAAGGTCGTCGACGCCGGAAAACTGCCCGAGCCACTCATCGACCGACGTGCTGTCGGCCTTGTCGTGTCGCCACTGCTCCAGGATCAGACTCCAGCCCCGATCCCGCTGCTGCCTGGCCTCGCTCAGTTCTTCCTCAGTCGGAATCGCCCCGTCCCGTTCGAGCTGATCCAGTTCGTTCTGCAGACGCTCCATCTCCTGGCGGATCCGCTCCCGATCACTGGAAAGCTTAGCCTCCTCCTCCTGCACTTCCCTGAAGTCAGACTCGAAACCATCGATCGTTTCATCCAATGGCACGGCCAGCCGCTCGCATTCCTCCAGCGTCCCCTGCCACAGTCCGAGTTGAGCGAGCGCGACTTCAGCCTGCTCCTGCCGGCTGCCGACATCCGCGGCAATTTCACGCAACTGCTGTTCGAGGTCCCCCTGCCGCTCGATGCGTCTGATGACGGCGTCCGCGTCGCCCGCATCGCCGGGGCGGTTGGCCGCCTTCAGTGACTCCTCCGCCTCTCCGAGCTGACGCGTCAGATCCTCGACGGCCTGGCGGGTCGACTTCACCCGTTCGAACAGTCCGCTGTAGTCGCCGGCCAGTGCGTTGATGCGGGCCCGCTGCGAATTCGGAATGCGGAGACCGTCGATCTGGGACAGGTCCGGCTCCCGTCCCAGGTTGCGGAGCACCTCCCGGGCGGCAGCGTCTGCCGCGGCCCGTTCCGCCTCCCGGAGAGGAAGATCGCGTTTCGCCGACAGGTATTCTCTCAACCGCTCCTGCAGCTCTTCGATCAGCGCCCGCTCGTTCAGCAGAGCCTCCGGGACGGCGGACTCCTTCAGCTCCTCCTCGATCCTCTCCAGTTCCCTCCGCGCTCCGCGCTGACGGTCCTGATACACCTTCAGGTCGCTTAACGCCGTGTCCTTGCTCGTGCGGAAATCATCCGGCAGGAGCGGGACTTCGTCGAGTTCGGCCAGATCCTGCACGACTTGACGCCAATCGCTGATCGACTCCAATGCACTGTGAATCCGCACCAGTCGCTCCCGCTCGCCACGCGACCTGCGCAATTCGTCTTCGATCGCCTCTCGGAGCTGTTTCGCTTCCTGCAGGCGGTTCTCAAGCTCGGTCCACTCTTTCGCCGACAGCTGCAGTTTCTGCAGAGTGTCACGTTCATCCTTCAGTTGATTGATCAGGGTGTTAATCACCCGCTTGTCGCGCTTCGAAGAATAGATCTTATCCAGCCGTTCCTGCAGTGCCGCCTCATGCTGCTTCAGACCGGCCACGCCGCCGGCGGAAAACAGCAGCTTGCCGATCTCGCCCCCCTCGGCGAGGATCTCCTGTCCCCCTTCGTGCAGCCGGTCGTAGTCGATGCCGAACAGCTCCTCGAACCGCCCCCGATCCACCCCTTCCAGAAACGGATCCAGAGCGTCGTCACCGATCGCCTTCTTTCCTTCCGCGTCCAGAAGCGTCCCCTTGTTCCCCTTCCTGCGCACGAATCGGATCAGATCGCCCCGGCGGCTGACCAGGCAGCCCCCCAGCCGCAGCTGACTGTTGTTATGCACAAAGTTGTCTTCAGTTCGAGCGGGAATCCCGAACAGCAGATCCCGGATCGCCCGCAGCGTCGAACTCTTCCCCGCCTCGTTCGGCCCGTGGATGACGTGCAGCCCTTCCTCCCCTGCCGACAGATCGAGCGTCTGATCCGTAAACGGGCCGAAGGCGAGCAGCTTCAGTTCAGCAATCTTCACTTGGCAGCCTTTCCACGCAGGGTGTGCGTCAGGAGGGATTCCGCTTCGTCCAGGATCGACCGGCACCACTCGGGATCATTCACCGGCAGCAGTTCACGCAGTTCGCCACGCAGCTTGTCGGGCAGCTTCCGGAAGTCGATGCCGTACTTCTCGAACGCCGCCGGGTTCTCCCGCAGCGCGTTCAGAATCTCCGCCAGCTCCCCCATCGGATCGTCGCCGGCCGACTCGGCGGGCATCTCCTGAGGGACCGGCAACGTACGGATGCGGACCTTCTCGACCCACATCCTCCCACCCCCGGCATCCAGGGCATAACTGCGGATCTCGTTGGTCCACCGCTCCCGCTCCCCCAGCAGGTCGTCGTGGATCGGCGTCTGCCCGGTCAGCTCCACCCGGACCGCCAGCGGGCGTCCGTCCGCCCGTTCCCGGCAGGCCTGCAGCTCGTCCACCACCTTGTCCGCCAGCTCGTCGGTCGACTCGACGTCGGACAGGTCGACGTTCGCCAGTTCCCAGCGGAAGACATCCAGCGTGCGGAACTCCGGCACGATCGTCCCGCCGTCCACAGTGCACAGGTAGCAGCCCTTCGGCCCCGTCTCGCGAATGTGCCGCCCCTGGATGTTGCCGGGATAAATGACCAGCGGCGACTCGCTGAGCTCTTCGCGGGTATGCACGTGGCCCAGCGCCCAGTAGTCGTAGCCGTGTGTCTTCAGCCCCTCGACCGTACAGGGAGCGTAGTTATCGTGCCCTTCCCGCCCGCCCTCATTGGTGTGCAGCATGCCGATGTTCAGCATGCCCGCGACTTTCGGCGGATACGACTGCGACAGGTCCTCCGTAACCGCCTTCGTGGCGAAACTCTGCCCGTGGATCGCCACGCCGACGTCCTCGAGCACCTCCGTCACCGCCGCGTCGTGCGGAAACTTGACGACGTTGTCCGGCAGCGTGAGCGAACGGGTCATCGTGTTGGCGGCATCGTGATTGCCAAGGATCAGAAACACCCGGATGCCGGCCTCCTTCAGCCGCGTCATCTGACTGTTGAAGAACAGCCCGGTGTTGTAGTCCGGCCAGTCGCCGTCGTAGATGTCGCCGGCAATCAGCACGAAGGCGACCTGTTCGTCGATCGCCAGCTGGACCAGCCGCTCGAGCGCACGCCGCGTCGCGGAACGGATCTCGTCGACCGGAGCCCCGTCATACTTTTCCAGCCCCCAAAGCGGACTGTCGAGATGAACGTCGGCCGCATGAATGAATCGGAACATAAGCAGGTCGGGCAGCCTTTCAGAACAACAGAACGGGGATTGTCATCGTCAACAGAGCACGCACGTGGCAGGTCATTCGCGGTACATCACATGCAGCAGCATCTTCGCCCGCGACGCCGCCACATACAGCTCCCGTGCGGGTTCACCCTCCTCCGGGCGGCGGAACCCGGTCAGCAGGGCACAGTCCGCTTCCAGTCCCTTGAAGCGGTAGATGGTGGCGTAACGGATCATCGAGCTGTCAGCAGCCGCATCAATCTCGCTGGCGATCCGCAGCCCCTCCAGCAGGGTCGCATCCGCATAGGGTGAGTTCTCCAGCCGGCGGCGACCGATGATCACGATCCGGCCCGGGTCGACCTGTTCGACCTCGACCAGTTCACGCAGGGTCCGGGATGCCTCCTGCAGCTCCTCTTCGTCCGAACGGACGACATGCTCGATCGGTTCATCCCCGGCCACGCAGAATTCCGCCGCCCGCGCCTGCCGGCCCGCCAGGTCGTTGACGTACGAGGCGATCTGGTGGGTATTGCGGCAGTTGACGTCGAGTCGCATTGTCGGTTCGCGAAACGGAAACCCGTTCTCGCGGTTGAATATGTTCTGCTCCGGGTCGTGAAAGATGTACAGCTGCCCCTCGGCCGGGTCATCCAGCAGTTCCTCGATGGGAATCCACCAGTGCGCGCAGAAGTCCTGCCCCTCGTCGACGATCACGGCATCGTAGCGGGTGGAAAAACCGGGGAGTGACTGCGAGAGCATATCGGCGGTTTCTTCCTCCCAGAACGAACTCCCCGCATCGGCCGGGACATCAAACGTGCCGCCCGTCGCACGGACGACATGCTCGCACAGCCCGTGGAAGTGAAACACGTCAATCGGCAGGCCGGCGTCGCCGACCCGCTGCCGCAGCCACTCTGCCAGGGGAATGTTGAAGCAGAGCAGCAGCACCCGCTTGCCGTCGCGGGTCAACCGCATCGCTTTCTCGAGTGCCATCAGCGTCTTGCCCGAGCCGGCACATCCTTCGATGAGCAGTCGCCGGTTCCCCCGCATCGCCTCCATCAGGCGGATCTGCTCGGACGTCAGACGGGCCAGCCCCCGCTCCTGCTCGTCCAGTTGCGAGGACAGGCTGCGGACAATCTGGAACTCCGGCAGCAGCCGGCCGATCGCCTTGCGGAAGACGTCCCGGCTCATTCGTGACTGCGGCTTCCGGAAGTGCTGCAGAATCGACACCATGCGATCCTGCAGGCAGTCCATGTCGGGCTCGGCAATGATGAGTTCCGGGGTGACGTGCGGCGGCAGTCGACCGAGAATCTGATCGGCCTCCGGAAATACAACCGCGTAGCCGAACGGCGGGTTCGACTGGCTCCATCCCGGAACCTCCTGGCGCAGCAACCGGTTGAAGTGATGCACACTCTCCTGGGCCTGCAGAAACGGGTCCTTGTTGAGCCGTCCCCCGCCCGGCCGCAGCCACGTCCGGCTCGGCCCGTCGTAGTTCACGCCGCCCGACTTCGCTTCGAGAACGAGCAGGCCGTACTCGGGATGCAACACCAGAAAGTCGCATTCCCCCTGCTGCAGCATCCGCCGGGTCGCGTCGAGCCACGGCAGACTGTGGATGACGGTGAAATCGTCGTCCAGCTGCTCCTCGAGCGCGTTGTACAGCCGCCGCTCGGCACTGCTGAGCGTCTCGTGAGGCCAGATGGAGGGAATCATGCGGGCCATGGTGTTCGTCCGGCAGGAGAATCGAGGGAAGGAGACGGCACGAATCGCGGTCAGGACTCCGGAACTTCGCCGGGTGTGTCACGGTACCGGCGGAGCATCTCTTCGAGTTCGTCGGCAAGTTCTTTGCGGAGTTCGGAAGGCTCGAGCACCGTGGCGCTGCTGCCAAAGCTCAGGATCCACCATTTAATCTCCTCGGTCGTCGACAGCCGGAACCGCGCGATGACAGAACCATCCTTCTGCTTCTTCAGTTTCTGACTCTCGTGAAACTGCGACTCCTCGACGTACCGGGCGACCTGTGCGTTGAAGCGCACAACAACCTCGACGTCGCCGTCTCCCTTGAAGACGCCGAACGAGTTCTTCATGTATGTGGTGAGGTCGAATGATTCGTCCCGGTTGAACGGCAGGCCGCTGACGTCCGCATCCACCATGCGGTCCACCTTGTAGTGCCGCAACTGTTCGTGCGCAGGTGCATACGCAATGACATACAGCGACCCGCGGTGATAGACCATGCCGTACGGATAGATGTCGTACGTCACCGGTTCGGTCGCCTTGAGTGACTGATAGGTGACGTTGACGATCCGGCGGTCCTCGATGCCGACCATCAGCGCATCGATGAGGGCTTCCTTGCGGGAGTAGTCACTGGCCCCGACGTTGGTCTGGTACAACCGCCCGTCCAGCTTCTCCAGATGCCTGACCGCGCGATCATCCAGTGTCGCGTTGATCTTCCGGAACGCGCTGCGGGCCGCCCGCCAGAACGGGGTACCGGCCATCCGTTCGAGAAAGCCCCGGGCCAGCAGCAGCAGCGCGACCGCCTCCTCGTAGGTAAACCTCAGTTCAGCCCGGTGCCAGGTACTGCTCAGGCGGTAGGTCAGGCGACCGTACTTTCCCTCGTGTTCATCAATCGGAACGGCGAGGTCCCTGAGCTGCTTCAGGTCGCGTCGAATCGTCCGGACGTTGACTTGCAGCGATTCGGCCAGCTCCTCGACCGTCCGTCCGGAACCGCAGCCATCCAGCATACGGATCAGTGTCCACTGACGAACCAGCGGCGGATCTTTCGACATCGCAGCACTTCGTGCCCTCAATCGGCACGAACCCGTCGGGCCCGGTAGAGCGTCCCCCCGGATGGTACGGCAACCGGACGCACAGCGGGGGCCCTCCGCTGCCGACAGTCCGTACCATCGATGGAGCGTGGCACCTTCAGTGGCCCCACGCCCACGACAGACCGCAGCGTAATCGGTGCATGACACGATCCTGTCCAACCCGCACCGATGTACACTGATGAAGGGCGGGCTGTGAGGAACGGGTCAGATGTACACCTTACGATACCGCGATCTCGGACCTCCCGCCAGCGGAGGCTTCAAGAGACCAGGAAGGAATGCTGTGGAAGGAGGAGCTACTCTTCCTCGTCGTCCGGTCCCTGCTGCAGATCGGAAAACGCCTCGGCCAATTCCCGGTTGGCCCGGCGGACCGAAAACGCCTCCGGATCCCATGTGGCCCGATCAAGACCATACATCTCCCATTCGTCCCACTCCTCGCCGTCCTCGTCCTCGTCCGCCCCGTCCATGTCCTTGGACGAGTCCTCCACAGGCGAATGCAGAAACTGGAGATACTTACAGATCCCGCCAATGTCCTCAGGCGGACAGGCCCCCTCACCATCGAGACAGATCGGTGTTGGCGGCGCGTCCTCGGGTGATTCGATCGCTTCAATCTCGACCGTATGCCTCCATTCGTCTCCAAGGTCGTAGATGTACGTGAATGACGCGTCGGGCCCCGAGTAAACGGCGAGATCACTCAGGAAAATGTCGTCCTCCCCCATGTTGTAGATCTCGCCCTTCGCCATCTGGAACAACACGTTCTCGAGAGCGATCAGGAGGTCGAACTTGCGCATATCGGGCACTTCCAGCGAGAACATGTGCTCGCCGCTCCAGCCCATGCTCACACCGATCGCCACATGCAGGTCGTACATGATCGTGTCGAGGATCTGGATCCGTCGCCAGATGGGAGGATCGATACCGTTCAGCGTGATCGTCAGCGTAAACAGCTTCTCGGCCGAATCCCACCGCTTCTGCATCCAGTCGAGCTTCTCGAGGATTCGCTGATAGGACTTCCGCGTCACCCCGTGCGTCGTCTCCTCCAGAGCACGCCGCACGCTCTCCACGCCGTCTGTCACCTGCTGCTGCGAGAGACGGATCACCTTGGTCGTCTTCTTGTGCGCCTCCATCACCTCACTCAGATGAGGGTTGAGCTCGGCAATCTGCCGTCGCTGGGTTTGCGTCAACTCAACTGGAATCGGCACATCCGTGTTCACGACACTCCACTCCTTCGACATAACGTTGTGCGAAAGCAATGCCCCCTGGCCGGTTCGCCTCTGTCACTCCGGCTGCAGCAACCTCACCATCGACCGGCCCATCGCATCACCGATCAGCCAGTATGTCTCGGCATTGCTGTTCCAGTGATATCCCTGCCCGGATGGCGACACCTCTTTCGGCCGCCAGAACTCCTGTGTCTTCACAAAGGCCACGTTGCCGCGGAACTCGTCGTACTCCGCCACCGCCGCCTGCGCCTTCATCAGCGACAGCGCCCGCGGGTGCTTCTCCTCCGGCCCGGTCATGCCGGTCTCTGCGATGACGAACGGCAGCTCGGGGGCGTCCAGATCCCGGCGGATGTCGCGGATGAAGTGGGCCAGGTTCTGCTCGTACTCGTCGTTGAACTGCTGGTTCACGCGGTCGTTCCAGCCCTGATGCCAGCCGAAACCGGCCAGCTCGAACTCACGTCCCGCATACTGCGGAAACACGTCGTCCCGGTTCTCCAGCACGCCCCGCGTCAGCCGGATCAGATCGCGGTAGTACGATCCTGTCTCGCCACCGGCGCTCGGAGGACGAAAGTCCTTCGCCAGGCTCTTGCCGCCCCACGCCATCTTGATGAGGACCACCGGTTCGTCAAACGCGTCGCCGACCGCGTGACCGAAACCGAGTTCCGGCCCGATCAATCCCTCACGCGCACCAAATCCCGGCCGCAGGCCCCCGGCCCGGCCGAGATACCAGATGTGCACGTCGTCACGGACAATCCACTCCCCCTGGTCGTCCACCAGATGAGCAAACCGCTCCTTCGTCTCTGGATTGCGGACCAGCCACTCCAGCGAGCCCTTGCCGTCATTTGCCTTCGGCACCGCATCCACGCGGCCATGCCCCTGCATGTTGGACTGGCCGGCAAGGATGAAGACCTTCACCGGTTCGTCTGCCTGCGTCGGACCGGCTGCCATCAGAACCGCAGCGAACAGAATCGCAAATCGAACCACCATCGGTCTGTCTCCGGAGTCGAGGGTCATCGGGCCGTCTGCTGCAACTGCTGCTGAAAGAACTCCCGCACCGTCGACTGCACCTCCGGCGTCCGGAACTCCTTCCCACCGTGCCCCGCTTCCGGAATCACGTGCAGCGTCGACGACACGCCCGCCTCGGTGAGACGATCATGCAGCCGCCGGCTCTGTTCGAGAGGCACCCCGGGATCCTTCTCCCCGTGCATGATGAGGAACGGTGGATCGTCGGCCGAGACCTGATACAGGGCGCTTGCCTGGCGGGCCAGGTCAGGAACATCCGGCACCGGACTCCCCAGCAGCTTCGCACCGTTGCTCTGTGCCACCTGGGCCCGCGTCCGCTTCTCCGAGACAACGTTTGGCGGCATGGTGAGCAGGTCCGTCGGGCCGAACCAGTCACAGACCGCCTGGACGCGACTGCTCACCGTTTCGTCCTCGGGAGCATCGAGCGTCCCCATCAGAGCCACCAGATGCCCGCCCGCCGAGCTGCCCCAGACACCGATCCGTTCTCCATCGAGACCGTACTCGTCGGCATGCGTGCGGAGCCAGCGGATCGCCGCGCGGCAATCGTCAATCTGCGCCGGCCACTGAGCGCGGTCAACGAGCCGGTAGTCGATGCTGGCGACGGCAAATCCGTGCTGAGCCAGAGACACCGCCGGGCACCGGTCCTTGCTCCCCTGCTTCCAGCCGCCCCCGTGGACCCACACGACCACCGGCAGCGGTCCGGCCGCCTGCTCGGGCCGGTACAGGTCCAGCCGCAGCGGCTCGGCATCAGGGTGAGAGAACTCCAGGTTCCGCACTGCCTGGACGCCATCGGGGACCGGCTGCGCCTGCCGAACGCGGTTCGCGGTCGCCGGGCGGACACCTCGCTTCGCCTGCCGGATGGCGAAGTCGACACACGGCTGACAGTGGAAGAACCCTTCCCAGAAGTTGTGCCCCTGCCCTTCGATGACGATCAGCTCGACCAGACCGCCCCGGCCCGCCTGGCGATACCGCCGCTTCAACTCGGCCGAATTCTGCGTGAGAGGCACCACCCTGTCGTCGTCGCCGTGAATGATGCAGAACGGGATGCGAGCCTTCGCCAGCACGTCGACCCGCTCAATCGGATTGTGCTGTTTCAACTGCTGCCCGAGTTCGTCCGACGTCAGCCCGTACGCGGGAGCGGCCCGATCCAGCCCGGGATAGGTCGTCAGGTCGTAGACGGGATAGATTCCCATGATGCCGGCGACCCTGTCGGGATGCGCGATGGCCCAACTGCTGACCCACAGTCCCCCGCGACTGCGTCCGAACAGGCACGGCCGGGGAGCAAAGCCGCGATTCTGCGTCAGCTCCTCGTACAGAGCCGACATCAGCCGCTGACCTTCCGGACTGCCGTATGCCTCGCCGGCGTCAATTCCCGCGACGGCCACCCCAGCCGCCAGGAACTGCTCGTGCATCCACTTCTCGTGTTTGTCGGGATACGGCGGCAGTGTCGGTGCGTACATGATCCAGGGCTGGGGTGAGGAGCGTTTCTCCTCAGGCGGCAGCATCACGAATGCGGGCCGTCCTTCGAGCAGAAACGCCTCGCCCGGCAGGATGAGCTTCTTGATCTCCGCACCGGTCTGCTCCGGCTCGGCTGCGACGCCTGCGGTGCACATCAGCCCGAGCACCGCGGCCACGATGACTCCCCGCACGGATTGCGTCATGACAGCTCCCTTCCTGGTCGTTTGAACGTTCGAGAAAACGTTCCCGTTATACCGAACCGGAAGGACGTTCACGACGCAACCGGGGGCAGTTCCGACGGGAGAGATCGCCCCTGGCAAAGCAAACAACGTGCCGGAAGATTAACGCAACCTTAAAGACTGCCATGGCGAACGGACGGCCAGCCCCGTATCATCCGCGCGCAACGGGCCCCGGCGGACGGCTGCGCGTCGCCGTCCTGCGGGCACACGCGAACGTTCACACCGGACGGATTCGCAGCACTGGTACGGGTCAGGAGTTCATCCCGCATCCCGTTCACCGCGAAGATTGAGCGAGTTCCATGTCCCAGCGTTCTTCCGGCCGGCTTGCCGAGTGGCTCGCCCGTCAGAACACGGCCGTGTTCTCTGTCTGGGCCGTCGCCGCGGCCTTCAGCACCTACTTCTGCATGTATGCGTTCCGCAAGCCGTTCTCGGCCGGGACGTTTGAGGGAACCGAGCTGGCGGGACTGGAGTACAAGACGGTCCTGGTCGTCTCGCAGGTTCTTGGATACATGATCTCGAAGTTCATCGGGATCAAGGTCATCTCCGAGATGCCGCCCGAGCGGCGCAGTGCCGCCATTATCGGGCTGATCGCCGTCGCCGAACTCGCGTTGATCGGCTTCGGTCTGGTTCCCCCGCCGTGGAACTTCGTCTTCCTGTTCCTCAACGGCCTGCCGCTGGGAATGATCTTCGGGCTGGTGCTGGGCTATCTCGAGGGTCGCAAACTGACCGAAGCCCTTACCGCGGGGCTGTGCGCCAGCTTCATCATCTCATCGGGGATCATGAAGTCGATCGGCCGGTACATGATCGAAGACCTGGGCGTAAGCGAATACTGGATGCCGGCGCTGACGGGTGGACTGTTTTTCGTTCCGCTCGTCGTCTCGGTCTGGCTGCTGCGGCAGATCCCGGCCCCGAATGCCGAAGACATCCGGCAGCGGAGCGAACGGGTTCCGATGCGGGCCTCCGACCGTCGCGCCTTCTTCGCACAGTACGGAATCGGCCTGTCGCTGCTGGTGATCGTCTACATCGCTCTGACCGTGCTGCGGACGATGCGGGACGACTTCGCCGTCGAGATCTGGCACGCCCTCGGACACGATGCTCCCCCCGAAATCTACACGTACTCCGAGACCTGCGTGATGTTCGTGGTGGTGGCGCTGAACGGTGCCGCGATCTGGATCAGCCGGAACCGTTCCGCCCTGCTCATCACGCTGGGCATGGTGGCGGGATGCTTTGCCGTCGCCGGCCTGGCCGCATTCGCCCAGATGCGGGGCGGATTGCCGCCGTTTCAGTTCATGGTGCTCTCAGGGATCTGCCTGTACATTCCGTACGTGGCCATGCACACGACCATTTTCGAACGCCTGATTGCCGCCACCCGCGAGCCGGCGAACCTCGGGTTTCTGATGTACGTCGCGGACGCGGCCGGCTATCTCGGATATGTCGCCGTCATGCTCTGGCGCCAGTACGGCGAACGGGTCGATATTCTGGAATTCTACCTGACCTGTTCGATCGTCATCGCGGTTGGTGCGTCACTCGCTGCCGTCACAACAGCAGGCTACTTCGCCTGGCGACTGCCGAACACGGCCGAAGCCGCCGTCGTCCCTGGCGTCGAACCGGCCGAAGCGGTCTAGAGGAGCCGAGCGGTGACATCCCTTCCCGAGACCTCCCTGGCCGCCGTCTTCCACGCCCCCGGCCGCCCCTTCGAGCTGGCCCACGTCCCGCTGCCAATTCTCGAACCGGGCGAAGCGATCGTGAAGGTCGAGTGCTGCACAATCTGCGGCAGCGACCTGCACTCCATCGCCGGCCGGCGCAACGTGCCGGCCCCGACGATCCTCGGCCACGAGATCGTTGGAACCGTGGCCCAGGTCGGTCCCGGACATCGCGCCCGGGCGCTGGATGGCGAACCGATTCAACCCGGCGATCGCATCGCCTGGTCCGTCGCCGCCTCCTGCGGCTCCTGCCCAACCTGCAGCCGCGGAATCCCCCAGAAGTGCCAGCGACTGGTGAAGTACGGGCACCAGCGTCTGCGGGGCCGGCACCAGCTCTCCGGCGGTCTGGCGGAGTATTGCCATCTCGTACGGGGGACCGCCATCGTCCGGCTGGACCGCTCACTCGACCTCGAGGCCGTCACGCCGGTCAGCTGCGCCACCGCGACCGTCGCCGCCGTGCTGCGGGCGGCTGGTGACCTTACCGGGCGACGTGTGCTCATCTTCGGTGCCGGCGCCCTCGGCCTGACCGCCGCCGCCATGGCGACCTGGCAGGGTGCCGCACACGTCACTGTCTGCGACGTCTCTGCGGACCGCCTGGAACGGGCCCGGGCTTTCGGTGCCAACCAGGTTGTTCCGTGGGAGTTGCTCGACGAATTCTCCGATTCAGATTCGGGCAGCCGGTTCGATGCGATCCTGGAGCTGGCCGGTGCTCCGGAAGCGATTGAGAAGGCGCCGGCGATGCTGGACGTGGGCGGCAGTCTCGTGCTGGCGGGCACGGTCTTCCCCACACGGAACGTTGAACTGAATCCGGAACAGCTCGTGCGGGGACTGATCCGCATTGCGGGCGTCCACAACTATGCCCCGGCCGACCTGCAGCAGGCCGTGACGTTCGTCAGCAAGTGCCACGACCGGTTTCCCCTGTCGAGTTTCGTCGAGCAGACGTTTCCGCTCGAACAGATCGAAGCGGCCGTCGCATCGGC
>ENA-ORCW01000397-ORCW01000397.1-marine-metagenome-genome-assembly--contig:-NODE-397-length-29408-cov-3.228052_pt1 | contig 29408 bp, 24 predicted proteins | sample MGYA00237784_ERZ508517 | MGnify/ENA primary metagenome ERZ508517 (study PRJEB26187, sample SAMN06268979) | marine metagenome | isolation source: Tt ae E1 feedstock associated aerobic enrichment on... | reverse complement strand
GGGTGGCGGGTGCCGGGGCGGCCTCCATACCCGACAGTTCCAGCGCCGCGTCGTCCGGTTCTGCGACCGGCGGCGGCAGGTCGTCAGCCGGTGACGCAGTGGCGGCTGGTGACGCCGCAGCCAGCGCCGCCGCCTGACCGGCGCGTTCACCGTCGGCGATGCCCTCGATCCGCCTCAGCATCGTGTCGAAGCTGCTTTTCAGGGTCGACAGCCGGTCGTCGGCGTCCTGGGTCGCGGTCTCGATCGCCTGGCGCGCTGCCGACACGGCGTCGCCCTGGCTTTCGTCGAAGGCGGCCAGCTCCGTCGACAGCGCTGCGACTGTCTTCGAGATCTGGTTGATACCATCGGCCGAACGCTGCTCGGAAGCATCAATCTGTTCTGCAAGGCGCGCGATCTTGTCATCAATCGACTGGATCCGGTCGCTGGTGCGTTTGATCTCGTTGCCGAGGATGCGCATCTTGTTCGAGGTGCGCTCGATGAAGGCCTCGTCCTGCGACTGTGCCGCGAGGCGGGCCTCTTCCAGCACCATCGCTACCGTGCGCTCGGTGATCGAGATCTGGCCGTTGACCTCGTCGACATTCTCCCGCAGCGAGACGATCGCATCGCGCAGCTGGGTGTCGATCACATCGACCCGCTCGGTCAGGCCCTCGATCGCAACCTCACTGGCCTCGACCCGGGCGAGGGTTTCCTCACGGATGGTCTCGAATTGCTGCAGCGTGCGACCGAGCGCCTTTTCCAGCGCTTTCAGCCCGTCGATCGACTCGCGGTTGACGGAGCCGGATTCAATCTTTTCGATCCGGCCGATCAGCGCATCATTGCTGAGCGTTGCGCGGTTGTGCTCCATCGTCCGGATCCGCTCCAGCGCCGAGGTCAGGCCCTGGTTCAGCCCCGAGATCGCCTCGCGGGAATTGCGTTCATTGGTCTGCAGGCGGTCATTCAGGCGATTGAGCGAGGCCACCAGTTCGCGCAGATGGTCGATGGCTGGAAAAACAAGGGGCTGGCGCCGAAGGAAATCCCCGAGGGCGATGCTCGCGCCTTTGCCAATGGCAAGGGCCGCGAACTCTATGCGGCCTATCAGGAGCGCTTGAAGACGCTGAATGCTGTCGATTTCGGCGACCTTCTGTGCCATCCGATCCGCATTCTGCGCGACAATCCCGACGTGCTTGCCGAGTATCACCGCAGGTTCAAATACATTCTGGTGGACGAGTACCAGGACACCAACACCGCACAATATCTGTGGCTGCGGCTGCTTGCCCAGCGCCCGAAGAGTACGGAACCGGTCAACATCTGCTGCGTCGGCGACGACGACCAGTCGATTTATGGCTGGCGAGGCGCCGAGGTGGACAACATCCTGCGTTTCGAGAAGGATTTTCCGGGCGCCGCCGTCATCCGGCTGGAGCGCAACTATCGTTCCACCGCGCATATTCTGGGCGCGGCATCGCACCTCATCGCCAACAATGAGGGACGTCTCGGCAAAACCCTCTTCACCGAGCATTCCGATCCCGACGATCCCAAAGTGAAGGTCCATGCCTCGTGGGATTCGGAAGAGGAAGCCCGCGCCGTTGGCGAGGAAATCGAGGCGCTGCAGGCCAAGGGCCACGCGCTGAACGACATCGCCATTCTCGTGCGCGCCTCCTTCCAAATGCGCGAATTCGAAGATCGCTTCGTCACACTCGGTCTGAACTATCGCGTCATAGGCGGCCCGCGCTTTTATGAGCGCATGGAGATCCGCGACGCGTTGGCCTATTTCCGCATCGTCGCCCAAGCCGCTGACGATCTTGCCTTCGAGCGCATCGTCAATGTCCCCAAACGCGGGCTGGGTGAGGCGAGCGTCCGCCAGATCCACGACGTTTCCCGCATGCGCGAGGCCCCTCTCCTCCAGGCCGCGCGCGATCTTGTGGGTACAGAGGAGATGAAACCCAAGCCGCGCGCCTCGCTGCGCACGCTGGTGGAAAACATCGAGCGCTGGCAGGGCATGCTCGACCGGACTCCACACACGGAACTCGCCGAGATCATTCTCGAAGAATCCGGCTACACGGAAATGTGGAAGAACGACCGCTCGGCCGAAGCGCCAGGACGGCTGGAAAACCTCAAGGAACTGATCCGCTCCATGGAGGACTACGACAGTCTGCGCGGTTTCCTGGAGCATGTCGCACTGGTGATGGACGCCGAGCGCGACGAGGAGCTTGACGCCGTCAGCCTGATGACGCTGCATTCGGCCAAGGGGCTGGAGTTCCCGACCGTGTTTCTGCCGGGCTGGGAGGAAGGCCTGTTTCCGCACCAGCGCGCACTCGACGAGGGCGGCCGGTCGGGCCTCGAGGAAGAGCGGCGGCTCGCCTATGTGGGTCTGACGCGTGCCAAAGTGAACCTGCACATCTGGTTCGCCTCAAACCGGCGCATTCATGGCCTCTGGCAATCCACCATTCCCTCGCGGTTCCTTGACGAGCTTCCCGAAGCGCATGTGGACGTGGCCGAGGAAAGCAACAGCTATGGCGGCTATTCCGCAGGTCAGCCCGGCCGACCGAATCCCTATGGCAAGTCGCGTTTCGACGATCACGCCGTGTTCTCCAACACCTACGCCACGCCCGGCTGGCAGCGCGCCCAGAAGAACCGCACCGAGGCGACAGCCCGCAACTGGGGAAACCGCTCCGGGCACCAGGTGGAGCGCATCGGATATGGCGAGGCGGATTCGGGCTATGGTGCGGGGCGCGGCTCGGTCAAGGGGCGCGTCATCGAGGGCGAACTGGTCGCCAAATCGGTCTCCGACACGCCGTCTGCCTTCAAGGTCGGCGACCGGGTGTTTCACCTCAAATTCGGCAATGGCAATGTCGCGGCGATCGACGGCAACAAACTCACGATCGATTTCGACAAGGCCGGTCAGAAACGCGTCCTCGACGGTTTCGTCGAGCGGGCCTAGGGTCGATCCCGAAGCGTATCGCGATTGGGTTCGAGCATATCCAGGGTGTGTAAATACCGATAAACGAAAAGCTGGTCAGGCTGCTTCCGGCTTCAAGTAGACAAACTTGCCGTCGGTGTTCTTTTCCCGGTTGAGAAGGCCTGTGCGGGCGTGACGTGAAAGCGGGCCGGAGAAAGCGTTGGATTTGTACCGGGTGCCAAATATGTCCTGGCAGCGGGCAACGATGTCGCCAATCGTGCGCGGTTCGTCGAAGAAGTCGCTCTCGAGCAATTCGTTCAGTGCGGCGACCGCTCCCTTGGCGCTATCGGTGGTTGTTCTGCGGCGGCCGGCGCGCGCCGCGTTGCGCACGACATGCATCATACCGGGACCGGTAATGAAGTCGTTAACACCGCCTTCGGAAAACCCTTGCACATCGGCCGTGCGCTGCCCAAGCACAAGTTCCACGATACGAAGCTGAACCGCCTCCGATTCGAACTTGTTTACCACCTCGGAAAGCTCGCTAAGCTGCTGCTTTAACTTATCAAAATCCTTAATCATTAAATCCGCCCCAAACGTAGCCGCCTAAGATAAACAGCAGGCTGAACACATATGTCTCCATAAGTATCGGCTAAGTCAAGAGCGAGGCAGTAGGGGACGGAGCGAGCGCACATCGTGCGCAAAATCCTTCTCCGCGTTGCAACGGAGAGATCGTCAGGACGCAAGAAATGCAATTAAAAGTTGCGTCAATTCGCCGCATCCATTTCCTGCAGGAACCGGCGAACGACCACTGCCTGATTGCGTTCGCGATCGGTGGCGGAAAACAGAAGTGTCAGCGGTCCTTTTTCCGCCGTCCTTCGCAGCGCTTTCAACAGTTCGGAACGATCACTCAGTTCTTCGCGGTAGCGTTCGCAAAACACACTCCAGCGCCCGGGCTCGTGCGCGAACCATTTTCGCAGTTCGTGGCTGGGGCCGACGTCCGGCATCCACGCGTCAAGGGCGGCGCGCTCCTTGCTTACTCCCCGCGGCCACAGGCGGTCGATCAGGATTCGCGTTCCGTCGCCGTCATCCACCGGATCATATATCCGCTTGAGCCGAATATCCGAAATCGCCATACAAAGCCTCCCACGACGGACCGATGCAATCAGCCACACTCAATGATTGAAGTCCAAGGCAACGCTTCCCAAAGCATAAGCATTCTAAAGTGCGTGTGTGGGTGGGGTTGAACCCGTCCCCATGCCTTCACGGCACAAACCTCAACCCGAGACCTCCCGTCGTCCGCCAGGCGACGGGAGGTTTTTTCAATTATCAGCGCTTGCGACAAGATGAAACTTTGCGCAAAGCTCGGTCTTGGGCCTATTATAGGCCATGAAAATGCAGCACCCTCGGCCTACAGCCACTTGGCTCAAGATAAGCGCAGCGACCCTGCTCCTGGCCGCTTCGACCGGTCTTGCCTTTGCCATGTGGCTGGAGAACGGGGCCGGGATTTTCCTGGCGCTCGCCGAGTCCGGGTTGTCCTGGTGCTTCTAACACCACCATTCAGCGCTTTTGTCTCGGGTAAATTTCAATGATGCGATCCATCCTAATCGGCATCCTGGCGGTCATGGCCGTGGGTGTCGGCCTCCTCACCTTCCAATGGTATCAGCAGCAGAATTCCGGCAAGGCCTTCGGCGTGCCGTTCGAACTGGTCGACCAGGATGGGAACACAATCACCGAAGCTGCCTTCAAGGGTGGGCCGCGCGTGGTGTTCTTCGGCTTTACCCATTGCCCCGAAGTGTGCCCCACCACCCTTTTCGAATTGGACGGCTATCTCGAGGAACTGGGCAACGAAGCGTCCGAGATCAAACCTTACTTCGTTTCCATCGACCCGGAGCGCGATACGCCGGAGGTCATGAAGACATATCTGTCGAACTTCTCCGACCGCATCACCGGCATCACAGGCGACCCGGACGAAGTGGCGGCCATGGCCAAGGGATTTTCCATCTATGTCCGCAAGGTGGAACTTGAAGACGGCGACTACACAATGGACCATACCGCGTCGATCCTGTTGCTTGACGGCGAGGGCGACTTTTTCGGAACGATCGCCTATGAAGAAAATCGCGAAACCGCGATCGCCAAGCTAAAGCGTCTGGCGAACGAAACCTGACACCGGAACCCTATGGGCCAGACACGACTTTTCCTCACCGCGCCGCGCGAACAAGCCGAATCGATCTTTTCCATCCTCGACACCCATTTCGAAGACGAGGGGTTGCCGATCAGCATTTTCGAGCCGGAGGAAGACAGCGGAGTTTTTCAGATTTCCGTCTACACCGAGGACGATGTCGATCGTCTGGAAAAGCGGATTCAGGAAACGCTGGCAGACGTGTCGCCCCTGCCCCCGCTGGAGCGGGAGGCCGTACCCGAAATCGACTGGGTCAGCCATTCGCTCGATGGGCTGCGGCCCGTTCGGGTCGGCCGCTTTCTCGTTCATGGCAGTCATGACCGGCACCTGCAGCGCATTGGCGATACAGCCATCGAGATCGACGCCGGGCTTGCCTTCGGCACCGGTCATCACGGCACCACTGCCGGCTGCCTCGCCGCGCTTGCCGACATCCTGAAAAGCGAACGGCCGCGCAACGCTCTGGACCTGGGCACAGGAAGCGCGGTTCTTGCCATTGCAATCGCCAGGGCCGCACGCATTCCCGTACTGGCCACCGACATCGACCCAATCGCCACCGACGTTGCCCGGTGGAATATCCGCCTCAACGGCGTCACAAGTCTGGTCGAGGCCCAGACGGCTCCCGGTTTTCATCACGCTGTTTTTGCGCGCAAAAGGCCCTTCGATTTAATCGTAGCGAACATCCTCGCCCGCCCGCTCATGGGGTTGGCGCCCGCCATGGCGCATCACATAGAACCGGGAGGTTCGCTCGTTCTGTCAGGCATTCTAGAGCGGCAAAGGCGCCCGGTCATCGCGGCTTACGGCGGACAGGGCTTCCGTCACATACGCACGAAGGCCCGCGAAGGCTGGGTCACCATTCACATGAAGCGCTGAAGCGAAATCATCGACGGACAAACAAAAACCCCGAAAGCGCGGCTTTCGGGGTTTCGTTCAAACGCTGTTCTAGCGGATCAGAACATATGCGACACGCTGCGGCCGCGCTTCAGCTCGTCACGGTTGTAGCCGTGCGCACGCAGGGTCTCGTCGTCGAGCATCAGAAGCGCGCCGTTGACATAGCTCCGGACCTGCTTCTGACGAGCTTCGATCAGCGCGTCGAATGCGCCGCGGAAAAAGCCACGCTTATGGGCCATCTGATTTCTCCTTGAATGTCTGCAACGGTTTTGCCGTTGCCCGTGGTCCATTAGATAGGCCCGAAAAGGCCGTGCAACCAGCGCCGATTGCGCATGGCTACCATCTCATTTTGCATCGCAGCAATGGAATTGTGCATTGCGACATGAGCATTCCATTGCCGGAAAATCGTTCCGCTTTGCCATGCCATGCTGTAGGTTCGGCGCGATTTTTCTGACGAAGCGATAAGGTCCCATGTTTCAATCATTCGATGTTAGAGCCGACCCCAAACAGGGTATCTCCCGTGTCGGCCAACTCCGCGAAATGCTGACGAAAGCCGGTCTGGACGGCTATCTCGTTCCCCGCGCAGACGAGCATCAGGGAGAATACGTCGCCGCTTCGTCGGAGCGGCTATCGTGGCTCACCGGTTTTACCGGTTCGGCGGGCGCGGCGCTGATCATGAAGGAGCGCGCCATACTGTTCGTCGACGGCCGCTACACGCTTCAGGCGGCCGAGCAGACCGACCCCTCGACCTTCACCGTCGAAAGCCTGATCGACAATCCTCCCAAAGAATGGATCGCCGAAAATGCCCCACAAGGCTGCCGCATCGGCTTCGACCCGTGGCTGCATACCATCGCCGAGGTGCGTGCTCTGCGCGAGAAGGCCGAAACGCGCGGTGTCGAGATCGTGCCCGTGGATGACAATCTGGTCGACGGAGTTTGGAACGACCGCCCGTCCGCGCCGCTGACGCAGGCCCGCATCCAGTCGAAAGATTATGCCGGCGAACTCGCCACCGCCAAGCTGGAACGTATGGCGCGGGCCATCGGCCAGGCTGGCGCCGATTGTACCGTGCTCACGGACCCGTCCTCGATTGCCTGGGCATTCAACATTCGCGGCCAAGATGTGCCCCACACGCCACTTGCCCTCGGCTTCGCCCTGATCCCGGCGGACGGGCGCCCGGCGCTCTTCCTCGACAAGCGCAAGCTTGACCGCGAGACGGAAGCTTACCTGACGCAACTTGCCGATCTGAAGGCACCGTCGACGCTCGAAGATGAGGTTGCGCGTTGTGCGCAGGGCGGTCGCACCATCGGCCTCGATCCGGCGCTCGCGGCGGAGCGCTTGCGATTGACCGTGCAGGACGCCAGCGGAAGCGTCACGGAGCTGGACGATCCGGCACGCCTGCCGCGGGCGGTCAAGAACGCGACGGAGCTTGAAGGCGCGCGTGCCGCCCACCGTCGCGACGGCGTTGCCATGGCCCGTTTTCTCTCTTGGCTCGACCGGCAAGAGCCGGGCACGGTCGACGAGATCGGCGCGGTGCGAGCGCTGGAGGCAAGCCGGACAGAAACCGGACAGAACCTGCAGATGCCGCTGCGCGACATCTCATTCGACACGATTTCCGGGGCCGGACCCAACGGTGCGATTATCCATTATCGCGTGAACACGAAAACGAACCGCACACTGGCAACCGACGAGCTCTATCTGGTCGATTCGGGCGCGCAGTACGACGACGGCACGACGGACATCACACGCACGGTAATTATCGGTCGGCCCAGCGACGACATGCGCGATCGCTACACACGGGTTCTCAAGGGCCTGATCGCACTTTCCACCGTGCGTTTTCCCAAAGGCACGCGCGGCATGGATCTCGACCCTTTCGCCCGCCACGCTCTATGGCAGGCCGGCCTCGATTACGCCCACGGCACCGGTCATGGCGTCGGCTCCTATCTGGCCGTCCACGAAGGCCCGCAACGCATCGCCAAAACCGGTACACAGGCGCTCGAAGCGGGCATGATCCTCTCAACCGAGCCCGGCTATTACAAAGCCGGAAGCTACGGCATTCGCCTGGAGAACCTGATCGTCGTCGAGCCGGCGACCGCCCTTGAAGGCGGCGAGATCGAGATGCACAGTTTCGAGACGTTGACCTTGTGCCCCTTCGACCGGCGCCTGATCGACGTCACCTTGCTTGCGTCGCAAGAGCGCGCATGGCTCGACGCCTATCATGCCCGTGTGCGTGAAGAAATCGCGCCTCTGCTAGACGGCGAAACCCAGGACTGGTTGGACAAGGCGACCCTCCCGCTCGGATGAAACGGTCGCAGCCGGGTCAAACCCTGCGTCGCAAGATCGAGATTACCGAAGCGGGATCAACCGGTCAGGTGGCGGAGCAAAATGAGCACCGCCGCCGATGAAAGAAACATTGGCATCATGCCCCCCGCGACCAGCGAGACGACCACCCCGGTCGCCAGCGCAGCGATTTCGGGCACCCCGCCATTCATTGCCGACGGTGCCACGAGCGTGGTCAGAACGGCGGCGGGAACGGCGTTCAAACCCGCCTCGACGCGCGGATGGATGCGCTCGAAGCGTGACAGAACCAGGTGACCGCCGATGCGCGTGAGAAAGGTCAGGAACGCGCCGACCAGAATGATCCAGGCCGTCGTGCTCATGATTCTTCCTTTCGCGTCCGCGCGCCGGGCGCCATCGTCGCTGCCAGCGCCACCCCGGCCACCGCTCCGATGGAGACGTGCCATGGCGAACCGACCGTGCGATAGGCGATCATGGAAACGACAGCGCTCATAAGCACAACTGGCAGCCAAAAGGAGCGCTTGCGGAAGCTCATCACCAGGCCGAGGAAATAGATCGGCAGCAGGAAGTCGATGCCCAGCGCGTGAGGGTCGGGCAGGAGATTGCCGAACAACGCGCCGAGCCAGGCTTCCACCACCCAGCAGACATAAAGCGGCAAAGCCGCTCCCATATACCAGCCGAAAGTGACCGTGCCATGGGTTTCGCCGCGCCGTTCGGCTTCGGCGAACATGGGGTCGACCAGAAGGAAGAAGCCGAGCAGCCGCTGCACCGGTCCCCAATGGGCGATCCGCCGCCCGGTCGTGGCCGAATAGAGAACGTGACGAAAATTGACCGCGAGAATCGACAGCACGATCAGCCACGGCGCAACCTTCTGGCCGAAGAGATCGATGCCCACCATCTGGCTCGCTCCGGCAAAGATGGTCGCACTCATGAGAACCGCCTCGAATGCGGTCAAACCGTTCTCGACCGCCAAAGCTCCGAACAGAAAGCCGAACGGCATCGCGGCGACCACCACGGGCACACTGTCGCGCAACCCCTGCGCAAGATCGCGCGGGTGCGCGTTTTCCTTGGCTATGTCGGCCGTCATCGATCCTCCAGAGGTTACAGCTTAGGTCAGCAACGCTGACCAGTCATATGAATTCCGTTGAGCCACGCATCAAGGGATATGAAGAACCGCTAGGCACCGACCCGCTCGAACCAGGCATCCTCGTCGATAACCTCGACACCCAGTTCCGCCGCCTTCTTGAGCTTCGATCCCGCGCCCGGCCCCGCAACCACAAGATCCGTCTTCTTGGAAACCGAGCCCGCCACCTTGGCGCCGAGCCGCTCGGCCATCGCCTTCGCCTCGTCGCGCGACATGCGGTCAAGGCTTCCGGTGAAGACGATGGTCTTTCCGACAACGGGCGAATCCGCGGTCGGCCGCTCGGCCTCCTGCACGTCGATTTCACCGGCCAGTCTCTCGACCAGTTCACGGTTGTGCGCCTCGCCGAAGTAATGTGCGAGCGAATCGATCACCGCATCGCCGATATCGTCGAGCGCGTCCATTTCCTCACGCGCCTGCCCATCCTCGTTTGCGACCGCCAGCGCGGCGTCGTGAAACTCCGGCCAGGAGCCATAGGCGCGCGCCAGCGTCTTCGCCGTTTGCTCGCCCACATGGCGGATGCCGAGCGCATAGATCCCCCGCTCCAGCGCGATCGCGCGGCGCGCTTCGATGGCATCGAACAAATTGGCCGCGGACGTCGCCCCCCAGCCCTCCTTGTCCTTCAGCTTTTTCAGATTGTCGGCATCGCGTTTTGCCAGAGTGAAGATGTCGCCCGGCGCCTTCACCGGCAGGTCGGGGTCGTTGAAGAAGAACTCGATCTGCTTGTCGCCCAACCCGTCGATATCGAAAGCGCGCCGCGACACGAAGTGCCTCAGATGCTCGACACGCTGGAACGGGCATGCGAACTCGCCCGAACAGCGGCGCACCACCCCCTCTCCCCCGGTGCCGATGCCTTCGCGCACCACCGTGGTCTTCAACGCGCAGGGGCACACGGTCGGAAATTCGAAGGCTTTGGCGTCGGCCGGCCGTTTTTCCTCGATCACACCCAGGATCTGAGGAATCACGTCGCCGGCCCGCTGCACGGTCACCGTGTCGCCGATCATCACACCCAGCCGTTCGATCTCCTCGGCATTGTGCAGCGTCGCATTGGTTACCACCACACCTCCCACGGTCACCGGCTCCAGCCGCGCCACCGGCGTCAGCGCGCCCGTGCGCCCCACCTGAATGTCGATGCCGTTGAGTATGGTCGTCGCCTTCTCGGCCGGAAATTTATGCGCGATCGCCCATCGCGGGCTGCGAGACACGAACCCCAGCCGCTGTTGCAGGGCCAGATCGTCCACCTTATAGACCACGCCGTCGATGTCATAAGGCAGCGTCGCGCGCGCTTCCTCGATCTGTCGGTATTGCGCCAGAAGCGCCTCGGCGCTCTCGCAGCGCTTCATCAGATCGTTGATGCGAAAGCCATATTCATCCAGCGCCGCAACCATGCCCGATTGCGTGTCGGACGGCATCTCGGAGACCTCGCCCCAGGCATAGGCAAAGAATTTCAGAGGCCGCGCCGCGGTAACGGAGGAATCGAGCTGGCGCAGCGAGCCCGCCGCCGTGTTGCGCGGGTTCACATAGGTCTGCTTGCCCGCTTCCTCTTGACGCTTGTTCAGCGCGAAGAAATCGGCATGGGTCATATAGACCTCGCCGCGCACCTCGATCACCTCGGGCGGATTGCCCGAAAGCACGTTGGGAATATCGGTCACGGCCCGCGCATTGGCCGTCACGTTCTCGCCCTCCTGCCCGTCGCCGCGGGTGGCGGCGGAAACCAGGCGTCCGTTCTCATAGCGCAGCGACAGCGATAGCCCGTCGATCTTGGGCTCGGCCGTCATGACCACGGGCGCATCAGCGTCCAGCTTCAGGTAACGGCGGATGCGGGCGACGAAGTCGATCACGTCGTCGTCGGAAAAGGCGTTGTCGAGCGACAGCATCGGCACTTTGTGCCGCACCTTGTCGAACTTTTCCGAAACCGGGGCGCCAACCCGGCGCGAGGGCGAGTCCTCGCGCACCAGATCGGGAAAGCGCTGCTCGATGGCCAGGTTGCGCCGCCGCAACGCGTCGTACTCGGCATCGGAGATCGTGGGAGCATCTTCCGCGTGATAACGCCGGTCGTGCTCGGCGATCTCGTGAGCAAGCCCCTCCAGCTCGTTCCTGGCTTGGGCTTCCGTCAATGCATCAACGGCAGGCTTGGCTTTGGACATGACAATGAATCCGACTGTAAAACGGCGCGCAGTGTAAAACATTCGCACCCGATGTGGGCAGCGGTCTTTTTAAGCGGCTGAAACCTGCTGACAAGAGCAGCCAGGCGACCTTGAACAGAATCGGTTCAGGAAACAGCGGCGTTGCCCTGCAGCAAACGCTGGGCAGCGGCACGTGCCTCGTCGGTCACCGTCGCACCGGCAAGCATGCGGGCGATCTCTTCCTGGCGCGCGCCGGAATCCATCACCGAAACCCCGGTCGCGACCCGGTCGGTGTCGCCGCTCTTGGCGATGAGGTAGTGGGTGCCCGCGCGCGCGGCGACTTGCGGCGCATGGGTGACGGAAAGCACCTGAATACCCCCGGCAAGCCGAGCCAGACGCTGGCCGATGGCGTCGGCGACGGCACCCCCGACGCCGGTGTCGATCTCGTCGAAGACGAGCGTGGGGGCCGACCCACGATCCGCCAGCACCACCTTCAGCGCCAGAAGGAACCGCGACAGCTCGCCACCGGAAGCGACCTTCATCATGGGGCCCGCGCGCGTTCCCGGATTGGTGCGCACCCAGAACTCCACCCGGTCGATGCCCTCCTCGCCGCGGTCGTCGGCCTCGGTGGCGATTTCGACGATGAACTCCGCCCGCTCCAGTTTAAGGGCCGGCAACTCGGCCATCACCGCCTTGCTCAGGCTAGCGGCCGTGTCCCGGCGCAATTGCGAGAGTTCGGCTGCCGCGGCGTCATAAGACGTCACCGCAGCCCTGGCCTCGACCTCCAGTGCCGCCAGCCGTTCTTCTCCGGCGTCGAGCTCGTCGAGATCTCCCACCATACGGGCACACAGTTCGGCCAGGTCGCCCACCTGAACATTGTGCTTGCGAGCCGCCGCGCGTAACGCAAAGAGGCGTTCCTCGGCGTCTTCGAGGCGTTGCGGATCGAACTCGGTTGCCCGCATCGCCTCGTCCACACCGGATTGCGCCGCGTCGAGCGACAGCAGAGCCGAATCCAGCGGCTCGATAATGCCGTCGAGAAGTCCGGGCGCATCCTGCGCTTTGCGCTGCAGTCGACGCAGAAGGCTGGAAAGCTGGGATACCGGTGAAGCGTTGCCGGAAAGCACCTCCTGCGCGTCGGAGATGTCGCTGGCGATTTTCTCCGCGCGCATCATGCCGGCGCGCTCTTCGGCCAGGGCCTCTTCCTCGTCTGGGCGCGGATCGAGCTTGGAAAGCTCCTCCACCGAGGCCCGCAGGAAATCCGCTTCTCGCGCCGCCGCTTCAACGCGCGCCCTGTGCCGCGCCAGCTCCTGTTCGCATGTGCGCAGATCGCGCCAGGTCAGGCGCACCCGCGCAAGAGCCTCGCCATGGCCGCCGAAAGCGTCGAGCAAACCACGATGGATGCCCGCATCCACAAGCGCGCGCTCATCGTGCTGCCCGTGTATCTCGACGAGCTGACGCCCCACCTGACGCATAAGGGCAACGCTGGACGGCTGATCGTTGATGAAGACACGCGTGCGGCCGTCCGCGCTTTGGACACGCCGCAAGATGATGTCGCCTTCGTCATCGATGGCGTTTTCCGCCAGAACGGCGCGCACCGGATGCACGGCCGGCAGGTCGAAAACGGCGATCACCTGTCCCTGATCGGCGCCATGGCGCACCAGTGAGGCATCGCCGCGTCCACCGAGCGCCAGCGAAAGCGAATCGAGCAAAATGGATTTGCCGGCACCGGTTTCACCGGTCAGCACCGAAAGCCCCCCGGAAAAATCCATGTCGAGGCGTTCAATCAGGACGATATCGCGGATCGACAGGTGAGACAGCATGGGTAAAAGCGTCAGCCGCCCAGAATGGCCGCTCCAGCCTTGGATATCCACGAGCCGCTGTTCTCGCGCGGCTCCAATCCACCGGACTGCAGCAAGGCATAGGAATCCTCATACCATTGGCTGTCGGGGAAGTTGTGCCCCAGAACGGCAGCAGCCGTCTGCGCTTCCGAAACGAGGCCCATGGCGTAATAGGTTTCCGTCAGACGTGCCAGAGCCTCCTCGACATGGCGCGTGTTGGGATAGCTTTCGACCACGCCACGGAAACGCCGCACGGCAGCGACATATTCACGCCGTTCGAGATAATAGCGCCCGATCTGCATCTCCTTGCCGGCAAGTTGGTCGCGGGAAAAGCGGATCTTGGTTTGCGCATCCTCGACATACTCCGAATCGGGCCAGCGCTGCACCACCTCTTCCATCGCCTCAAGCGTGCGGCGTGCTTCGCGCTGATCCTGCGTCACGTCGCGAATCTGGCGGAAATGGCTGAGGCCGACCAGGTATTGCGCATAGGCAGCGTCTTCCGTGGTCGGATAGAGCGCGACATACCGCTTACCGCCATTGATCGCCTCCTCATACTTGCCCTGACGGTAATTGGCGAACGTGTTCATCACCATGGCCTTGCGGGCGTATTCGGAATAAGGGTGCTGGCGATCGATGGACTCGAACTTGGCGCTCGCTTCCTTCAATCGCCCGGCGTTCATATTCGCCAGGGCCTGATTGTAGAGGACGTCAGCCGGGTCGGTCTGCTCGACATAAGTCGACAGATCGAGGTCCTTTTCCGCATTACAGGCGGAAAGAAGAAGCGAAACGCCAAGCACCGAAGCCGTGGTTACGGCAGCTCTGCCTGTTCTGGTCATGCCGGCAACAAAAGTTGAACGCATTTCGCCTCTCGCAAACGGAAAATCGATTTCGGAACGCAGTCATAGAGCATATGACCGCCACGCGGCAACGCTATTGCCCGCCAATCGTACAATTTTGTGGCGTTGGAAAGAGTATGTGCCCGCGCGAACGCCGCCGTGAGCGGTTTTCAGAGCGTCCAGGGCGCGTAGACCGGCGCACTGACCGCAACCATTTCGGCCCGACGCCCCTGCTCGCGGCGCGTGGTCTCGACGATTTCGTAGGCCGAACGGTCTGTCAGAAGATGGCGCAGCGCGGCCGCGTTGAGCCGGTGTCCGCCGCGATAAGAACGGAAACAACCGATAAAGCGCGCGCCGGCAAGTGCCAGGTCGCCGACGGCATCGAGCATCTTGTGACGCACGAATTCGTCGGGATAGCGCAGGCCTTCCATGTTGATGACCTTGTGATCCTCGCCGATCACGACCGAGTTCTCCAAAGACGACCCCAGCGCGTAGCCGGCGGCCCAAAGCCTTTCGACATCCTTGATGAAACCGAAGGTACGCGCACGCGCCACCTCTTGCCGGAAATTGGCAGCGTTCAGATCGAGCGCAAGCGCCTGACGACCGATGACCGGTGTATCGAAGTCGATCTCCACCTCGAAACGTGTGCCGTCATACGGACGAAACTCGGCCCAGGAACCGCCATTGTCGATGCGCACCGGCTTCACGATACGGATATAGCGGCGTTTTACGGACAGCGTGGCGATGCCTGCCTGTTCGAATGCATCCATGAAACCGATGGCGCTGCCATCGAGAACCGGAACCTCACCGCCATCGATCTCGATGGCCACATTGTCGATTCCGACGGCCAGCAGCGCCGCCATGAGATGTTCTACCGTGGCGACGAATTCGCCACGCGCATCGCCAAGCGCGGTGCACAGGTCCGTCTGGCAGACCTCGGAGGCGAGCGCACGAATCACACGGCCGGTGCCGGCTTCGTCGATCCGTTGAAAAACGATTCCGGTGTCGGGCTCAGCCGGGGAAAAATGAATGGAGACGGGCTTGCCACTGTGAACACCGATGCCCGAAAGCGAGCAGCGCGATTTGAGTGTCGTTTGATATTCGAGCAAAATGGTCCCCGTAAGCTCTCAAAGGCCTGCGCAACAAAAGCGCCAGCACGTCCAAAGTTTAAGGACGACACCCCCAAAATGCGTCCCACACCCCGCCTTTAGTCGTGACGAAAGATAATGTCGCCGAATACAGACTCCAAATCACGGTTTCTTACTCCGTGTTACGCCATAAGGAAAATCGAAACATCGTATAACGTTTTGAATTATTTACTGAAATTTAACAAAAAGGGGAATGCGACGCATCCCCCTTTTTCAGATTTTATAACACGCGTTACCGCTTAGTTGGCTTGCCGGCGAAGAAACGCGGGAATCTCCAAATGATCTTCTTCCTGCGTGTTCCGAGGCTGCGTCGTGAGCCGGCCGTGCTCGTCCAAACGCCCCTGACGCGGTGCGTAGAGCTGCCCCTCGTTCTCGGAAGCGCGGCGCGGCTGCGGTGCGGCCTGGCGCAGTTTCGGCTCGCGCGGTTGCTCGGCATAACCCTGCTCACCGTCGCGACGGGACAGTCCATGCGTCAGGCGTTTGATCAAGCCCATCGGGCCGCGTTCTTCGTGTTCTTGTGTCTTCGCTTCCATTTCCGCTTTCACCACCGGCGGAAAATCTTCCACGCGCGGCATACGGGGAGCGGAAAGCGGCTGCTCTTCAACACGGGCCTGCTGCTGCGGTTGTGGCTGCGGCTGTTCCGCAGCGGGTGCCGGCGCCGGTTGAACCGGCTTCGGCGCAGGTGCCCGAGGCGCCGGCTGAACCGGCTGCGTACCACGGAAAAGCGAGCTCTGGGGCTGGAAACCGCCATTGGTCGCGGCGGGACGCGCTGCGGGAGCCGGCGTGGGCTCGGGCGCGGCGCGCTCCGCCTGGCGAATGGCATCGGCAACCGGGTCGGCGGCGACCGCCTGCGGCTTGGCGTCAACTGCGGCGACAGCCGGACGCGCGGTCTCGACGGCGCGGGGCTGGTTCTGTGCCGGACGCGTCGCCGAAGCCGGTGAGGAAATCTCGGCAGCCGACTTGTCGATGCCAGTCGCCACGACAGAGACGCGGATAACGCCTTCCAGATCCTCGTCGAAGGTCGCGCCAAGAATGATGTTGGCGTCCGGATCCACTTCCTCGCGAATGCGGGTTGCCGCTTCGTCGACCTCGAACAGGGTGAGATCGCGGCCGCCGGTGATCGAGATCAGAAGGCCGCGTGCGCCCTTCATGGAACTCTCGTCCAGCAGCGGGTTGGCGATCGCCGCCTCGGCAGCGGCCATTGCACGGCCTTCGCCGGATGCTTCGCCGGTGCCCATCATCGCCTTGCCCATCTCGCGCATCACCGAGCGGACGTCGGCGAAGTCGAGATTGATCAGGCCTTCCTTGACCATCAGATCCGTGATGCAGGCGACACCCGAATAAAGCACCTGGTCGGCCATCGCAAAAGCGTCGGCGAAGGTGGTTTTGTCGTTGGCGATGCGGAAGAGGTTCTGGTTCGGAATGACGATCAGTGTGTCAACGCATTTCTGCAGTTCCTCGATGCCGGCTTCCGCCGTCTTCATGCGGCGCTGGCCTTCGAAGTGGAACGGCTTGGTGACGACGCCAACGGTCAGGATGCCCTTCTCGCGGGCGGCGCGGGCCACAACGGGCGCAGCACCGGTGCCGGTGCCGCCGCCCATGCCGGCGGTCACGAAGCACATATGGGTGGAGGACAGGTGATCGACCAACTCGTCGATGCATTCCTCGGCCGCCGCCTTGCCCACTTCAGGCTGCGAGCCAGCGCCCAATCCCTCGGTCACGGCCGCGCCGAGCTGGATCAGCCGCTCGGCCTTGGATTGGGTAAGAGCCTGCGCGTCGGTGTTGGCGACCACGAATTCCACGCCGCGCAGGCCGGCGTTGATCATGTTGTTGACAGCGTTACCGCCGCCACCCCCGACACCGAACACGGTGATGCGTGGCTTCAGCTCGGTAATGTCCGGCTTCTGCAGATTGATAGTCATTGTCCTCGTCCTTTCCGCCTTTGCCGCCGCCTCGCCGCCGCGGTCGTCATTTGGGGCGCGCCCCCGCTAGAAGTTGCTTCTCAGCCATTGGCCGACGCGCTGGAACCGGCCACCAGTGCCGGTCGCGCGGGTGAATATGCCGCTCTTGCCGCTGCGGCCACGGTTTTCGAACTCCGCAACTTGCGGATAAATCAACAGCCCCACCGAGGCGGAGAACGCCGCCCCCTTGGCCGCTTCCGGCAATCCCGCCACGCCGAGCGGACGCCCGAGCCTGACATTGCGCCCGAAAAGCCGACGGGTCGCTTCAGGCAGGCCGACAAGCTGGCTCGCGCCGCCCGTCAGAACCACACGACGTCCCACCAGGCCGCCATAACCGGAACGATTGAGCTTCTCGCGAACCATTTCCAGCGTTTCCTCGATGCGGGCGCGGATGATCCGCGTCATCACCGCACGGGGTACCTGGATCGGCTGCTCGCCGGGATCCGCACCCATCGGATGGATCGACACGATATCCCGGTCGTCGCTCGAAGAGATCAGCGCCGAACCGTGCATCACCTTCAGCCGTTCCGCGTCCTCCAGACGCGCGGAAAGACCGCGAACCAGATCCATCGTCACATGATTGCCACCCACCGGCAGCGCGTCGGCCCACACGAACTTGCCCTCCGCGAAAACGGAGATCGTCGTCGTGCCGCCGCCCATGTCGATACACGCCGCTCCCATCTGGGCTTCATCGTCCACCAGCGCGGCCAGACCGCTTGCATAGGGCGTCGCCACCATGCGCTCGACCGAAAGATGCGAACGGTTGATGCAAAGCTCCAGATTGCGCAGCGGCGCTGCATCGGCCGTCAGGATATGCATGTCGACGCCGAGCTCCGCACCCACCATGCCACGCGGATCGCGAATGCCGCGTTCGGCATCCAGGCTGAAGCCCGTCGCCAGCGAATGCACCACCTCGCGTTCGGTCTGCAGGCCCTGCCGCGCACCGGCCGTAAGCACGCGATTGATATCGGATCGGGCAACCTCGTGGCCGCCAAGATTGATCGAGGCGGAAATCGTTTCGCTGCGCAGACGCCCCGCAGACACGTTCACGATCAGCGAATCCACCGTCAGGCCGGCCATGCGCTCGGCCGCATCCACCGCCAGCCGGATCGCTTCCTCGGCACGGTCGAGATCGATGATCACACCGGATTTGATGCCCTGCGACTGCTGATGTCCGATGCCGATGACCTTCACGCGATGGGTGCGATGGCGCAGCGCCCGTCCCTCTTCGGCCGGCATGAGCTTGGCGATGATGCAGCACACCTTGCTCGATCCGACGTCCAGAACCGTGATGATGCCCGAGCGACGCACAGCGTCTTTCCTGGATTCCGATAACCAGCTCATATCTGCGCCCCACCTGCAATCCGCGCCTTGTAGCGCTCGCGCATCGCTTCCTGATGAGCCTTGACCGCCTCATCCGAGAGACCGATCGCCATACGGTCGGGAAGGCGCATGTCCACGGAGGTGATGTCCCGCGACAAGAGACCGTTCTTGCGGTCGAGTGCGGCCAATGTCGCCAGCGTCAGCGCCTCGTCGCTTTCAGGCAGCTTTACCGTCACGCCGTTCTTCAAGCGCAGATCCCAGCGCCGGTCGCCGACGCGAATATAGGCACGCACCTCGTCAGCGATGGACGGATGCCGCGCAACCGTGGCGATGAACGCGGGGCCGGCCTCGCGCGCGCCGCGGCCGATAACCATCGGCAGCCCGGCGTACCGCCCTCCGTCGAACGACGCGATGACAGCGCCGTCCTTCTCGATCAGAGACAATTCATTGCCATGTTGCCAGATCGCAAACGGCGTCTTTTCGGTAATGTCGACTTCGAGCGTCGCCGGATAGACCTTGCGCACGGCAACACCCTCGACCCAGGGCAATCCGGCGAGCCGCGTCCGGGCCTCTCCAACGTCGAAGCCGACCAACGCCGTCCATCCGTTCAGACCGACTTCCTGCAAGACGTCGATTTCCGAGGTTTCCTGGTTTCCGACCACGTGAACCTGCGTGATGGCAAGACCCGTACGCGCGGTAACGCTCTGCAGGACCTGCGGCAGATGCCCGCCGGCAAGCGTCCCGTAAATCGCGGTCGCGCCAAGAAGCACGGCGGTTGCGATCGTCGCACCGTATCGCGGCGCCTCGACCTCGCCCGCATCGACCCGCTGCATGAAACGCGCAGGGCGGCGCAGCCAGCGCGGCAACACAACGTCGCCGCTGCGGAAACGTGTATCGTTCCGGCCCGTCCCGGCCTGAAATGAGGTCAGCGAGAACACGAGGCGTCCTCCACAATCCAACTCAACAATTCACCAAACCCAATTCCCGCCGCCATGGCGATCTCGGGCACCAGAGAGGTTGGCGTCATGCCGGGCTGCGTGTTCACCTCCAACCAGACAAGCTCCCCATCAGCGGATTTGCGATCGTCGAAACGGAAGTCGGACCGGGACACGCCCCGGCAGCCAATAGCCTTGTGTGCCTTAAGCGCCAGTGTCTCAATTTTTTGGTAAATATTTGGTGAAATTTTTGCCGGGCATTCGTGTTTTGAGCCGCCGGGAACGTATTTCGAGTCATAATCGTAGAAGGCATGGCCGACCGGGATGATCTCAGCGATACCGAGCACCCGATCGCCCATCACCGCGCAGGTGAATTCGCGACCGGCGATGTAGCGCTCGACCATGACGCGCTCGCCATACTGCCACTCCGTCGAGCCAATGATCTGCGGCGGCGTCCCCTGCCCCTCCTGCACGATCACCACGCCGAAGCTCGACCCCTCCTTGACAGGCTTCACCACATAGGGCGGCACCATGGGATGCTCGTTGCCGATTTCAAAGCGGTTGATCACCCGCGCATCCGCGACAGGTATGTCGGCGGCCTTCGCCACCGTCTTGGCAAGCTGCTTGTCCATGGCAAGCGCAGACGCCAGCACACCCGAGTGCGTATAGGGAATGTCGAGATATTCCAGAATCCCTTGTATGGCCCCATCCTCGCCGAACGGACCGTGCAGCGCATTGAAAGCAATATCGGGATTGAGTTCGGACAGAACCCGCGCCACGTCGCGCCCCACATCGACACGCGTCACAGCATAGCCCTCAACCTCGAGAGCATCGGCGCAGGCAGTGCCGGAAGAAAGACTGACCGGCCGCTCGGAGGAGAAACCTCCCATCAGGACGGCGACGTGCTTTCTCTTCATAATCCGGCTACCCCCTTCTCCGGCCGCCCCGAATTTCGGGCGATAAGCTGCATTGGCCGAGTGAGACCTCCTCGATTAGGAAAGCCCCCGACCCGAACGCCGCGACTCAAATCAGTGATTACTTATGTGCCAAAGAATCAGAGGTTTGATTCCAAGGCAAGGGCTTGAGATTCCCTAAGATTCAATTTTCTGAAAATTTTACACTTTGTGAACGCGAACGCCGGCGCCAAGCAACTTGACAAACCATGGATCAATGGCGCCTGCCGCGCCGACAGATCTTTCGCAGATCCCTTCAGGCTTTCTGAAAATTCAGAGCATCTGCCCCAGGAACGGATCGATCTTGCGCCCTTCCTTGAAATCGCCGATGCGCTTGATCTCCCATTCCAGACGGATGCCGGAATGCTCGAGCACCCGCGCGCGCACCGTTTCGCCCAAATACTCCAGGTCGTAGCCGCTCGCCGTGCCGGTGTTGATCATGAAATTGCAGTGCATGGGCGACATCTGCGCGCCGCCGATGGTGAGCCCGCGGCATCCCGCCTTGTCGACTTCCTTCCAGGCCGAACTTCCAGGTGGATTCTTGAAGGTGGAACCGCCGGTCTTCTCGCGTATCGGCTGCACGGTCTCGCGGTGATGCTGGACTGCATCCATTTCCTTGCGAATGATCTCCCGATCTTCCCGGTAACCCTCCATCAGAGCCGATGTGAAGATCATGCCCCCGGGAACCGCAGAATGCCTGTAGGCATAGCCCATATCCGCATTCGAGAAGACATGCGGCTCACCTTCTCGGTCGAGCGCGCGCACCTCAACCACCCGCTCCCGCGTCTCAACCCCATTGGCTCCGGCGTTTATGCGCAACGCCCCGCCGAGGCCGCCTGGAATCCCGTGATAGAAATGGAATCCGCCGATACCGGCATCGAGCGCTGCCGCCGCAAGTCGCTTGTCGGGAATGGCCGCGCCGGCGCGAATGTGAGTCTCGGACACAATCTCCGCCTGGCCGAACCCCTTGGCCGAAAGCCGCACCACGAACCCGCGAATACCGCCCTCGCGCACGAGCAAATTCGAGCCGATCCCGACCATCGTGACCGGAATGTCGGCCGGCACCGCCTTCAAAAAGGCCGCAAGATCTTCTTCGTCGGCGGGCTGAAAAAGGACATCGGCGAGCCCCCCGGCACGAAACCAGGTGATTTTGTCCATCCCCGCGTCCGGCGTCAAACGCCCGCGCAGACCCGAGAGACGATCGCCGAGACGATTTAGCAGCTCTGCGCCGCTCATTTCCTTGCCTCCAACTCGCCCGGCAGTGCGTAGGCCCAATGGGTAATGTTGCCGGCCCCCAGATAAACGACGAAATCGCCTTCTTTTGCCCAGCCGCCCACAATGGGTTCGACCGCCTCCGGTCCTTCGATATGGGTCACGTCGCGATGGCCGGCCGCGCGGATACGCGAGACCAGTGCTTGCGAAGACACACCCTCGATCGGATCTTCGCCAGCGGCGTATACCGGCGCGATTAGAACCTTGTCTGCTTCGTTGAAGCAGGAAGCGAAGTCGTCATAGAGATCATGCAAACGCGAATAGCGATGCGGTTGAGCGATCGCCAGGATTCTTCCTTTGCAAGCTTCGCGCGCCGCCCTCAGGACGGCACGGATCTCGACCGGGTGATGCCCGTAATCGTCGAACACACTCACGCCGTTCCAGGTGCCCGTCAGCGTAAAACGCCGTTTTACGCCACCGAAGCCGGCAAGCCCCGCTCGGATTGCTTCGTGCTCGATGCCCAGTTCATGTGCCACCGCAATGGCCGCCGTGGCATTCGATACATTGTGCCGACCCGGCATTGGCAGGCGCAGGCCTTCCAGCGTTTCCATTCGCCCGGTCTTGCGATCCCGGAAATCGATGTCGAACACCGAAACCGGGCCGTCCATCCGATGATTGGAGAAACGCACATCCGATTGAGGGTTTTCGCCATAGGTGACGACGCGACGATCCTCGATCCGTCCCACCAGCGCCTGAACCTCGGCATGGTCGATGCACATGGCCGCGAAACCGTAGAAAGGCACGTTCTCGACAAACTGGCGAAATGCCGTGCGCAGCGTATCGAAATCCCCGTAGTGATCGAGATGCTCGGGGTCGATATTGGTGATAACCGCGATCTCAGCCGGCAGCTTCAGGAAACTGCCATCACTTTCGTCGGCTTCCACCACCATCCAGTCGCCCTCGCCCATTCGGGCGTTGGTGCCATAAGCGTTGATGATGCCGCCATTGATGACCGTCGGATCGAATCCGCCCGCATCGAAGAGTGCCGCCACCATGGATGTGGTCGTTGTCTTGCCGTGCGTCCCGCCAATAGCGACCGCCTGGCGAAATCGCATCAGCTCGGCCAGCATTTCCGCCCGCCGCACGATGGGCAAATGCTTCTCGCGCGCGGCGACGAGTTCGGGATTGTCTTTCTTGATCGCGGTCGAGACGACAATGACTTCGGCCTCGCCCAAATTCTCGGCCGCATGGCCGATGAAAACGTCGATGCCCTTCTCGCGCAGGCGCACCACATTGGCGTTTTCCGCTTGATCCGAGCCCTGCACCCTGTAGCCGAGCGTGTGCAGCGCCTCTGCAATACCGCTCATGCCAATGCCGCCAATACCGACGAAATGCACGGTTCCGATCGTCTGCGGCATTTTCATGCGTGGGTTCCTTCCTTCAAAGTCTTTGCCGGCTGGCCGGAGGCAATAGCCTCCACGAGGCCCACAAGCAACTCCGCCGCGTTCGGTTTGCCGACACTGCGGGCGGCCACGGCCATACCGGCCAAGCGTTGCGGATCGTTCATGGCTGCGCTGATCAGTTCGGACAATCGGTCGGAGGAAAGCGTCGACTGAGCGTGCAATTCCGCACCGCCCGCCCGCTCCAGCGCGGCGGCATTGGCCGCTTGATCGTGGTCCAGCGCATGCGGATAGGGCACCAGAATGGCCGGGCGGCCGATCGCGGCAATTTCCGAAACGGTGGATGCGCCGGAGCGCGAAACAATCAGATGGCTCTCGGCCATGCGCCGGGCCATATCGGTGAAGAAAGTCGCGATATCGGCGGTCACACCGAGCTTGTCGTAGGCGGCACGCACATCCGCTTCGTCTTCCGGTCGCGCCTGCTGGGTCACGACGAGCCGTTCGCGCTGCTGCGGCGCAAGCTTCGCGAGCGCAGCCGGCATCGCATCGGAAAAGAATTGCGCGCCCTGGCTGCCACCGAAAACCAGAAGGCGGAATGTCTCTCCGGCTTCTGCCGCTCGATAGGATGCGGCGGAAGCCTCGATTACGGCCGGTCGAACGGGATTGCCTGTTGCGACAATCTTGTCGGCGAAAGGCCCCTCATCCGGCAGGAAACCACCGGCAATCGCCTGTACACGCCCCGCCAGAGCCTTGTTCGCACGCCCCATCACCGCGTTCTGCTCGTGGATCAGCGCGGGAATGTCGCGCCGAGTCGCCGCCCAGAGCGGCGGCAGTGTCGGATAGCCGCCGAAGCCGACCACTGCGGCCGGCCTCAAACGCTGCAGGAGCGCCGATGCCTGTTTCACTCCGCGCCAGATGGTCCAGCCGGCTTTCAAAAGTGCGATCGGGTTCTTCGACCCGAATGTGGCGCTTTCGATAATATGCGTTTCCTCGGCCGGGAATGTGCCCGCAAAGCGAGCCGCCCGCTTGTCGGTCGCCAGATGCACCGACCAGCCACAGGCGTGAAGTGCGTGCGCGAGCGCTTCGGCCGGAAAAAGATGGCCGCCGGTCCCACCGGCGGCAAGGAGAATTATACCCTTCGTCATGTCAGCCCGCGACAGCCTCGCGTCCCGACGGCGGAGCATAGCTCACCGGACGGCGCTTCTCGGGCTTGCGGCGGGTGAGCGCCAGCACGAAGCCCATGGAAATGGCCATGGCGATCAACGACGAGCCGCCATAGGAGATGAACGGCAGCGTCATGCCCTTGGCCGGCAGCATGCGGACGTTCACGCCCATATTGATGATCGACTGGAAGCCGAACAGTATGACGAGACCGCTCACGGCATACCGCGTGAAATCGTCTTCCTCTCGCCGTGCTTTGGACAACCCTCGCAGGACCACGAAAGAAAAGAGACCGAGCAGGATGAGGCACAGGATAATACCGAACTCTTCGCCGGCAACCGCGAACACGAAATCGGTGTGACTGTCGGGAAGAATGCGCTTCACCGTGCCCTCGCCCGGACCGCGCCCGAACCAGCCGCCACGGGTTATCGCCTCAATGCTCATATCCACCTGATAGGTGTCGCCCTCGCCGGTGAGAAATCGGTCGATGCGTTCGGCCACATGCGGAAAGATCGTATAGGCGAGAAAGGCCCCGCCGGCACCCAGCGCGCCGAGCACGGCGATCCACAGCCACGGCATGCCGGCAATGAAGAACATCGCCCCCCAGGTGCCGAGCACCAGCATGGTCTGGCCAAGATCCGGCTGCGCCACCAGAAGCGCGATCACAAGGCCAAGCAGGAGCATCGCGAAAAGGTTGCCGGGAATTTCCGGCTGCCGCGCATGCTCATGGAACAGCCAGGCGCAAATGACCACAAAGGCCGGTTTGAGATATTCCGAAGGCTGGACCGAAACGCCGAAAATATGGAGCCAGCGCCGCGAGCCCTTGACTTCCATACCGGCGAAAAGCGTCACAACCATCAGTATCAGCGCACCCACCAGCATTACCAGCGCCGCGCGCCGTACAAGGCGCGGGCTGAGGAAGGACACAGCGATCATAATCACAACCGCCGGCAGCATGTAGATGATCTGGCGGGTGACGAAATGGAAACTCGACAGGCCGATCCGTTCCGCCACAGCCGGACTTGCCGCAAAGGAAAGAACCACGCCCAGTCCCATCAGCATCAGAAAAGCCGCCAGGAACCAACGGTCGATGGTCCACCACCAATTGGCAACCGGGCTTCGGTCGGTGCGGCTCACCATGTCACTTGCTCCCCATCATCTCGGCGCCGGCGAGCGAACGCACCGCCTCGCGGAAGGCATCGCCGCGCATCTCAAAATTTCTGAACTGGTCGAAACTCGCACAGGCTGGCGAAAACAGGACAACGGCCTCCGGCGCGGGATCGCCCGCCGCATCGCGCGCCGCATGGTCGACGGCCTTGTCTATCGTACCCGAAATCTCGAACGCCGTCGCCTCCCCGATGGTGGCGGCGAAGGCCGGCGCGGCCTCGCCCACCAGATAGGCCTTGGCGATACGTGGAAACAAGCTCTTCAGCGTTTCGATACCGCCCTCCTTGGGCAGTCCACCGGCGATCCAGTAGATACGTTCGAAGCTTGCCAATGCGCGCTCTGCCGCGTCGGCATTGGTCGCCTTGGAATCGTTGACGAAAAGCACCCGGCCCTTGCGTCCCACCTGCTCCATGCGATGAGCGAGTCCGGGAAAGCTGTTGAAACCGGCCTGGATTTCCGCAACCGAAAGACCGCATTCCAGACATGCCGCGAGCGCGGCAAGCGCGTTCTGTGCGTTGTGCGCGCCGCGCAGCGCGCCGATCCCTTCGAGCGTGGCAAGCTTGTCCGCGACACCGCCCACCGCCCGCACGAGATCGAGCCCATCGAGATAAAACCCGTCGTCGAGCCGGGCAGTCGCGGAGATGCGCCGGATCGTGTGCCCGTCCGCCGCCAATCGGTCGGCTATGTGGCGACAATCCGCGTCGTCGACGCCGACGATGGCCCGGTCGCTTCTGGCAACCAGCCGCTCCTTGATCCCGGCGTAGTTCGCGAAGGAACCGTGACGATCGAGATGATCGGGCGAGAGGTTGAGGAGAATGCCCACCGAAGGGTCCAGCGTTGGTGCCAGATCGATTTGATAGGAGGAGCATTCCACCACATAATGCCGTTCGGGCTTCGGCGGGTCGAGGGTCATGACGGCACGGCCGATATTGCCGCCCATCTGCGTATCGCGCCCGGCATGCCGCAGCACATGCGCGATCAGCGCCGTGGTCGTCGACTTCCCGTTGGTGCCGGTAATTGCAACGAAGGGCGCGGCGGGCGCGTGCACCCGGCGTTCACGGGCGAAAAGCTCGACATCGCCGATAATTTCGACGCCGGCGGCCCGCGCCAGTTCCACGCTCCAGTGTGGATGCGGGTGGGTCAGCGGCACGCCCGGCGACAAGACAAACCCATCCTGTGCGCTCCAGTCGAGGGCCCGCAGATCGCCGGTGGGAACAGCTTCGCTGGCCGCCCGCGCCACGCTTTCGGGGTTATCGTCGAACGCGCACAGCTGCGATCCGCCGGCGACGAGCGCCCGCGCCGTAGCGATGCCCGAACCGCCGAGCCCGAACAGGGCGATGGTCTTGTCCTTGAAAACGGTGGCCGGGATCATGCGTCTCGCCCTAGCGCAGCTTGAGGGTGGACAGGCCGATCAAGGCGAGCAGCACCGCAATGATCCAGAAACGGATCACAACCTGGCTTTCCGTCCAGCCGAGCTTTTCGAAATGGTGGTGTATCGGCGCCATCAGAAACACCCGCTTGCCGGTCAGCCGGAACGAGGTCACCTGCACGATAACCGATACGGTTTCCAGCACGAACAGCCCGCCAATGATCGCGAGGACGATCTCGTGTTTGGTCGCCACGGCAATCGTACCAAGCGCGCCACCCAGCGCCAGCGACCCGGTATCCCCCATGAAAATCTGCGCCGGTGGTGCATTGAACCACAAAAAGCCCAGACCCGCCCCGATCAGCGCCCCGCACACCACCGCCAACTCGGCCGTTCCCGGCACACCATTGAGCAGCAGATAATCGGCATAGGTCTGCGATCCGACCAGGTAAGCGATCAGGCCGAAACAGGCCGCTGCCACCATCACCGGCACAATGGCGAGGCCATCCAGCCCGTCCGTCAGGTTGACCGAATTGCCCGCCGCCACGACAACGAAGCCGCCGAACAATATGTAGAAATACCCCAGGTTCAGCGCCAGATCCTTGACGAAGGGGAACAGCAGCGAAGTACCGTAGGAGCCGGACGCAAGCTGCGAAATGAAGAAGGCGGCCATGCCCCCGATCAGCGTCTCCAGAATGAGCCGCTGCTTCGACCCAAAGCCGGTATGGCTCATCCGCTTGACCTTGAGATAATCGTCGTAAAACCCTATGGCGCCGAACCCGATGGTGACGAACAGCACAACCCAGACATAGCCATTGGTCAGGTTCGACCACAAAAGCGTCGAGATCACCGCGCCTGACAGGATCATCAGCCCGCCCATGGTGGGCGTGCCCTTCTTGGTCAGCAGATGCCCGGCCGGACCATCCTCGCGGATCGGCTGGCCACGTCCCTGCTTGACGCGCAACAGCGCAATCATCCCGGGCCCGAACAGGAACACGAAGAACAGCGCCGTAACCACCGCACCCGCCGTGCGGAAGGTGATGTAGCGAAACACATTGAAGGCGGCGAGCTGCTCACCCAGTTGGCCAAGGAAATAGAGCATTCTTGTCTACTACACTTTCGGGTGTGTCAGCTTTGCGCAAATTGCGATTTGATTTCGGTGACGACGCGCGACAGGCCCACACCGTTGGACCCTTTGACCATAACTGCGTCGCCATAGGCAAGGTCGGCCATGATCACGTCCAGACCTTCTTCGATCGAGCCATGATGGCTGGCCAACAGGCCCCCTGGAAGGGCAGCGGCAAGCGCCGTCATGCTCTGGCCAACCAGATGCACGCGCTCCGCGCCGCTGTTCTTGACCGCGTCGGCCAGCCCGGCATGCATTGCCGCGCCAGCCTCGCCCAGCTCCAGCATATCCCCGAGCACCACGACCTTCCGCCCGCCCGGCGCCTCCAGCGTCGAAAACACCTCCAGCGCCGCACCCATCGAGGCGGTATTGGCATTGTAACTCTCATCGATCAGCAGCAGCGGCCGCTCTTCGGGCCCAACCGCCACGCGCTGCCCCCGCCCCGGCTGTGCGCCAAATCCGGCCAATGCCCGCAACGCCGTTTCCGGCGCGATCCCGGCCAGATGCGCCACCGCCAGCGCCGCCGTCGCATTGGACAACATATGCCGCCCGGTCACCCCCAGCGTCAGCGCATGGGTCTCATCGCCATGTAGCACCGTTGCAAAGCTGCGGTCCGCCGCCATTTCCGGCGCCGTGATCTGCCAGTCGACGCCCCGCGCAAAACCATAGGTCACCACCCGGCCCACACCGGCCGCCGCCGCCAGTTCCAGCAGCAGGTTGATCTGCGGATGATCGGCATTGAGCACCGCCGTGCCGCCCGGTTCCAGCCCCTCGAAAATCTCCGCCTTGGCCCGCGCGATATTGTCGAGACTCCCCAGCTTCTCCAGATGCGCCGGCGCAATATTGGTGATCACCGCCACATGCGGCCGCACCAGTCTGCTCAGCGGCCGGATTTCATCGGGCGCATTCATGCCCATTTCGAACACACCGAACTGCGCCGTTTCGGGCATCCGCGCCAGCATCAACGGCACGCCCCAGTGATTGTTGAAGCTCTTGATCGAGGCATGCGTTTCCCCCGCCGCCTCGAACACCAGCCGCAGCGCCTCCTTGGTGGTCGTCTTGCCCACGCTACCCGTTACGCCCACGACGAAAGCCCGGCTTCGCACCCGCGCAGCAATCGCCAGGTCCCGCAAGCCGCCCAATGCATCGGGCACGACAATCCGGCCATCCCCCTCGCCCCGGACGACCAGTGCCGCCACTGCACCGTTCTTCAGCGCCGTCTCGACAAAATCGTGCCCATCGAACCGATCACCCTTGATCGCCACGAACAGCGCCTCGGGCCCCAATTCGCGCGAGTCGATGGAAATGGAATTGATTTCAGTGGCCGAGATTCCCGAGGCCTTGCCTCCCGTGGCGGCAAGTACAGCATCAAGCGTGTAGAGAGGTGGGGTCATACGAGCATCCGCGATTGCCGCCCTCCACCCATGATCTCTCCCCGCATCAGAGGATACGACCAAGGATCCGTGACGCCGGAGGCT
>ENA-ORCW01000396-ORCW01000396.1-marine-metagenome-genome-assembly--contig:-NODE-396-length-29437-cov-3.283413_pt1 | contig 29437 bp, 24 predicted proteins | sample MGYA00237784_ERZ508517 | MGnify/ENA primary metagenome ERZ508517 (study PRJEB26187, sample SAMN06268979) | marine metagenome | isolation source: Tt ae E1 feedstock associated aerobic enrichment on... | reverse complement strand
AACATGATCCTCTCGATCGGGCCGCGTGTCGAACGTTACGTTAAGTGTATTAATGCACACGGCAGAGCAGAGGAGGGGGGATTATTTTCCCCGTGATGAATTTTCCAGAGGAAATGCTCCCGCATTTCAAAGGTCGGATTCACTTTGACCGGAGGGAAAGGCGCTGTTGCCCATCCCTCCAAGTAATTGATTTTCAGGCAGCTTCTGCGGCCTTTGCCGGTTCCTTCGGCGGGAATTTCCGATAGAAGTTTTCGTTGTTTTTTGCCATGTCGCGTAACAGCCGGTTCGGCTTGAAGCGCGGACCCCATTTCTTGGCGAACTGCTGGCAAAGTTTGACGAAAGCGGCCGTTCCCATCGTGTCGATATAGGAGAGTGTGCCTCCGGAATAAGGCGCGAAGCCGAAGCCGAGGATCGAGCCGACATCTGCTTCGCGAACATCGGTGAGGCATTTCTCCTCGAAGATCCGTGCCGTCTCCAGCGCCTGCATCACCAGAAGGCGCTGCTTGAGCTCCTCGATGTCGAACTGCTCGGCAGGTTTCGGGGTGCCGACGACCTCCGGAATTCCCGGCCAGAGCTGCTTGTCCCGGCCCTGGTAGTCGTAGAAGCCCTTGCCGTTCTTGCGGCCGTGCCGTCCGTGCGTGTCGACCATCGTGTCGATCAGCTGCATGTGGCGCGGATCGACGGCCTTTTCGCCGAGGTCGCGGATCGTCTGCTTCATGATCTTCTGCGCCAGGTCGATCGCCGTCTCGTCGGTCAGCGATAGCGGGCCGACCGGCATGCCGGCCATCTTGGCGGCGTTCTCGATCATCACCGGCGGCACGCCCTCGATCAGCATCGAGAAGGCCTCCTGCATGTAGCGCAGGACGCAGCGGTTGACGTAGAAGCCGCGCGTGTCGTTGATGACGATCGGCGTCTTCTTGATCGCGCGGACATAGTCCATCGCCACCGCCAGCGCCTTGTCGCCGGTGCGCTTGCCCATGATGATCTCGACCAGCATCATCTTGTCGACCGGCGAGAAGAAGTGGATGCCGATGAAGTTCTTCGGCCGCTTCGAGTTCTTGGCGAGACCGGTGATCGGAATGGTCGAGGTGTTGGAGGCGAAGATGCCGGACGGCTTCAGATGCGCCTCGGCCTGTTCGGTCGCCGCCTTCTTGACGCCGGAATCCTCGAACACCGCCTCGATGATCAGGTCGGCGCCCTCGAGGTCGGCATAGTCCGCCGACGGGGTGATCAGCGACAGGAGCTTCTCCTTGTCGTCGGCCGTGGCGCGGCCCTTCTGCATCGCCTTCGAAACGAGGCCGTCGGAATGCGCCTTGCCCTTTTCGGCCGCTTCCATGTCGCGGTCGATGAGCACCACCGGGATGCCGGCCTTCGCCGTGACATAGGCGATGCCCGCGCCCATGAAGCCCGCGCCGATGACGCCGATCTTCTTGAACTTCGTCGGCTTGACGCCTTCGGGACGGCGCGCGCCCTTGTTGAGTTCCTGCAGCGAGACGAACAGCGAGCGGATCATCGATCCGGCCTCGGTCGTCTGCAGCACGTTGGCGAAATAGCGCTGCTCGATGGTCAGCGCCGTGTCGAACGGAACCTGCAGGCCCTCATAGACGCATTTCAGGATCGCCGCGGCGCCCGGATAGTTCATGTGCGTCTCGCGGCGCAGGATCGCCGAGGCCGCGGGCCACAGGTTGGCGCCGGCCGGCGTGTAGATCTTGCCGCCGGGCAGCTTGAAGCCCTTCTCGTCCCACGGCTGCACCGGCGAGAGGCCGGCCGCGATCATCGCCTTGGCGGCGGCGATCAGCTTCTTCGGCGGCACCACGTCGTGGATCAGGCCCATCGCCTTGGCGCGCGACGGCGTCAGGCTGGAGCCCTGCGTCATCATCTGCAGCGCGTCCTGCTGGTTGGTCAGGCGCGGCACGCGCTGAGTGCCGCCGGCGCCCGGGAAGATGCCGATCTTGACTTCCGGCAGCGCCATCTTGACCGCCGGCGAGTCCGCGGCGACGCGGCCGTGGCAGGCGAGGCTCATCTCGAAGGCGCCGCCCATGCAGGTGCCGTTGATCGCCGACACCCACGGCTTGCCGCAGGTTTCCAGCTTGCGGTAGAGCTTGCTCATCCGGCCCGCGCCGTCGAACAGCATCTGCATCGCCTTTTGCGGGTCCTTCGAACGCTCGTTCTGGATGATGTCGAACATCTTCTTCAGCATGGTGATGTCCGCGCCGCCGGAGAAGCTGTCCTTCTTGCCCGAGGTGATGACCGCGCCCTTGACGGCGTCGTCGGCGACGACGGCGTCGATGATCGCGTCGAGCTCGTCCATCACCTCCTCGGTATAGACGTTCATCGTCTTGTCCGGCATGTCCCAGGTAACGAGCGCGATGCCGTCGGCGTCGGTTTCGACGGTGAAGTTCTTGTAAGTCATTTTCTGTCTCTCCCGATCCGTTAGACGCGCTCGATGATGGTGGCGGTGCCCATGCCGGCGCCGATGCACAGCGTGACGAGCGCGGTGTTGAGGTCGCGACGCTCCAGCTCGTCGAGCACGGTGCCGAGGATCATCGCGCCGGTGGCTCCAAGCGGGTGTCCCATGGCGATGGCGCCGCCGGCGACGTTCATCTTCGAGTGGTCGATGTCGAAGGCCTGCATATAGCGCAGCACCACAGAGGCGAATGCCTCGTTGAGCTCGAACAGGTCGATGTCCGAGATCGTCATCTTCGCCTTCTTCAAAAGCTTCTCGGTGACGTCGACGGGGCCGGTCAGCATCAGCGCCGGGTCGGAGCCGATATTGGCGAACGCCCTGATCTTCGCGCGCGGGGTGAGCCCCATCGTCTTGCCGCCGCGCTTCGAGCCGAGCAGCACGCCGGCCGCGCCGTCGACGATGCCGGAGGAATTGCCGGCATGGTGCACGTAGTTGATCGCCTCGACTTCCGGATGCTTGGCGATGCCGACTGCCTCGAAGCCGCCCATCTGGCCGGGCATCACGAAGGAGGGCTGCAGCTGGCCGAGCGACTGCATGTCGGTGCCGGGTCGCATGTGCTCGTCACGGTCGAGAATGGTCAGGCCGTTCTGGTCCTTCACCGCGATGACCGACTTCGAGAAGTTGCCCTTTTCCCAGCTTTCCGCCGCGCGCTTCTGGCTTTCGACCGCATAGGCATCGACGTCGTCGCGCGAAAAGCCGTATTTGGTGGCGATCAGGTCGGCCGACACGCCCTGCGGCATGAAATAGGAGGGCAGGCCGACCGAGGGGTCCATGAACCATGCGCCGCCAGACATGCCCATACCGACGCGCGACATGCTCTCCACGCCGCCGGCAATGACGATCTCGTCGGACCCGCCGGCGATCTTGGCCGCACCCAGATTGATGGCGTCGAGACCCGAGGCGCAGAAGCGCGAGATCTGCATACCCGGAGCCGCGTCTGCATAGCGCGCCTCGAAGGCGGCCGAACGCGGGATAACGGAGCCTGCCTCGCCGACTGGATCGACGCAGCCGAAAATGATGTCGTCCACCTTTGCGGTCTCGAGCCCGTTGCGGTCGCGCACGGCTTCGAGAACCTTCGCGCCAAGGCGCACGGCCGGCACCTCGTGCAGCGATCCGTCCTTCTTGCCGCGTCCGCGCGGCGTGCGCACGGCATCATATACATAAGCGTCAGCCATATCGGTCTCCCTGCTTTTCCGACCCAACGCGGGGTCGGGCGATTGGTTCAAAGGGTTCTGGCGATCACCAGTTTCATGATCTCGTTGGTGCCGCCATAGATGCGCTGCACGCGGGCATCGCGATACATGCGCGCGATCGGATATTCGTTCATATAGCCATAGCCGCCATGAAGCTGCAGGCATTCATCGACCACTTTGCACTGCAGGTCGGTGAGCCAGTATTTGACCATGGAGGCGGTGGCGGTATCGAGATTTCCGGCGAGGTGACGGGCCACGCAATCATTGTAGAAAACGCGGCCGACCGTTGCCTCGGTTTTCAGTTCCGCCAATTTGAACTGGGTGTTCTGAAAATCGATCACCTTCTGGCCGAATGCCTTGCGCTCCTTCACATAGTCGATGGTGACCGCCAGCGCGCGCTCGATCATTGCAATGGCCTGGGCTCCGATCAGAAGCCGCTCCTGCGGGAGCTGCTGCATGAGTTGCACAAAGCCCTGACCTTCTTCATGACCGAGAAGATTGGCGGTCGGCACACGCACATCGTTGAAGAAGAGTTCCGAGGTGTCGTTGGACTTGAGTCCGATCTTGTCGAGGTTGCGACCCCGCTCAAACTCTTCGGCTTCATCGGTTTCGACCACGATCAGCGACGTGCCCTTCGCGCCCTGGCTCGGATCCGTCTTGGCCACCACGATGACGAGGTTCGCCAGCTGGCCGTTGGTGATGAAGGTTTTGGAGCCGTTGAGACGGTAATGGTTTCCGTCTTTTTCGGCACGCGTTTTCACACGCTGAAGATCGGACCCGGCACCGGGCTCGGTCATGGCGATTGCACCGATCAATTCGCCGCTTGCGAGCTTCGGCAGCCAGCGCTTCTTCTGCTCTTGCGAGCCGTAGTGAAGAATGTAGGGCGCAACGATTGCATTGTGGAGCGCAATGCCGAAACCGTCGACGCCCACATGGCTGATCGCTTCGATAATGGCGCTTTCATGGGCGTAGGTGCCGCCCGCACCGCCATGCTCCTCCGGCATCGAGGCGCAGAGAAGGCCCGCCGCTCCAGCCTTTTCCCAGCTCGCACGGTCGAATATCTCCGCCTTCTCGAACGCTTCATAGTGAGGCGCAATCTCTTCCGTCAGGAAGCGGCTCGCCATGTCATAGAGCATGGCGACGTCTTCACCGGCCCATTCGGGCCGGGAAAGGCCAAGTACGGACTGCGGGTCTGACACTCTAAGCCTCCTGGCTGGCTGCACTGCGCGCTAAGGAAAGCACGCTAGAATGCGTACGGATATTACGCCAGTCAAAACGCCTCTTCCGGCAGCGCCATCATCGCGTCCGCTCCTGTGGAAATACGGGCGAGATGCGCCGCCGTTTCGGGCATGACGCGCTCCATGAAATAGCGGCCGGTGGCAATCTTCGCCTCAAGGAAAGAGGTATCGCCATTGGCGCTGCCGGCGAGTTGTTCCTGCGCGCTCTTGACCATGCGGCCCCACATATAGCCAAGCGCAACAAGCCCCATCAGATGCATGTAGTCATGGGAAGCGGCGCCCGCGTTGTCGGGTTTTTGAACAGCATTTTGCATGAGCCAAAGCGAGGCCGACTGCAAATCGCTCAACCCCTTCTTCAACGCTTTCGTGAAGGGGGCCATGGCTTCGTCCTCACGGTGAGTTTCGCAAAAGTCGCTCACTTCCTTGAAGAAAGCCTGTGCTGCGCGTCCACCTTTGGCGGGGAGTTTGCGACCGACCAGGTCGAGCGCCTGGATGCCGTTCGCACCCTCGTAGATCATGGCGATACGTGCATCCCGCACGAACTGGCTCATCCCGTGTTCTTCAATATAGCCGTGGCCGCCGAAAAGCTGCTGCGCCATCACTGCGTGCTCGAACCCTTTGTCTGTAAGCACGCCTTTGATCACGGGCGTCATGAGCGCCAGAAGGTCGGAAGCGGCCTCGCGGTCCTTTTCGTCTTTGGACAGATGCACGATATCGGATTTCAGCGCTGTCCACAGAATGAGCGCGCGGCCTGCTTCGTTGAAGGCGCGGATGGTCATCAGGTTGCGGCGCACATCCGGGTGAACGATAATCGGGTCGGCTTTCTTCTCCGGCGCCTTGGGGCCGGTGAGGGACCGGCCTTGCAGGCGCTCGCGGGCATATTCGACAGCACCTTGATAGGCGGCCTCGCCGACAGCATGCCCCTGCAAGCCGACACCGAGCCGAGCTTCGTTCATCATCGTGAACATCGCTTTCAGGCCGCCATTCTCCTCGCCGAGCAGATAGCCCGTTGCCTCATCGTAATTCATAACGCAGGTGGCGTTGCCGTGAATGCCCATCTTCTCTTCAATGGCACCGCAGGAAACGGCATTGGGGTCGCCCAGCGCACCCGTGTCGTCAACCATCACCTTCGGCACAACGAACAGCGAAATGCCCTTCACGCCCGCTGGGACGCCTTCGATACGTGCAAGCACCAAGTGAACGATGTTCTCCGAAAGGTCGTGCTCGCCCGCGGAAATGAAGATCTTCTGGCCGGAAATCTTGTAGCTTCCGTCGCCGTTTGGCACGGCTTTGGAGGTCAGAAGGCCCAGGTCGGTGCCGCAATGTGGCTCGGTCAGGTTCATGGTGCCGGTCCAGCTGCCTTCAACCATCTTCGGCAGCCACTTCTGCTTCTGCTCCTCGGTCCCATGTGTAAGGATCGCTGCGATGGCGCCCTGCGTGAGGCCCGGATACATCATCAGCGCCATGTTGGCGGAGACAAGATATTCGCTAACCGCCGAATGAACTGTGTAGGGTAACCCTTGGCCGCCATATTCCGTCGGCACGGATAGGCCGAGCCAGCCACCCTCGCAATATTGGCGGTAGGCGTCACCAAAGCCCGTCGGTGTGGACACCGCGCCATCCTCGTGACGGATACAGCCTTCCACATCGCCCACACGGTTGAGCGGCTGCATGACGTTTTCGGCCAGCTTTGCGCCTTCGCTCAGGATCGCTTCGACGATGTCCGGCGAGGCGTCGGCAAAGCCCGGCAGATTGTCGTAATTGCCGTAGCCAAGAACATCGTTGAGCACGAACAGCGTATCGCGCACGGGCGCCCGGTATGTCGGCATGAGACTCCTCCAGCTCTCGGAACAAAGGCGCGAACAGAGCTTTCGCGCAGCATCGGAAGCGCTCTAGCAAATTTTGACGTTTGCGTAAACGTCAAAAAAGGTACGCTGCATGACAAAAACCGCGCGGAAAGATTTCCGCGCGGCTCCGAAAAAACAACAAGGGTTCTGTAGATGCCCCAAGAAGGCGCACCCGATCACAGAATCGAGACTACCTCGGAGAGATCAACCCGCAGTACGCAAGCCTGGTGCGGGTTCCAGTCGTGCGGAAACGTCGGCGATCAGCTTCTTGAGCTCGGAAATCGCATCTTCGATCGAGTGATGCTGCTTTTCCAGGCGCACCATCTGACGTTTGGATTTTTCTAGAACGAGCTGCAGCTGTTCGGTGTTTCCGGTCTTGTGGCCGGTTCCCGGATCGTCCAGGTCCAGCACTTCCTTGATATCGCTGAGCGAAAAGCCGATTTTGCGGCCCAGCAGGATTTGCTGGAGACGGACCTTGTCGTTGCGCGAATAAAGGCGGGCCGTCCCGGCGCGCTCAGGCGTAAGAAGCCCTTTATCTTCATAAAAGCGCAGGGCGCGGAGGGTAACGCCGAACTCCCGCGCCATCTCGCCTATGCGGGTGTATTCCTCGGATTGGTCGGGAGAATCATTTCCCTCGGCAGTCTTTTGGACGGCCATTGCAATGTTCGTCATGATCACTGTTCCGTATCGAATGAACACTCCGGTGGGGAGCCGGAATGAGGTCATGTCTGACGGACGAGCTCCACCGGCGGGCAGAGGACGCACCGCGCAGACATGTCTGGAAGGCGGGCTTATGCGTTGCAGAATACGGCATTACAAGGGCCGTTGGCCAAATTGTGAACGGCTTGCCAACAACCTTTTTACGGGATTTTCACGCGTATGCTTAACCGTCGGTAAGAATTGTTAACCCCGTGTTTACCATAATCGGTGAAACGTGAACTCGTCAGTATTTCGTGCTCGTCTGCGTTCGTTGCTTGGGGCACGGCAGCCTGACCGTGGTGTCTTTTACAGCGTTTGTCTGCTGCCTTCCTGGCGTTCCAAAGCTGAAGGGCCCGCGTGGCAAGAACTATCGATGGCCAACCGGCAACCGGTGGAGAGGCGGGCGTTCCGATGAACAACAAGCGTTCCTATCTGGAAAACATCAATGCCGGCCGTCGGCGGCGGCCAGGGGCGAACGCGTCTCTTGACGAGATCGGTCGAACGCTCGAGCAAATCGAGCATCGCCTTGGGCGCGAGAATGGCCGTGTCAATCAGCAGGCTGAGGAAAATGAGGTTGCCCGTCGCATCCAGGAACTGTCCGAAACGGTATCGCAGACCTATGCTCGACCAGCGGAGCGGCCGGCAGCGCACGGACGGAAAGCGACATCACAGACATCTTTCGAGCGCGCGGCTTACGAGCTTGAGCGCAGCCACCGCCAGGAGCGCGAGATCGCATCGATCGGCGGTATCGCCAACGAGCTCAAAAACTTGCGCGCTGACCTGCGTGATGCAATGCGCTCCGGCCTCAATGACGAATTCACCACATTGCGCCGCGAACTGGCCGGAATCATGGCCTCGGTGCCTCATGGCGCATTGAGCGGTGAATTGGTGATCGAGTTCGAGCGTCTGTCCAACGCCATTGCCCAACTTGCCGAGCGAAGCGACGACAAGAACGTCAAGATGCTGCGTCTGGAAATGGAAGAATTGAAATCGTCCATCTCCAATCTTGCGCGTGAAGACACCCTGCGTGCCGTCGATCGGCGTTGGGATGCGCTCGATGATCGCTGGAGCGCATTCGAGAATCGCGTCTCCAATGACATTCGCAGAAGTGATCCGGCAATCGAAATGCTACACCAGCGTATCGAGGAAATCGCCTACGCGGTCAACAATCTGCCCGAGTCCCTTTCAATCCAGTCGCTCGAGGACCGCGTGCGCACGCTGGCCGGCACGCTCGACCGATTGCTCGAACATAAGCCGCAAAGCAATCCCGAACTCTATGCGGCAATCGATGAACGTCTCGATGAAATCAGCCGGGCGATTGCGGCTTCTGCTCCCACCGCCCAAGCCGCAACCTTCGATCCGCAACCATTTGAGCGTATCGAGGCTCGTATTTCTTCACTCGCCAACCAAGTAACCGAATTGCTCTCGGATCGTTCGAGTGGCGAGGCGGTTGGTCAGCTCAGCGAGCAGTTGTATTCACTTTCGCAGCGTGTCGACGATATCGCCAGCCGCATCGATGTGCCGGAGCAGACTGTGGATCGGCTTGCCGCGCAAATCTCCGGTATTGCGGAAAAATTGGACACCGCGCGGGAACCGCAGATGGCCGAACACATGCTGCGCGGTATGGAAGACCGGTTTGCGCATCTCTCGCAGCTCATCGAGCAGCGTCAGGGGGATGTGGCGGAACAGGGTCGTACGCTGGTTGATGAACTGGAGCGTCGCCTGCAGGACATTTCGAACCGCATGGATGAATGGAACAGCCCCGGTCAGGACGAGGCCGGTATCATGGCGACGATCGATGCCCGTTTCAATGAACTGGCCGCTCGTCTCGACATGAGCGCTGACGCGACGGGGGACAAGGATGCGCTGCGGGCGCTGGAGATGCGACTCGACGACATCTCGGGGCGTTTGCAGGCATCCTCCGCGCAACCTTCTTCTGTCGATCCGGAGGTGATTCACAATCTCGAAGCGCAGGTGCGCAGCCTTTCGGAACATTTGTCGCGTCCGAGCGCGGATTTGCCGGAATTCGAGGATCTGGGGCCACGCCTGGAAAACATCGAGCGCTCCATTCACGAGAACCGCGACGCCGTCGTGCAAGCGGCCCGTCATGCCGCGGAGCAGGCCATCGGTGCGCTTGGCAGCACTTCGCAGGCCGAGGCATTCGATCGCGAACTGCGCGAGGAACTGAAGGCTCTGGAAAACCTGACTCGCAAGTCGGACGAGCGCAACACCAAGACGTTTGAAGCCATTCATGACACGCTTCTGAAGATCGTCGACCGGATTGGTGCGGTCGAGAGTACGGCCAAAGAGAGCGTCGGCGACAATGCGACGAAGATTGCCGTCGCGGCCGCTCCATCGATCGCTTCGGGCGACGACGAGGTCATGGCAACTGCAGCTCCGGTTCATGAGCCGGGTCCCAACCGTTCTCCTGCCGAGGCCGCCGCCGCAGCGGCACGGGCGGCATTGGATGAGGACGGAGAGGAGGAAAACGGCAAACCCGGCAAGTCGTCGCTTCTGGGTGGACTTTCGCGCGCTTGGAGCACTCGAGGGGAGAAGCCGCGACAGGACGAAACTCCGGAAGACGTTTCTGCGGACGTCGAGGTGGATGCGGATGCAAGTCTCGAGTCGGTGGAATTGGATGCCGAGCGTATCAATGAACCGCTTGAACCGGGTTCCGGTGCACCCGACCTGAACGCCATTCTGCGCCGTGTGCGCGACGAGAAGAAAACTCCGGTTCGTTCGGAGACGGACGATGCTGCGAAATCGGATTTCATTGCAGCGGCGCGTCGGGCTGCACAGGCGGCGGCGGCCGAGGCTGAAATATTGAAGAAGCGCCGGGGACAGGCGACGGAAGAATCCGGTCGCTTCGGTTTCGGGCGCCTACTGAAGCGCAGCAAGACGCCGCTAATGGTGATGCTCGGCGCCGGCATTGTCGCGGCCGGCGGTTACCAGATGGGCAAGGCCTATCTATCGAACTCGACATCCATTCCGACTTCCATGGTGAGCGAAAGCACCACATCGGAGCCGGCACCGGTCATGGCGAATGCAGATGATACCGTGCCGGAGGATCGTCCGGTGCGTGTCCTCGATGAAAAGCCGTTGGAGGAGAGGGCCGAGGAGCGCGCGTCCGATGCTGCCGTCGACACACTCGCTTCCATGCCGGAGATGGACGATGTGTCGACAAAGATGCCGGCGGGAAAGTTCGAGGAACAATTGTCGGAGTCTGAGACGGTCAGCGCTCCAGAAACCATGACGACGGAAGTTCCGAAGCCGATCGCGCTGGATAGCATTCCCATGGAGGCGGGCCCTGTCCCACTACGCGAAGCGGCCGCCGAAGGCGACCCCAAGGCGATGTTCGAGATCGGTAGCCGCTATGCGGAGGGGCGTGGAACGACGCGGGATTTGGCGATCGCGGCCGAGTGGTACACGAAAGCGGCCAAAGCAGGCTTTGCGCCGGCGCAGTATCGGATCGGCGATCTCTACCAGAAAGGCAATGGCGTCGAGCGGGATGTGGCTGAGGCGAAGATGTGGTTCCAGCTTGCTGCACAACAGGGCAACGCCAGCGCAATGCACAATCTCGGCGTTCTATTCGCCATGGGTGCGGACGGGCCCGCTGACAACGATTCCGCAGCCCGCTGGTTTCTGGAGGCTGCAGAGCACGGCGTAAAGGATAGCCAGTTCAATCTCGGCATTCTTTCGGCCAAGGGCATGGGCATGCCACAAGACCTGATCGAGGCCTACAAATGGTTCGCCATCGTTGCCAAAAGCGGCGATAAGGACGCGGCGGGCAAGCGCGACGAGATTGCCGCGGCCCTTTCGCCCGAGAAGATGAAACAGGCGGAAAGCAAGACCGCATTGTGGAAGCCTAAATCCATCGACCCTGCGGCCAATCTGGTCGACATTCCCGAATCCTGGCGCGAGAGCCGCGAATTGACCGCCAGCGTCGACATGGAGAAAGCGATTACCAACATCCAGCTCATCCTGAACGGTGAAGGTTTCGATGCTGGAACACCGGATGGAATCATGGGTGCCAAAACCAAGAAGGCGATCACAGCATTCCAGAAGGCCAACGGCATGACGCCCACCGGTGAGGTGAACGAGGCGTTGGTGCGTGTGCTTTTGGAGAAGAACAAGGCAGCGGCCGCACAGTGACTCGGTTGCTGGCCTCCCGGGCCTTGTCGTGTGTCCAGATAGACGCACTTCACCTTTGCCGGACAAGTCGTTCAAACTTTTCCGGATTTGGGAACAACTCGGTTTGACTTCGCGCGCGTCAGGGCGCAGAACGGAAACACGCATAATGTTTCCACACCTCGCCCGGCCCCGCTGTCGGGCAAACAATTATTCGGGTGCCGCGGGTGGGTATTTATCTCCCAATCGCCGAAATGTCCGTCAATGTGTTTGTGCTGCTGGCCATGGGCGGCGCGGTCGGCTTTCTCTCCGGCATGTTCGGTGTGGGTGGTGGCTTCCTGATCACGCCACTTCTGATCTTCTACAACATCCCGCCTGCGATTGCGGTCGCCACGGGCGCCAACCAGGTTATCGCCTCGTCCTTCTCCGGTGCGTTGGCGCATTTCAAACGTAAGTCGCTCGACCTGAAGCTGGGCACGGTCTTGCTCGCTGGCGGTATTGTCGGCGCATCGTTGGGTGTATCGGTCTTCGCCTATCTGCGGCGGCTGGGCCAACTCGATCTGATCGTCTCGTTGCTCTACGTGGCATTCCTTGGCGTTGTCGGTGGACTGATGCTGATGGAAAGCGTGCGCGCCATAAGACGCTCGCAGGGAGGGCAAACCGTGACGCTGCGCAAACCCGGGCAGCATAACTGGATCCATCGTCTCCCTTTAAAGATGCGATTCCGCGCCTCGAAACTCTTCGTCAGCGTGATCCCGGTTCTGGCGCTGGGCGCCTTTATCGGGTTCCTAGCGTCGATCATGGGCGTGGGCGGCGGTTTCATCATGGTGCCGGCGCTGATCTACCTCCTGAAAGTTCCGACCAATGTCGTTATCGGAACCTCGCTGTTTCAGATTATTTTCGTGGCTGCGTTCACGACAATTATCCATTCGACGGCCAACCAGACCGTTGACGTGGTGCTTGCCTTCCTTCTGATGGTCGGTGGCGTCGCCGGTGCGCAGTATGGAGCGCGTGTCGGGCAGCGGCTTCGCGGCGAGCAGCTGCGTGCGCTTCTTGCACTCCTTGTGCTGGCGGTCGCGCTGCGCCTCGGATTCGATCTCTTCTCCCGACCCGAAAGTGTCTACTCGCTGTCCGTGGGAGGCGTATGAGCGATGCGTCTTTGCTCCATTGTAACCACGCCTGTTTTACTCCTCTTGCCGGTTCTAGCAGCACGGGCGCAGAGTGAAATTCCGGAGAACATTCAGATCGGCCTTTCAACGGATCAGGTGTCGATCACCTCGGATTTCAGCGGCGCCGAACTCACCATCTTTGGCGCGCTGGACAATGCCGATCCGCTGGTCGCGCGGCAGGGGCGTTACGACGTGGTGGTGGTTCTGGAAGGGCCGCCACGCGCTGTCACGGTTCGCAAGAAAACGCGTGTTGCGGGTATGTGGATCAACACGCAATCGGTGATCTTCCGCGACGTTCCGGCTTCCTATTCCATGGCGCTGACACGTGCGCCTCAGGATATCACCGCGCCTGCCGGATATCGGCAGTTGGCACTGGGCGCCGGCAATCTGCATCTCCAGCCGCTCGATGCGGACGGCGATCCGAAAACGATCGAAGAATTCACCCGGGCGCTCCGTGAACGTAAGGAAGCGCAGGGGCTTTACTCGACACGGGCCGGTGGGGTGCGCTTTCTGTCGCAGAGTCTTTTTCGTGCGTCGCTCAGGCTGGCACCCAATGTTGCTGTCGGCACCCATCGGGCGCGCGCTTTCCTGTTCCGCAACGGCATGTTCCTGCGCGAGACTTCAGCGCAGCTTACCATTCGCAAAGCGGGCCTGGAACAACGTCTCTATCAGTTCGCCCACGAGAACAGCACGCTGTATGGCGTCTTTGCGGTGTTAATCGCTATCGTCACCGGTTGGCTCGGGCGGTTGATTTTCCGCAAGGACTGAGGTGGCAACCTAGCGCAACATGCTGCCTGCGATCGCGTAGATGCCCTGTCGGCCGAGCATGTAAGCCGTGAGCCGCTCGCGCGTGAACAGGCCGGCAAAGGCGCGGTCGCCCAGATTGAGGGTGCCCGTCAGACTGCCGAAAGCGGGCATGATGAGCCGGTGCCCATCAGATGCGAAACAAGCCCGCCGCACCGCGCGCCCGCGCCGAACGATACGCGCGCCAGGATGCAAATGCCCGGCGATCTCGCCGGGTCCAGCATCGCGTACCGGCTCGTGGCGGAAGGTCAATCCCTCAATGCTGACTTCTCGCGCGCAATGGCCGGGCAGATCCGGCGGTGGTGCGGGATCGTGATTGCCGGCGATCCAATACCAGTCGCGATCCGCGATCAGACTGACAAGCTGATTGCGGAATGGGGCGGGCATTTGTGCCGCGCCATCATCGTCGTGAAAACTGTCGCCGAGGCTGATGAGCGTATCTGGATTGTAATCGGTTAATACGTTTGCCAGCCGCGTCAGCGTCGCTGCGGTATCGTAGGGCGGCAGCATGCGCCCTCGTCGCGCATAGGACGCTCCTTTTTCCAGATGCAGGTCTGAGACGACCATCAGGTTCATCGCAGGGAAGAACAATACGCCGCGCCAGTCGCACACGGCCTCGTGCCCGGCGATCCGGATCGTCAGCGCGGTGCTTGCATCGGTTGCGGGTGCAAGGTTGTTCATGCCTCAAGTGCCTCCTGCATCAACTCCTCGCCCGAAAGCCTCGAGGCTTCGCCGAGCAGCGCCTCGTTTGCGTCGCCGGCCACCGCTTCCTTACCGATTTCGAGCATGATAGGCACAGCCAGAGGCGAAATACGTTCCAGCGATTTATGCACGATTCGCCCGCGAATGCGCGAGAGCATCTCGCCGAGCCTTCTAACATCGAGCAAGCCCTGCGCAGCATCCGCCCATGTGGCCTGCATGAGAATGTGGTCCGGCTCATGGGCCCGCAGAACGTCATAAATGAGGTCGGCGGAAACGGTCACCTGCCGGCCTGTCTTCTCCTGCCCAGGATGCCGCTTTTCGACCAGTCCGGAAATCAGCGCGCAATTGCGAAAGGTGCGCTTCAGAAGCCAGCTATCGGCAATCCACGCCTCCAGATCGTCGCCCAGCATGTCCTCGTCCAAGAGCGCGGCGAGGCTCAGCCTGCCGCTTTTCAGCATCGCCGCTACGTCGTTGAGGCCCCACACGGCGATGGCGTAATCGTTGGCGACGAAGCCAAGCGGATGCGCTCCAGCGCGTTCAAGCCGGCGGGTGAGAAGCATGCCGAGCGTCTGGTGGGCCAGCCGCCCTTCGAATGGGTAGAGTACCATGTAGGAGCGCGCGCCGCGCGGAAAGGTCTCAACCAGCAGATCCTCGCGGCGCGGCAGCACCGACTTGTCGCGCTGGATGGAAAGCCACTCCGCCACCTGCGTGGGCAGCGCTTTCCAGCGCTTCGGGTCGGCCAGCATGGCGCGCACTTCCGAAGCAAGATAGGTGGAAAGCGGAAACTTGCCACCGGCGTAATAGGGCACCTTTGCATCCTCGCCGCCGCCTGTTGAGACGAGGCATTCATTCTCGCGGAGGCCTTCGAAGCGCAGCACCTTGCCGGAGAAGAGAAACGTGTCGCCCTGCGTGAGCGTTTCGAGGAAATACTCCTCCACCTTGCCTAGCACGGGCCCGCCGCGTGAGGCGCTGCCCCGGCCAGGCCGCACCATGCGGATGTTGAGCATAGGGGATTCGACGATGGTGCCGACATTCAGCCGGTATTGCTGGGCGATGCGTGGATTGGCGATGCGCCAGAGGCCATCTTTGGTCTTGCGGATGCGGGCATAGCGTTCGTAGGTTTTGAGCGCATAGCCGCCGGTCGCCACGAAATCCACGATGCGGTCGAAGGTAGCCCGATCTAGTGCGGCATAGGGAGCTGCACTCGCCACCTCGCCATAGAGTACATCGGCGTCGAAGGGGGCGGCGCAGGCCGAACCAAGCACATGCTGCGCCAGTACGTCGAGCGCGCCGTCCACCAGTGGCGGTGTGTCCTGTGCGCCCAGATAGTTCGCCTCAAGTGCCGCGCGGCATTCCATTACCTCGAAACGGTTCGCCGGAACGAGGATGGCGCGGCTCGGCTCGTCCATGCGATGATTGGAGCGGCCGATGCGCTGTGCCAGTCGGCTCGCCCCCTTTGGCGCGCCCACATGAACGACCAGATCCACATCGCCCCAGTCGATGCCAAGGTCCAGTGTCGACGTGGCGACGATGGCGCGAAGGCTGTTGGTCTCCATCGCCTTTTCCACCTTGCGCCGCTGGCCGACATCGAGCGAGCCGTGATGCAGGGCAATGGGCAGATTGTCTTCGTTGGCGCGCCACAATTCACGGAACAGAAGCTCCGCCTGGCTGCGTGTGTTGACGAAGAGCAGCGTCGTGCGGTGCGCCTTGATGGCCTCATAGACCCTAGGAATGGCATAGAGCGCGGAGTGCCCGGCCCAGGGTACGCGTTCTTCCGTCTCCAGAATGGTGATATGTGGCTTGGCGCCACCCGACACGGTCACGATATCGGCCAGCGCATCGGGTGTGTCTTGCGCCACCAGCCAGCGGCGCAGTTCATTGGGCTCGGCCACGGTCGCGGAAAGCCCGATGGTCTGAAGCTCCGGTCGCATGCGCCGCAGTCTTGCAAGCCCCAGCGAAAGCAGATGCCCGCGCTTGGAGATCACCAGCGAGTGCAACTCGTCGAACACCACGAAACGCAGGTTGGAAAAGAACCGGTCCACATCGGGCGAGGCGATCAGGAGAGCAAGTTGTTCAGGGGTGGTGAGGAGAATGTCGGGCGGGGCGTGTTTCTGCCGCTGGCGCTTGTGAGCGGGGGTGTCGCCAGTGCGTGTCTCCATCGTCACCGGCAGTCCCATTTCGGCTACAGGCATGTTCAGATTGCGCTGAATGTCAACGGCGAGCGCCTTGAGCGGCGAGATGTAGAGCGTATGGACACCGCGGCGTGCTTCGCCAGATTTTCGTTTCGGCCGGGCTGCGAGGTCCGTAAGGGTGGGCAGGAAACCGGCAAGGGTTTTGCCGGCGCCGGTCGGCGCGATCAAGAGCGCTGAACGGCCGGCCCGTGTGCGCGCCAGGAGTTCGAGCTGATGCGTACGCGGCTGCCACCCACGCGTAGCAAACCATTCGCCGAAGCGCGCTGGCAGGAAGGAGGCGGCGATGCCGTCGATGGGGTGTGTCCGGTGTTCCAAGATGAACTAGAACTAAACCAGAACGGAGAAGGCGCCAAGGGGTGCTCTGAGCATCTACTCAGATAACCGAAACTCAGACGGAATCGCTCACCGCACTCCAGGCTGCGGCGCGGCGCAGGATGTCCTGAAATCGTTCGCCCGCCTCTTCCAGCGCACCGGAGTTGTCGATAACGGTCGCGTCGTTGACGGTCAATTCCTTGGCGTGCGCGCGATCGAGACGTGCCAGAACCTCGTCGCGGGTTTCGCGTCCGCGGTTCGAAAGCCGCTGAGCCAGAACCTCGGGGGAGGCTGTTACGATCACGACGATCACATTGCCGTAGCGCTCACGCAGCAGCGGAATGACGGCGCGCGAAACGTTTGCCACGGCCACATGGCCTTCACGCACGATACCGTCGACGCTGGCAGGAAGAGCGTATTTCAGCCCATTCGCTTCCCAGCTCACGGCGAACGCGCCCCCGGTTTCGGCTTCGTTGAAAGCGGCGCGTGTCAGACAGTCGTGCGCTTCTCCGGCGCCGTCAATCTCCCGGGTGATGACGCGGCGCACGAAGGTCACGTCGCTGTCATGCGGCCGGAGGCGCTGGCGGGCATAATCCATCACCGAGTCCTTACCGGCACCCGAAGGGCCAGCGACGGCGACAAACACACCATGCCGGATCGGGAAATCCTGTTCGTCGATGACGCGCTCCAGCGTGGCCGATGCCCTCATGCCACCCGTGCCCCTTCGCGCCAAACCGACCGCACGATCGGTACATGTTCATCCACCCGCACGCGGATGACATCGCCTCGACGTCCCTGTTCGAGGATACCTCGGTCATCGAGCCCAACGGCCTCCGCCGGGTTCTTCGTGACCATGGCTACGGCCTGAGGCAGCGAGATGTGCTCGACCGTTTCGCCCAGCGCAAAGGCAGCCTGGACGAGACTGAAGGGTATGTAGTCGGAAGACAGGATGTCGAGCGTCTCGCCCTCGGCCAAGCTGCGGGCGGAGACATTGCCCGAATGAGAGCCGCCGCGCACGACATTGGGTGCGCCCATCAGCACCTGCATGCCGGCGTTGCGCGAGGCGGTCGCAGCCTCTTGCGTGGTGGGGAATTCCGCCACACGTACGCCCTGTGTTGCTGCCTCGTCCACGTGTTCCATCGTGGCGTCGTCATGGCTCGCCAGTATGATGTCGTTCTTCCGACAGAACTCCGCAATGGCATTGCGGTGACGGCTCGAATAGGTCTTTGATTGGGTGACGCGCTTGTCGCAAAACCGGCGGAAGTCTTCTTCCGTCATGCCGGTCTTGTTCATGTAGTAGACCTTGTAGGTCTCGATGCTGGTAAACTGGCGCTGACCTGGCGAATGATCCATAAGGGAGGCAAGCTTCACCCGCCCATCCCCCTGGAAAAGTTCGAAGCCCTCCAGGCAATCGGGGGCGGAAACTTCGCAGCGCAGGTGCAGGAAATGATCGGCCCGCAGGCGGCCAGCCTCAAGACTATTCTCGATGGCATGCGCCAATGCACGCATTTCCTGCGTGTCGAGATTGCTGTCCTCGTCGAGACCGATGCGCAGCGCGTCGAACACGGTGGTGATGCCGGAGGATGCGATCTGCGCGTCGTGCGCCAGCACGGATGCGATCGGGTTCCAGCGCACTTTCGGGCGTGGCGCATAATGACGCTCTAGGTGGTCGGTGTGTAGTTCCACAAGACCTGGCAGCAGGTAGTCGCCGTCCATGTCCTCGCCGACGGAGCCGTTGCCGGTGGCAATATCGACGATGCGCCCGTCGCGGATGGCGACGCTGCCCTCGACGACCTCGTCCGGCAGTACAATGCGGGCGTTTCTCAGTAACAGTTCTTGCGTCATTATCAGGCGGTCTTTCTTGCTTTGTTCCAGCCGAGCGTGTGGGAGGATCTCACCTGAAACGGTGCGCCCGGCTCCGGCTCGACGAACAGCGCCAGCGAGCCGATTTCCAATGGTTCCGACAATAGCGGCCCGAAGAAGGCGTCTATGGCCCGCTCCATGCGAACCGCCTCGGTCTGCGGCACACGGCCCGTCAGCGTCATGTGAAAGCGGAACTCCTCGAATACGTAAGGATATCCCCATTTGTGGAGATTTTTGAGCTGACCTGGCGACAAACCTTCCGGATTGCGCCGCTCCAGCTCCTCGGTTGTCAGAGGCGCGCGGAAAGGCTCGAAAGCCTCCACGATGTTGCCGGCCAGCGTATCGAGTCCTTCGGAGCCTTCCTCAGGCACCAATGCAAAGAACCCGTCGAGGCGGCGTACGACCGCGCGGGGAATGACGACCGGCTCTGTGCGTTCGCAGAACTTCGCAAGCGCGGCAATCAGTGTCTGCTCGTTCTCGTTTTCTGTCAGGCGGAAGGGAGCCTTCAATGTCGCGTGGAAACCGTAGCGGCGCGCAGCGGCTGTGTGGAAGGAAATTTCCGCGGCCGAAAAGGGGCCGGCCTCCACAGGCGCTATCGGCTGACCGGTAAACGCGTCGCGTCCGAGCCAACGGGCAGCGGCCCGCGTGAGCGGGTCTTCTTTTTCGGGTGTGAAGTAAATTGCATAGCGCATGAGCATATCCTCGCCGATCGCGATGCAATAGGCGATTTGTGTGACAGGATAACGAATCCCTGGACAGGATCGTAAAGGCTAGCAGCCAATTTCAGTGGCGTCATCATCCTCATGACTGCTTGCCGATCAAACGCTGGCGCAGCACGTTGGAGATATTGTCGAAGACAAAGACCACCAGCAGGATAAGCATGACCATATAGGCCACGTTTTCCCAGTCCTGGTTCGTGCGCATCGCCTCCCACAGTTTGAGGCCGATACCACCGGCGCCGACGGCACCGATAATCGTGGCCGAACGCGTGTTGGACTCCCAGAAATAAAGCGACTGGCTCAAGAACACCGGCAGCACTTGCGGGACCACGCCATAGCGCTGCACCGAGGAGGGGGACGCGCCGACGGAGCGCACGCCTTCGCGCTGTTTGTCATCGATGTTTTCCAGCGACTCCGAATAGAGTTTCCCGAAGGTGCCGGTGTCGGTGAAGAAGATCGCCGAGATGCCGGCCAGTGGCCCCGGCCCGAACGCGCGGGTGAAGAACAGCGCCCAGATGAGCATATCCACCGAGCGCAGGAAGTCGAAAAAGCGCTTCAGCACCTGGTTAAGAAGCCGGTTCGGCATAATGTTGCGCGCCGCGACGAATGCGAGCGGGAAGGCTAGCAGAGAGGCGAGAACAGTACCGGCGAAGGCCATGACTATGGTTTGCAGGAGCTTTAGCCAGACATCGCCATGCTGCCAGTCGGCGTTGTTGACGAAATTGCTCCAGGCGAGCGACAAATTGGAGCGGCTCGCCTCAATGCGTTCACCGAAGAAGATCGTTCCCATAACTTCGTTCGCCGATTTGCCCCAATAGGGCGAGCGGGTGTCGAAGAAGAAATTTTCCCAACCCAGGAAACGGCGACGGGCCTTTACCTCGTCATCCTCGATCTCGGCGCGCCCGGCAAAACCGAAGCGCACGATGACCTTGGCGCCGGGGGCGCGCTGATTTGCCCAATCCGGCAGCGGTCCACGCGCGTTCACGGCAGACCCTTCCGCGATGTCGAGTTCCAATGTTTCACCCTTGTGCGTGACAGTGACGAAACCCGGCCGGACGCTGATACGCGTGTTGCCGCCAAACGAGACATCTGCGTTGACGACCGACTCTTCCCGCATCACGACAGGTTCTGCCGCTGCCGTATTCTCGATGTCGATAGGCGCGGTGGCGGGGCTCTCGGCCGTGTTGTCGGACGGCGCCGCGGGGCCCAGGAAGTCGCCGCCGTCCGACCCGTCCGTTTTTGTATCCAAGGAACCGAGGAAACCCGCACCGCTGGTTTCGCCGCCGGTCGACGCCTCGGTTGCGGCCGAAGCACGGCGGCGTTCCACCATCGCCGTTTCGGTCGTCAGCCATTCCGGTTTGGGGTTGCTGCCAAGCGGTGAGAAGCGTGGGAATGAAACGTCGAGTGCGTCACCGTCGTACTCGATATCCGGGCGAACCTCATAGGACACCCAATCGGCCAGATAACTGCCGGCAATGTCCCAATTCCCACCCGAAAGCACTTGACCCACGGCAAAGAGCCACCAGGCGAAAACCATGTAGAACGCGATCGCGCCTATGATGAGAACACCGCGCAGGCGCTCCATGAGCGGACGGTGAAAAACGTCCGCATGGCGCGCAACCAGGGCGTTGGCTTCGGTCTCGGTCATGTTCAGCCTCCCCGGCCGAATTCGAAGGCCTGCTTGCCGACGAGGCGGCCGCGCAACCAGGCAGAGAACTGGTCGACCGCGACGATGGTGCAGAACAGAAGAAGGATGATAGCGAGCGTCTTGGCTTCGTGGGTGCGGCTGATCGAAAGGCGCAGCGCTTCGCCGATACCGCCGCCGCCCACCGCACCGATGATGGTGGAGGCGCGCACGTTGATCTCAAGACGCAGCAGTGCATAGCTCAGGAAGTTGGGCATCACTTGCGGCACGATGGAAAACCACACGCGTTCAACCCAGTTCGCACCGGAGGCGCGCAGGCCTTCCTCGGCCTTCATGTCGGCGTTCTCGACCACTTCGAAGAACATCTTGCCGAGCGCACCGATCGTGTGGATCGACACGGCGATGATGGCGGGCACGGCCCCGATGGTTAGCACGGCGAGAAAGAAGCCTGCGATCACGATCTCGGGGAAAGCGCGCAGCAGTTCCATGAAACGGCGCACGAAGAAACGCAGCCAGCGCTGCGTCGTCAGATTCGAAGCGGCCAGAAAACACAGAATGAAACCGAGGCCGAAACCTATGAGGGTGGAAACCAACGCAATGTTGATTGTCTCCAGCATCTTGTAGAAATATTCGGGAAGGTAGAGGGTTTCGGTGAAATAAATCCGTCCGTCCGGATAGTTGTATTTCAGGCTGCCATCATCATAGGGCGAGGGCAGGTCGAATAGAGCGCGCCAGATTTCCCAGCCATCGCGCGGCAACATCTGACCGACGAAATCGAACAGATAGGGAAGCCGGTCGAAAAACTTGCCGGCGTTCGATTCATTGGCAAACCAGAGCGAACCGCTCATGGCGAGCACCATGAACACGATGCCGCCAATGGTGTAGAGCCGGCGGCGGCCGGCCAGTTCGCGCCAGTGGCGCTCCACGGCCTGGCCTGCCTCGGAAAGAAGCGGGGAGTGGGTCGTTGCTGTCATTTTGGCACGCCTGTGCGACAACGCCGCCGGCTGAAAGCCGGCGGCGCGTCGGATTACGGGAACGGGATCAGGAACCGATCTTGGAGCGACGGGCGTCGATGATCGGCTCGTAGAATGCCGGAGTCACTTCGGTGTACCCCTTGTAGTCGCCGCCCTGGATGGCTGCGAAACACTCCGGATCGGATTCCGGCATCTCCATCATGAAGGCCTTGAAGGTGTTCTTCATGTCGGCGTCCATGGAGGTGCGGATCACGACCGGACCGTTCGGGATCAGCGGAGACTTCCACAGCTCCACCAAGTCGTCCATGTCGAGAATGCCCTTTTCGACCATCTTGTGCAGGTTGCCGGAGGTGTAGCCGTCGGAGAACTCGCCAACGCCGGAAGCCCAGGTGGTGCCGGCGTCGAACGTCCCCTTCACCACTTCGAGAACCAGGTTCTCGTGGCCGCCGCCGAAACCTGTCTCGCTAAAAAACTCCTCAACCGGTGCGCCGACGGCTTTAGGCAGGGTGACGGAGGGAATAAGGAAGCCCGAAGTGGAATCCGGGTCGGCGAAGCCGAGCTTCTTGCCTTTCATGTCCTCGAGTTTGGTCAGTCCCGAATCCTTGCGGGCCACCATAACGGAGTGATAGCCGGTGGAGCCGTCGGTCTGCACCGTGGTCAGGATCGGCTCTACGGCCTCCGGATTCTCCAGATAAACCTTCGCATAGCCGGACGCGCCGAGCTCGGCATAGTCGAGCGTGCCGCCGAGCAGGCCCTGAATCACGCCGTCATAGTCGGCGGCCGGGAACAGCGAAACCTTCTCGACGCCCAGAACCTCGGGAAGCTTATCGACCATGCACGAGAAATTGCGCAGGCGGTCGGCCTCGTTTTCGCCGCCCAGAATGCCGATGCGGAATTCCTTGAGGTCTTCGGCCTGTGCGCCGCCGACTGTCATCGCGGTGAGCGCAACGGCGCCCATAAGAGCTTTCTTGAACATGACGTCTCTCCATTTGTTGCCGACTTTGCCGGCGGGTTTTCAAGCAGAAGGGCCCGTTACGCGGGCGAGACGATCCCGTTGATCAGACGGCGGCGAGTTCCGGCACGGTCTGAGCGGATTTCCTGGCCGGTTGAGGTGTCGGCACGTTTATGCTGGTGGATGTGATGGCTTCCGACAGTTCCGCGCCGTCCTCACCGCCATAAATGGCCCGCACGGCTTCGCTGGTCAGCGCCTCGGGCGGCCCGTCGAAAACGACTGCGCCCTTGGCCATGCCGACGATGCGGCTGCAATAGGCGCGTGCCGTATCCAGTGTGTGCAAGTTGGTGACGACGGTTATGCCCTCACGGGCGTTGATGTCGGCAAGCGAATCCATCACCACCTTGGCATTGAGCGGATCGAGCGAGGCGATCGGCTCGTCGGCGAGGATCACCTTCGGCTCCTGCATCAGGGCGCGCGCAATCGCCACACGCTGCTGCTGGCCACCCGAAAGTGTGCCGGCGCGCTGCAGCGCCGTCTGGGCGATGTCGAGACGTTCAAGCGCGGAAATCGCGCGAATGCGCTCCTCGCGGGTGAACATATTCATCAGGTTAAGGACGGTGGAACGGTGGTTGAGCCGGCCAAGCAGGACATTGGTCAGGACGTCAAGGCGCGGCACCAGATTGAATTGCTGGAAGATCATCGCGCAGTCGCGCTGCCAGCGACGAAGCTCCGCCCCCTTCAGGGCCGAAACCTCTTTGCCATGAAAAAATATCGATCCCTCGGAAGGATCGATCAGGCGGTTGATCATGCGCAGAAGCGTCGATTTGCCAGCGCCGGAACGGCCTATCACGCCGACCATCTGGCCCTGTCCGATCTCCAGTTCCACGTCGCGCACAGCCGTATTCGATCCGAAGCGCCGGGTAACCTGACGAATTTCAAGCATATGCTTTTCCCGTTAGTGCCTTGTTGCGGCTCCCTCGGGCGTTTCCACGCCCTTGTGGTTCCACCGCCTAACGGGTGTGGATGAAACCTGCGTGTCGTTCAGATGACGGTTTCTTGACGACTCACAGGGTCGGGTTGGCCCATCAGTGCCCGACCCTGCGGTCGTAGCGCGCTTGCGCTTTCTCGATGTTCGGCAGTTGCCGGGCAATCCAGCCTGTGATGCCCTCCATGACCGAAATCAGATCCCGACCCGTCACTGTGAGCGAATAGCTTACCTTGGGCGGAACCGTCGGCTCTACGTGCCGGTCGATCAATCCGCTACGACAAAGCGTTTTGAGATTCTGCGAGAGCACTCGTTCGCTGATGCCCTCGACACAGTCGCGCAGTTCGTGGAACCGCCGCGTGTTATCTTTCAGAGCCCATAGGATCAAAAGCGTCCAGCGATTCGTGATCGTCTGAAAAATCTCGCGGCCGGGACAATCGCGATGCATCGGATCGCTGTCAGCGGTGTTGCGGCTTACTTTCATGTCAGGTCCAGATAATATGAGCCATACTTTTAGAAGGTAATAAGCTTACTTATTGTTAGTGCTCTTGCAAAGGAGCAATCATATGCATGAACCAATCAGAATCGCGGTGATATACGGCAGCAACCGCGAGGGGCGGTTTTGCGAAACAGTCGGCAATTGGGTTGTTGGACAGCTCAGCGCCAATGAAGCGCTTTCGATCGACGTGCTCGATCCGCTGGAGCTCGGATTGCCGGAAAGAATGGGCAAGGACGAGCCGGCCAGCGTGAAGACGTATCTGGCCAGGCTCGCGCAGGCCGACGGCTTTGTCGTCGTAATGCCCGAATACAATCATGGCTATCCGGCTTCGCTGAAGCATATGATCGACACGGCCTATTACGAATGGCGGGCGAAGCCGGTCGCTTTCGTTTCATATGGCGGAATTGCCGGCGGCTTGCGCGCGGTTGAGCAACTGCGTCTCGTCTTCGCCGAACTGCACGCCGTCGGTCTGCGGGACGGCGTCAGCTTTGCAAACGCCTGGACCCAAGTAGATGAGACGGGGCGGTTTCAGCCGCCGGTGGAATCGGCAAATGCGCTTCAGGCGATGAGCGGCGAGTTGGTTCTATGGGCAAGGGCCTTGCAGCCTGTCCGCCGCGAGATGGCCCTCGCCAAGGCTGGCTGAATCCCTGGAACCCGGATCGAGGAATTTACAGATGGATCACAAAGAAAGCGAAATCCAGTTCTATACGCTGGTAAACATTTTTACGCCGACAACAGGAAAGCTGGATGCGCTCCTGGAATTACAACTGGCCGAGATGAAGGCCATGAGCACGGCTGCAAGAAAAGCGGGTTGGCGCGGCAATGAAGTCTACAAGGCCAAGGACGGCACGCGGCTCATCGTCGTTACCCGCTTTCGATCGGAAGCAGACAAGGAGACATGGGCGCAAACCGCGATGTTTCAGGACCATATCGCCCGCATCGGCCCCTTGGTCGAAACCGTTGAATCCATCCCCGTGGAACTTTCAGGCGTACATGGTGCCCCTTCCCGATAACCACGACCGGCGCGTATGCTCCGGACACGGGTTCGCCTGCATCCCGGACCTGTTCATGCTAGTGACACTGTCGATGCGAGCGATGAGAGCGTATAGATGAACGAGAATACAGCTTCTGGGGCTTGCCTTTGCGGCGCCGTAAAGTATCGGGTTTCAGGCGCATTCGAGAGCTTCTTTCTTTGCCATTGCTCACGCTGCCGGAAAGGGACGGGAGCGGCCCACGCGGCCAACCTCTTCTCTGCCAGGGCGCAAATTGCCTGGCTTGCGGGCGAAGACCAGGTCAAGACCTACCGCGTTCCTGGAACCCGGCACGAGAGAAGTTTTTGCACGGAATGTGGGTCGGCGTTGCCGCGGGTTCAGCCAAATGGAGGGCGTCTCGTCGTGCCGGCCGGCGGTCTCGATTCGCCGGTCGACATCCGGCCCGATGCGCATATCTGTATGGCCAGCAAGGCGAATTGGGACGAGGATTTGGAGAGCGTCGAGAAGTTCGACGGATTTCCTGATTGAATCTCGGCTGACCTGGCTGAGTCTTTGTATTGACGCTTCCTCGCAGGTCGGGCAGCAACAGTTTTCCGCTCATTTTCGAGTGCAGCCCGTTATCGGCAGGGTCCGCCCATGAATGCTCAACGCGTAAAACAGCTAGAAGGTCGCTCGCTGGTCATCGCCATGTGGGGAAACCTGTTTATGAGCGTCGCTGGTATACTTGCGGCCATCCTCTCCAATTCGACGGCGATTATGCTCGATGGCTTGTTCTCGCTCATCGGGTTTGCGGCAGCATTTCTGGGGCGGCGGATCAGCCGCACGGTGGATGCCGGTCCCGACAGGTTACGCCCCCTCGGATATGCGGCCGACGAAGCGCTGTTTTCGACCTTCCGCGCGCTGTCGCTACTCGGGCTTGTATCGTTCGCCGTCGCATCGGCAGGTATGAGCATCTACAACTATATCCGTGGTGCAGCCACCCCGTCACTGAATTTCGGTCCGCTCTTCATCTATTTCGCTGTTATAGGAGTCTTCTGTTTCCTGCTCTGGGCGATACATCGCTACACCTGGTCGCGCACCGGCAAGGTCAGCGACATTCTAAAGCTGGAGGCAAAGGCCGCGGTGTTCGACGGTATCATCACCCTGGCGGCGGGTGTCGGTCTCGGTGCCGTTTATCTCTTTCGCGATGGCTTTCTTGCTCCGATCGCACCGATCGGCGATTCCATCGTTGTGCTCATTCTTTGCCTGACCGTCATCGGTCAGTATCTGCGCGATGTGCGCTCCGGTATGGGTGAGCTCGTCGGCATCACAGCGAGCCCCGATTCTATCGCCACGGCCCGTCGCGCTGTCCGCCCGACATTGCGCGAAGACGGGGGAATCCTTACAGATCTGTCGGTCACGAAGCTCGGTCGCACGCATCTTGTTATCGTTTACTACGATCCCATGCGACCGGTAACTGCAAAGATAATCGATACGTTGAACTTGCGGATGATCCGCGATCTGCGCGCGGCTTTACCGGGTGCGGACGTGCTGCTCATGGTGAGCGAGTATCCGCGTCGCTGGCCTGATGAGGTCAACCCATATTGAAGCGCGCCACGAGAGTGTGGTTCTTCGTGTCTTAGGGGTTGCGTCGCATCAACCGCCGCACAGCCGTCCCTGCGCGACGCCGTATTCAGCCGCAAGCCGGTCCACGAGCGCGCCTGCACCAGTGATTTCGCTGACCGCGCCGATGCCCTGGCCACTGCCCCAAATGTCGCGCCAAGCCTTGGCGTCGGCGCTGGCAAAGTTCATCTTCGAAGGATCGGCCTCCGGCAGATCGTCGGGATCCATTCCGGCCTTGACGATGGAGCCCTTCAGATAATTGCCGTGCACGCCGGTGAAGAGATTGGAATAGACGATATCAGCCGCACGCGAGGAAACGATCATTTCCTTGTACTCGTCGTTGGCGCGCGCCTCGCGGGTGGCGATGAAGGGCGAACCGATATAGGCAAGGTCCGCACCCATGGCCTGCGCGCCCAGCACGGCCCCGCCACTGGCGATGGCGCCGGACAGAAGCAGCGGTCCATCGAACCATTGCCTGATTTCCTGCACCAGGGCGAAGGGGGATAGCGTACCGGCATGGCCGCCAGCACCTGCCGCCACCGCGATCAGCCCGTCCGCGCCCTTTTCGATGGCCTTGCGGGCATGGCGGTCGTGAATGATGTCGTGCAGCACGATGCCGCCATAGGAATGGATCGCGTCGTTGACCTCGGGCACGGCGCCGAGCGAGGAGATGACGATCGGCACCTTGTATTTCACGCACATCGTCAGGTCGTGCTCGAGCCGCTTGTTCGACATGTGCACGATCTGGTTGACCGCGAAGGGCGCGGCCGGCTTGTCCGGGTTCTTGGCGCTGTAATCGGCCAGTTCCTCGGTGATCTGCGCCAGCCACTCGTCGAGCTGGCTTTCCGGCCGCGCATTGAGCGCCGGAAACGAGCCCACGATGCCGGCCTTGCACTGCTCGATGACCAGCGGCGGATGCGAGATGATGAACAGCGGCGCCGCGACCACGGGCAGTTGAAGATTGTCTTTCAGCACGGACGGCAGCGCCATCGTGACCTCCCAACACTTTTGACGTTTTCGTAAACGTAAGCCCTAAAGGGATCGGCGATGCGAGGCAAGATGGCATGGCCGGGCCTTCACCGTCATGCCATCTTTCGGGGGGAGACCGGATCGCGCGCTTTCAATGCCGTGCCGTTTGTGCCAAATCCGGACAAGAAACAGAAAAGGCATGCGGCGCCCGCGCGCCGTTCGGACCGGAAGCGACATGTCGGCAAGCGAGCTGGAAACCGCGCTGAAACACGCGCTCGCCAAGGGCGAAGCGTCGAATCCGGCGTTTCGCCAGCGCGTCTATCGTGCCGCGGTCGACGCGCTGGAGCGCACGCTCGCCGCCCAGACCGATGCGGATCCGGAGCAGGTCGCCGACCAGAAACGTCGGCTCGCCGATGCCATCAGGGCCGCCGAAGCCGCATATCAGCAGCCGGCGGAGGAAAAGGCCGAACCGGAAGTCGCCACGGTCTCGCCGGAAGTGCGCGCCGAACGGCGCACCGCGGCGCCTGGCCCCGAAGTCGCCCTGCGCGCCGAACCGCGTCCGGAGACGCCGGATGCCGCGCCGCGACGATCCCCGGGCGACGATATGCGCATCGATGCGCCCGAGCGCGGCGACCGGCAGTCGCAGCGCCGCGGCGCGCCCTTCGCGAAACTTCTGGCGGGAGCCGTCGTCCTCGCGCTGATCGTCGTCGGTGTCTGGTGGGTGATCACCACCGGCGCCTTCCAGTCGGCGGAAGAGCGCGACACATCGGTTCCCAACCCGCCGGTCCGGCTCGAAAACGAGAGCTTTGAGGGTACGCCCGATCCCGGCACGTCGAACGCGCCGGCGCGTCTCCCCTCCGGTGCAAGCCGCGACGAAGGCTGGATCACCCTGTTCCAGCCGGCGGATCCGACGACCCTTTCGCTGGTCGGCAATGCCTCCGCCACGATCGAAAGCGATGCCACCAGCCAGTTCGCGCGCATCATCTCGCCAGACGCCGCAAGCCCGGTCGTCGTCGACATTCCGCCCGGCGCGCTGCAGGCGCTTGCGGGACGCACGGCGCAATTCTCGATTGTCGCGCGGTCGGACGACAATGCACCGACGCAGATGTCGGTCACCTGCGATCTCGCCGGCGTTGGCGATTGCGGACGCCTGCGTTTCTCTGTCACCCAGAATGACAACGAATTCCTGTTCCGCGTCGATCTTCCCGCGAGCGCGAGCTCGGTCGGCGCCGGCAGCCTTTCGATCGTGACCGACATCGAAAATCAGGGCCGCGCCGTCAAGCTGTCCGACGTGCGCGTGCGCGAATTGTCCGAGTAGGACGGTCTAGTCCCGGTCGAGCGCGTCCGGGCCCGTGCCGATGATCTTCGGGTCGGGGCTGCCGATCGCGTCGCGGTCCTTGCCCTCGTAGTCGATGTTCAGCAGGATGTGCCGCAGAACTTCCAGCCGGCCGCGCCGCTTGTCGTTCATGCGAATCACGGTCCA
>ENA-ORCW01000395-ORCW01000395.1-marine-metagenome-genome-assembly--contig:-NODE-395-length-29539-cov-3.437275_pt1 | contig 29539 bp, 33 predicted proteins | sample MGYA00237784_ERZ508517 | MGnify/ENA primary metagenome ERZ508517 (study PRJEB26187, sample SAMN06268979) | marine metagenome | isolation source: Tt ae E1 feedstock associated aerobic enrichment on... | reverse complement strand
TGCCGGATACATGGATGAGGACAGCTACATCTATGTAATGACCCGGACCGACGACATCATCAATGTCGCCGGCCACCGCCTTTCGACCGGCGGCATGGAGGAAGTGGTGGCGGAGCCCCCCGCCGTAGCCGAGTGCGCAGTCATCGGCATCGCCGACCCACTCAAGGGCCAGGTGCCCTGCGGCTTCGTCGTGCTGCACGGCAAAGCCGCGATCGACATGGAAACGGTGGAAAACGAACTGGTCGCCATGGTGCGCGAGCGGATCGGGCCGGTCGCGGCCTTCAAGAAGGTTGTCTCCGTCGCGCGGCTGCCAAAAACACGCTCGGGAAAAATCCTGCGCGCCACCATGCAGAAAATCGCCGACCATCAGGAATGGACCATGCCGGCCACCATCGACGATCCGGCAATCCTCGACGAAATCAGCGCGGCGCTGGATAAATCCGGTCAGTGACGCGGCAGCGCGTCTAAATCGTCCCGTCACGCTTGACCTTGCCGCAAGTGCGGCGCAGGGTTCGGCGAATTTCGGCATAAGGATGGACCATGGCACTGGACGGCAAGACGGCAATCGTAACGGGCGGCGCGGGCGGCATCGGCTATGCGATCGCCGAACGCTTCCTGCGCCATGGCGTCAAGGTGGTCATCGCCGATCTGGAAGGAGAAAAAGGCGCGCAGGCGCTCGCGGATCTGCAGAAACTGGGCGATGCCCGCTTCGTTAAGGCGAATGTTAGCAAGCGCCTCGACGTTCACAACATGCTGGCCGAAACCATCGATGCGTTCGGCGACGTGGACATCCTCGTCAACAATGCCGGCATCGTGCATTCGGCGAATTTTCTCGACCTCAAGGAAGAGGACTTCAACCGCGTGCTCGATACCAATCTGAAGGGCACCTTCCTGGCCGGACAGGCCGTGGCACGCTACATGGTGGAGAAGGTGGAGAACGGCGGCGCGGCCGGCACCATCATCAACATGTCATCGATCAACGCGGTTCTCGCGATCCCCGAGCAGATCGCCTATTCGGTCTCCAAGGGCGGCGTGAATCAGCTCACCCGTGTGATGGCGCTGGCGCTGGCGCCTTACGGCATCCGCGTCAATGCCATAGGACCGGGCTCGATCATGACCGACATGCTGGCCAAGGTGAACAACGACCAGGCCGCCCGCAACCGCATGCTCTCCCGCACGCCGCTCGGGCGGGCGGGGGACCCGGGTGAAATCGCCTCTGTGGCGACTTTCCTGGCTGACGACGATTCGAGCTATGTGACCGGACAGACGATCTACGCCGATGGCGGACGTCTGCCGCTGAACTATACGGTGGAGGTCAAACCGGAGATCTCCTGACAAAACGCTGTCACCTCGAGTCGGCGATAATACTCCTGCCAAATCAGGAGATTGTTGCCATGATCGACTTCCCAGGGAGCGTCCTAGACGCCGTCCGGCGCTGGACCCACCAAGCCCGCGAGCGCCGGCGACGCATCTTGACAAGGCGCATGCTGAACGACCTGCCAGCCGCCATACAGCGCGACATCGACTGGGATCCGACCAGCCGCTGCCGCCGTTGATCCATTAGCCTTCACAGGAACTATGATGAACAATCGCAGCAGAATCGGCTTCGTCTTCATCGAGAATTACGCCGACTGGAAATACGAGCCATGATGGCACGCGAATTCCGGACCGTCTGAGCGCACTTCACTTCGCGCTATGTTCTTTCCGCCTTCCTGACGGAATGTTGTCAGGAGAGCTATGGCATTCTGGTTTCATCGAAGAAGATGGAGGTTGCGAAATATGCCCGATACATTGCCGTTGAACGCGGTGGTCTGGGCGGAGATTCCTGTTACCGACCTCGATGCCGCACGGGCCTTCTACACGGCGGTTGTCCAGAACGAGCTCGAATTGCGCGAGGACGGTCCGAATCCGTTCGCCGTTTTCGCGAGCAAGGATCCACAGGAAGCGGTGTCCGGACACATTTATCCCGGCAAACCAGCACCGGCGGGTACCGGACCGACCGTTCACTTCGCCGTGCCCGCGCCGCTCGAAAATGCCATGGAGCGTGTCACAAACAATGGCGGCCAACTGGTATCATCCATAATCACTATTCCTGGCGGCCGTTTCGTGTATTGTCTCGACCCCGACGGAAACAGCTTCGGAATTTTTGCGTGAGGAGAAAAACGCATGCGCCGTGCTGACCGACTTTTTCAGATCGTCCAGCATTTGCGGGGCGGGCGTCTGGTTACTGCCCGTCTTTTGAGCGAGCGTCTCGAAGTTTCCGAGCGCACGATCTATCGCGATATCGCCGACCTTCAATCCACCGGCGTGCCGATCGATGGCGAGGCCGGCGTGGGCTATTTGATGCGGGAGGGGTTCGAACTTCCCCCGCTCATGTTCACGCGTGACGAGATCGTGGCACTGGTCGCCGGCGCGCGCATGGTGCGTGCCTTTGGCGGCGCCGCCATGGCGCGCGCAGCCGAGGAGGCCTTGATCAAGATCGGAACCGTGCTGCCCGAGCCTGAACGGGGCCGCATCGCCCGCACCGAGATCCACACACCGCGCTGGGTGGTCAGCGACATGGACCGCCAGACAATCGACGCGCTTGAGCGGGCCGTGGAAACCCGCGACGTGCTTTCCGTCACCTACCGTGACGAGGCCGGGCGCGACACGGAGCGCGACGTGCGCCCACTCGGGCTCTGGTTCTGGGGAAAGGTATGGACCTTGGTGGCCTGGTGCGAACTGCGCGGCGATTTCCGCACCTTCCGCATCGATCGCATCGCAACGATGAAAGCCGCCGGACGCAGCTTCCGCCCTGAACGGGGAAAGCAACTCGCCGACTTCTACCGTCGGATGGAGATGCACGAAGCGATGATTGGAAAGGCTTACGCCAGCTGAAACGACGCTCCCCGGTTACCGGAGAGCGTCTTCGATCACAAATCAGGACTGTTCGTCGTCTTTGTCGCCCTCGCCTTCGTCGTCGTTGGATTTCAGCGACGAAAGCTTGGCAAAGACAGCGTCGGCATCGAGCTCCTGCTCGTCGGAAGACGACTCGGACGGCGCCTTGTCAGCGACTGGCAAATCCTCTGTCTCGGAGGCCGGCAGCAGGGTTTCCCCCGAGCTTTCCGGCGCCGGCGCATAGCGCGCGGCACGCTGCACTTCCAGGTCCAGATCGATCTGCGAACAGAGACCCAGCGTAACCGGGTCCATGGGCACGAGGTTCGCCGAGTTCCAGTGAGTGCGTTCGCGAATCGCTTCGATGGTCGATTTGGTGGTGCCGACCAGGCGCGAAATCTGCGCATCCTTCAGCTCGGAATGATTGCGCACGAGCCAGAGGATGGCATTGGGGCGATCCTGGCGCTTCGAGAGCGGCGTGTAGCGTGGGCCCTTACGCTTGGTTTCCGGCACACGAACCTTGGGCTCCGACAGCCGGAGTTTGTGGTTCGGATTGCCCTCGCCTGTGGCGATCTCTTCGCGGGTGAGCTGACCCGTCATCACCGGGTCCATACCCTTGATGCCCTGCGCTGCGTCGCCGTCGGCAATCGCCCCCACTTCGAGCGGGTGCAGCTTGCAGAATTCGGCGATCTGATCGAACGTCAGCGCCGTGTTGTCGACCAGCCAGACGGCAGTGGCCTTGGGCATGAGAAGCGTGTTGGCCATATTTCAAGAATCCTCTTCCTTCGCCCGCGTCCCTGGCGCGGGCGGTGGTCATAACCACCGATGTTGGGAATATCGCCCGCGTTATAAACTGAAACGCCCTCCCGACGCAACAAATTGCGCAGCATCGAAGATGGGGACCGTCACCGAACCGTCATCGTTGCGTCATCGGCCTGAAATCAAGCCTTCCGATTGTGCCGCCTTTACGGGACTTGAGGGAGTTTTTCAGACATGGGACGCCACACAATCATTCTCGGCCTGCTCGCCAGCACGGCCATCATCCTTCCAGCGAATGCGGATATGACATTCAACCGCATCGCCACTTTCGCGGTGGCCGAGAACCTGCCGGCCGATGTCGACAGCGCGACGGAAACCTCTTCGGAGATCATCGCCAGAAGCGCCGACGGCAAGACGCTGATTTACTCCGACAGCCCGCTTGGCGGCGTTGGTTTCGTTGATATCAGCGACGCAGCAGCGCCCGCATCCGGCGGCGCGCTGATGCTTGACGGCGAACCGACCTCGGTGGCCGTGGCCGGGCGTAAGGCCATCGCCGCGGTGAACACGTCGCAAAGCTACACCGCTCCTTCTGGCAACCTGGTGGTGATCGACATGAGCGAGAAGACCGTCGAGGCATCGTGCGACCTGGGCGGACAACCGGATTCTGTGGCCATTAGCGATGACCAGCGTTTTCTCGCCATCGCCATCGAAAATGAGCGTGACGAAGACCTCAACGATGGCGTAATTCCGCAGGCGCCTGCCGGTAACCTCAAGGTCTTCAGCCTCAACGAAGATGTTCCTGACTGCGACAGCATGAAGACCGTTTCACTGACGGGTTTGGCCAAGGTCGCTCCTGATGATCCCGAACCGGAGTTCGTCGATTTCAACGAAGCGGGTGAGATCGTCGTCACACTGCAGGAGAACAATCACATCGCCGTGGTTTCCGCAGAGAGCGGCGAAGTGACAAACCATTTTTCCGCCGGCGAGATCAGTCTCGACTCGATCGATACGCTGGACAATGGCGCCATCGCCTTCGACCAGGCGGCAAGCGGCGTGAAACGCGAGCCGGACGCGGTGAAGTGGCTCGACAACGATCGTTTCGTGACCGCCAATGAAGGCGACTACGAGGGTGGTTCGCGCAGCTTCACCATCTTCAGCAAGACGGGCGAGGTTCTGTTCGATAGCGGCAACGATCTGGAATTCCACGCCGCAGCGGCAGGCCACTATCCCGACAAGCGTTCCGATGCCAAGGGCACCGAGCCGGAGGGATTGGAAGTCGCGACCTATGGCGACCGGCAGTACATCTTCGTGGCACTTGAGCGGGCTTCACTCGTGGTCGTCTATCGCGACACAGGCAGTGAACCGGAATTCGTCCAGGTTCTGCCCTCGGGCATCGGCCCGGAAGGCCTGGTTGCCATACCGGAACGCAACCTGCTCGTTACGGCGAATGAGACCGACCTTGTGGAAGACGGCGGCGCGCGCTCGCACGTGATGGTTTACGAGTTGTCCGAAGGCGAGCCGGTTTACCCAACGATCGAATCCGCTATGGATGACAATGGTGCGCCCTTCGGCTGGGGTGCGCTTTCCGGCCTCGTCGCCGACGCGGAGAACCCCGGCACACTCTACGCCGTCTCGGACTCCTTCTATAGCAACCAGCCGGCAATCTTCACCATCGACGCAACGCAGAGCCCGGCCAGGATCACCGCCAGAACCGTGGTCACGCGTGACGGCGCCGCCGCACAAAAGCTCGACCTGGAAGGCATCGTCAACGACGGTGACGGCGGTTTCTGGCTCGCCTCGGAAGGCCGTACAGACCGACTGACACCGCACGCGCTCTACCGTGTCGACGCCCAGGGCGCGATAAGCCAGGAAGTCGCTCTGCCGGCCGCGCTTCTTGCCACCGAGAAGCGCTTCGGCATGGAAGGTGTGACCATTGTCGGCGACGGCGACGAACAAATGCTGGTGATGGCCATTCAGCGCGAATGGAACGACGATCCGAAGGGCCAGGTGAAGCTGGTGACCTACAAGCCGGCGACGAACGAATGGGCGGCCGTGCGCTACCCGCTGGATGCCGCCGAAAAGGGCTGGGTCGGCCTTTCCGAAATCACCGCCCATGGCGGCAAGCTCTACATCGTCGAGCGTGACAACCAGATCGGCACGGCTGCGAAGATCAAGAAACTCTACAGCGTATCGCTGGACGGCTTTGCGCCGGCCGCGCTGGATGCGGAGCTGCCGCTGGTCGAAAAGACACTCGAGCGCGATCTGTTGTCGGATATGAAAGCCGCCGCGAACGGGTATGCCGCCGACAAGATCGAGGGCTTTGCCATCGACGCCAACGGCATGGCGTATTTCGTCACCGACAATGACGGTGTGGACGATTCTTCGGGCGAGACCATCTTCGTCAATCTCGGCAAGTTGAGTGCCATGAACTGATCTGCGACACAGCCTCCCAAGGCAGAAAGCCCCGGCGCGATGCCGGGGCTTTCATTTTTTGGCCCCGGCCGGAATCACGAAACCTCAAGCACGATCTTGCCGATATGTGCGCCATCTTCCATGCGCTCATGCGCGCGCCAGGCTTCTTCCAGCGGGAAAACCATGTCCATGACGGGGGCAACGCGGCGAGCGGCGAGCAGCGGCCAGACATGCGCCTCGAGCTCGGTGGCGATCCGCGCCTTGAAAGCCACAGAACGTGGCCTCAACGTAGAACCCGTGTGCGTGAGGCGCTTGCGCATAACCTGGGAAAAATCGACCGTGGCCCGCGTGCCCTTGAGGAATGCTATCTGCACGATACGTCCATCCATCGCCGCAGCCGTGTAGTTGCGCTCGATATAATCGCCGCCGATCATGTCGAGGATCACGTCTGCGCCATGCCCGTCCGTCTCTTCCTTTACGGCAGCGACGAAATCCTCGTCGCGATAATTGACCGCGCGTACGGCACCCAGGGAAGCGCAGGCGGTGCACTTCTCCGCCGATCCGGCGGTGGCGATGACCTTCGATCCCAATGTGGAGGCGATCTGAATGGCTGCGGTGCCAATGCCGGAAGAGCCGCCATGGACGAGCAGCGTTTCGCCCTCTTTCAAAGCGCCACGCTGGAACACGTTGTGCCAGACGGTGAAGAAAGTCTCGGGAACAGCCGCCGCCTCGGCAAAGGTGAAATCGTGCGGCACCGGAAGGGCATTGGTCTCGTGCGTAAGGCAATATTCGGCATAACCGCCCCCAGGCGTGAGCGCCGTAACACGATCGCCCACCTGCCAGCGCCTGACACCCGCGCCCAGAGCGGCCACCTCGCCCGCCACTTCGAGACCCGGCAGATCCGAGGCGCCGGGCGGCGGCGGGTAAAGCCCCTTGCGCTGAAACACATCCGGCCGGTTAATGCCGGCGGCGCGCACCTTGATGAGGATTTCTCCCTCACCCGGTTTAGGCACGTCGCGTTGCTCCGGCTTCAAAACCGTCGGCTCGCCCGGCTCACCGATCGCAACCGCCGTCATCTTCTTTGGAAGCGCTGTCTGGTTCATCATGCCCCTGTTGATTTGAGAAACATCTGACAACACAATCGGCGAGCGATGCCGACGGATCAAGGGCAATCCTGACGGCTACGGGCTGCAAAGCTCGGCCTGCGCATCGTGTTGCGGAGCAAGGTGACGGGAACGAACGCGATGGGCATTTTCGACGACGAGGGAAAGAAGCCGGCTTCAGGCCATCAGATCGGGCAGGATCTCTCCCTGCTATCGGTGGAGGAACTTGGAAACAGGATTGCGCAGTTGAAGGAGGAAATCTTAAGGCTGGAACGGGAACTCGAAAGCAAGGGCGCAACCAAGAACGCCGCCGAGGCATTGTTTCGACGCGACTAAGACACTTCGAGCTGCGCAATCACGGCCTTGAACGACGGTTTTGCGATGTCGTCGGGAAGGTTATTCGCGCATACTGCCAATCGCGTGTCTCGAAGAGGCCTTGGCCTTGCTCACGCCATGTTTTGATGGCGAGGGCAAACCAGGGTCAGGCCCCTGGCCAAAGGCATTCGGCCAATTCGAACACACATCCCTTCGGAATGATCACATGCTGTCACCTCTCGGCTCCATCATCGCGCTCCTTCTCGGCACTGCCTTCCTCCTGACGGGATCGGGACTGCATGGCCTCCTGCTGCCACTGCGCGGACAGATGGAGGGATTTCCGACAGCTTCGCTGGGCGCTCTGGGCGCCGCGTGGGCGGCGGGCTTCGTGGCCGGCTGCTTCATCGCGCCGCGCATTGTGCGGCGGGCCGGCCATGTGCGCGCTTTCGGCGCGTTTGCCGCTTCGGGTGCAATCATCGCACTCCTGACCGGCATGTGGGTGGACCCGACCGGGTGGGTGGTTCTGCGCATTTTTACCGGCTTCACCATGGCAGGCGCGTTCATGGTGATCGAAAGCTGGTTGAACGAGAAATCCACCAACGAAAACCGTGGCACCGTTTTCGGCATTTACATGATGCTGACCTATGCGTCGCTGACCGCGGGTCAGATGACAGTGGCTTTCGGCAACGTTTCCAACACCATCCTGTTCATGACCACAGGCATTCTGTTCTGTATGGCGCTCATACCGACCGCTGTCTCAAAGGCTGTCAGCCCGCAGCCGCTCGCACAGGTCTCGCTCGATCTCAAGGGGCTTTACATCAATTCACCCGTCGCCTTCCTCGGCTGCGTGCTCATCGGCATGGCCAACGGGGCCTGGGGAACGCTGGGCGCAGTTTATGGGGGACTGATCGGCATTTCCACGCTGCAGATTGCAACGATGATGAGCATTGCCGTTCTGGCCGGCGCGGCGCTGCAGCTCCCCGCCGGCCGACTTTCCGACCGCATGGACCGCCGCTTCGTCATCGCGGGCGGGGCTTTCGGCTCGGGCCTTGTCGGCCTTCTCATTCTTCTGACGGCACCGCGCGACGGCACCTATGTGATTGCCATGACCGCGGTGTACGGCGCGTTTGCCTACACGCTTTACTCGATCATCGTCGCCCATGCGAATGACCACGCGGCACCGGAAGATTTCGTGAAAGTGGCAAGCGGACTGCTTTTTCTCTATGGCTTCGGAACCATGCTGGGGCCGCTGATCGGCGGCGTTCTTATGGAAAGCATGCAGCCGGAGAGCCTGTTCCTGATCACCGCGATGGCTCATTTCGGTCTTGGCGGCTACGCGTTGCTGCGCATCTCGCAGCGTGCCCCGGTTCCGGTGGAGGAACGCGAGGCCTTCAAAACGCTGCCGGCAGAACGCGCGGTAACACCGCAGGCCGCCGTTCTGGATCCGCGCAGCGACACCGAAGAGCATACGGCGGAAACCGTCGAATAAGTTTCATGAAAACCGGTTAAGAGGGGCCGATCGTTGCCGCTGCCAAAGGGGCTCGAACGATCAGGCCCCCGCACCCGGATGGACACCGAGGCGGAGGCCGGAGGCCCTGTTTGGACCGCATGCTCTTAATTTTATTCGGGCACGCGAGTAATTGCGTGTGTACCCGGCTGTCAATCTTGACTTGCAGCGAAATCCGTTCGGTCGGTTTCGCCTGGCAAAGTGCCCCTAGTGGCGGGTTACCGCCGACTTCAGCTTCTCCATCTCGTCCTTGATGGCCAGCTTGCGCCGCTTGAGTTGAGCAACATCGAGTTCGTCGACCGACGGATGGAGCTTCGCATCGTCGATCTCGCGCTCCAGTTCGCCATGTTTACGCTTCAACTCTGCAAGATGGGATTCAAGAGACATGATTGGGATCTCCTTTGCTTCCTCGAGAACTCACCGGCCCCGATACCCGCCCGCAGGAACCGGCGATCGGGACAGTGTGCCACCGCAAATGTGGCTTGTCGAACACAGTCTGGTAGCATTTCCTGAAAGAGTGAAATGTGGTATAAGCGCCGCCGCTGTCGGGCGTGTCCCGATGGCGTAGCCTGGCTGCGAACGCATCCCTGCGGATTCGCACCAGAGTTTCGGGCATTTGGGTCGGCTGGCTGTGGTGACATCTGAACAGGAACAAGCGGAGATTCGCCTCGAATTCGCCCGCCTCAAGCAGGACCATGCGGATTTCGATGCAGCCATCAACGCCATGGTCGCTACGGGTTGCGACCCGCTCCGCATCCAGCGGATGAAGAAGAAGAAGTTGGCGTTGAAGGACCGTCTCCAAGAACTCGAAGACGACATTATTCCGGATATCATCGCCTGATCGAGGTTGGATCTATCGGACCGCGAGCGCGCGCTTGCGGTGATCGTCGGTTTTGACTACAGCCTGATTTTTATTGCGAGGGGGTCTTATGGCCGAGCGGTCCGCCCAAGTGGCGATTATCATGGGGAGCCAATCCGACTGGGCGACAATGCGTCACGCCGCGGACACCCTGGATCAACTGGGCGTCGAGTATGAAGCGCGGATCGTTTCAGCGCACCGCACACCGGAGCGCCTCTACGATTTTGCCCGAAACGCTCGCGACGAGGGCTTCCAGACCATTATCGCCGGCGCCGGCGGTGCGGCCCATCTACCGGGCATGACCGCTGCGATGACGCCGTTGCCCGTGTTCGGCGTGCCGGTGGAATCCAAGGCGCTCTCCGGACAGGATTCGTTGCTCTCCATCGTGCAGATGCCGGCCGGCATTCCGGTGGGAACGCTTGCCATAGGCCGCGCCGGCGCCATCAACGCCGCTCTGTTGTCAGCGGCCGTTCTGGCCCTTCAGGACGAGAATCTTGCAGACCGGCTCGACGCCTGGCGCGCCGAGCAGACGGCGCAGGTCGCCGACTATCCGGGGGACTGACCATGAGCGACCCTTTGCCTCAAGGTGCCACAATCGGCATTCTCGGTGGCGGCCAGCTCGGCCGTATGCTGGCGATGGCGGCGGCGAAATTCGGCTACCGCACAATGGTGCTCGATCCGGCGGCGGACAGTCCCGCCGCGCAGGTCGCCAACGAGTTCGTTCACGCCGCCTATGACAACACACCCGCACTAAGAAAGCTCTCCGAACGGTGCGATGTCATAACCTACGAGTTCGAGAATGTGCCCGTGGCGACGGTTGCTTCGCTGTCGGAACAATTGCCCGTTTTTCCTCCGCCGGAAGCGCTGGAATCGGCACAGGATCGCCTGGCCGAAAAGATCTTTCTGAATTCGGCGGGGATATCCACAGCGCCCTTTATGTCTGTGGACAACGACGACGACCTCGCACGTGGACTCGCGCGCTTTTCCGGCGGCGTCCTGAAAACACGCCGCATGGGCTATGACGGCAAGGGACAGCGCGTTTTTCGCAGTGCCGACACCACCGCTCACGAGGGTGCATTCTCACAGATGGGCGGCGTTCCGCTCATACTGGAGGCTCTTGTTCCGTTTCGACGGGAGGTCTCCATCATCGCCGCACGCGCGGCCGATGGAAGCATCGCCGTCTACGATCCCGCCGAAAACGAGCATCGCGACGGCGTCCTCTATCGCTCCGCGGTGCCCGCGAACATCGAAACGAAGACCCGGACGGCAGTAGATCAGGCCGCCACCGATATTCTGACGTCACTGCATTATGTGGGTGTGCTGGGGGTCGAGTTCTTCGTGCTCGACAGTGGCAAGGTGTTGGTCAACGAGATCGCGCCACGGGTGCACAATTCGGGGCATTGGACCGAAGCAGCATGCACGGTCTCGCAGTTCGAGCAACACATCCGGGCCGTCGCCGGACTGCCGCTCGGCGACACGAACCGGCATTCGGACTGCGTCATGGAAAACCTGATCGGCGACGAGGTTCTGCGCGCACCCGATCTGCTCGCAGAGCCCGATTTGATGCTTCATCTTTACGGCAAGACCGACATCAGGCCTGGCCGCAAAATGGGGCACTTCACCCGTCTTACAGGCAATTGAGATCGCATTCATTCGGCGCAGTCGTATCTTTCTGCGGCAGCATAGCGCCGCTATCGGGCTTCCCGGCATTCACGCCACCAATGAGACGGCAATCGCGTTCGAACGCCATGCCCACGGCATAATACGCGTCCCGCCCCCTGCGCGCCGTCATACGAAAATGAGTTTTTCAAGAGCGTGAATCGCGTGATTCCTGCCTTGGCGGCCCGCCGAAAGGTTGACATGGACAAGCATCCTCGTCTATGAGCCCATCGACTTGTGGCGCGCCATGGATGCGCGCCTTCTCATTTCGGGCCGGAAGGCCAACCACGGACAAGAACGATGAAGATCAAGAACTCGCTCAAGGCGCTGAAGACCCGTCACCGGGAAAACCGCATGGTCCGTCGCAAGGGCCGCATCTACATCATCAACAAGTCCAACCCGCGCTTCAAGGCACGCCAGGGCTGATCCGCCTATTTTGGCGGTCTTCACGCGAAATTCAGTTTCCCTTTAATCGTGCTGTGCCTATCATTGCGGCATGGTACGATTCCTGTTCGCTCTTTTCGCCGCGGTTCTTACAGGCCTGATACCCGCGCATTCGGCTGAAGACGGCAAGCCTGTATCCGGCGCTGAGCAATCGGAACCGGCTGAACAGGAACGCCTCGATGCGCTCTTCCAGGACCTCAAGAAAGAAACCAACGAGCAGGCCGCCCGCCGTATCGCATTGCGGATCGGCAATGCCTGGAGCGATTCCGGCAGCGACACCGCCAATCTGCTAATCGGCTGGGCCAACGACGCGATCAAGGCGGAGAAATTTTCCGTCGCGCTCGATTTCCTCGATCAGATCACCATGCTTTTTCCCGATTACGCCGAAGGATGGAATCGCCGCGCCACGGTGCATTTCATGAGAAACGATTATGCTCGCTCCATGGCGGACATATCGCGGACGCTAGAGCTTGAACCGCGCCATTTCGGCGCTCTGGCCGGCATGGCACGCATTCTGCAAGCCACCGGGCGGAATGAGCAAGCGCTCGCCACCTATGAGCGTGTTCTGGACGTCTATCCCATGCTGCGCAGTGCACAGAGCGCCGTTGCCGAGATATCCGACGAACTGGACGGCCAGGGCATCTGAACCGCGCGTGCAAACGCTTACGGACACCGCCCCCGGCCAGCACGAAAACCAGCCCGGCAAGCAGGCGTCGCCTGCCGGAGCATTCGTTTGTCTGAAAGCCGGGCTTAGATACCGCCGAGACCGTCTGAACCGATATAGGCGATGCGCAGCATGTTGGTCGCGCCGGGGGTACCAAGCGGCACACCAGCGGTGACGATCACGCGGTTGCCCGGTTTCGCGAACCCTTCCTCATAGGCGATGCGGCAGGCGCGGTTGACCATGTCGTCCAGATCCGCCGCATCCTCTGTCACCACGCAATGCGTGCCCCAGACCAGCGACAGACGGCGCGCCGTCTGCAAAACCGGAGACAATGCGATGATCGGCACCTGCGGACGCTCGCGCGCGGCGCGCAGTCCCGTGGTGCCCGACGAGGTATAGGTAATGATGGCCGAGAGATTGAGCGTCTCGGCAATCTGTCGCGCCGCCATGGAAATCGCATCGGCGCCGGTGGGTTCGGGCTCGGTGCGCTGACCGTAGATGATGGTCGGATAGGTGGGATCCTGCTCGACCTTGATCGCGATGGAATTCATCGTGGAAACGGCCTCGACGGGATACTCCCCGGCGGCCGATTCCGCCGACAGCATCACCGCATCGGCGCCCTCGAAGACAGCGGTGGCGACATCGGAGACCTCAGCGCGGGTCGGCACCGGCGCCGAAATCATCGACTCGAGCATCTGCGTGGCAACGACCACCGGCTTGCCGGCCCGGCGACAGGCACGGGTGATCTGCTTTTGAATGCCCGGAACGGCCTCGAGCGGCATTTCCACACCGAGATCGCCGCGCGCAACCATGAGCGCGTCGGATAGCTCAATGATTTCTGCAAGACGCTTCACCGCCTGCGGTTTCTCTATCTTGGCCAGAAGCGAGGCCCGTCCCCGCGCAACCTTACGCACTTCGGCCAGATCTTCCGGTCTCTGGATAAAGGAGAGCGCGATCCAGTCGACGTCGGAAGAGAGTACCGCATCGAGGTCCTTGCGATCCTTGTCGGTGAGCGCGCCCATCGGCAAATCGGTGTCTGGCAGGCTGACGCCTTTGCGATCGGAAATCTTGTTTCCCGCGACGACCTCGCAGGCGATCGCCTTGCCAGTGTTCTTGAGCGCCTTGAGTTGCAGCCGACCATCGTCGATCAGCAGGCGATGCCCCTCCTCCACCGACTTGAGAATTTCGGGATGCGGCAAATGAACCCGCTTGTCATTGCCAGGCTCGGGATTGTCGTCGAGCGTAAAGGTCTGGCCAACGGAAAGCTCGACGCTCTTGTCGGCAAAGGTGCCAACACGCAGCTTCGGACCCTGCAGGTCGGCAAGGATACCAATGGGATGGCCAACCTTCTTTTCGACCGCGCGGATGCGCTCTACCAGCGTGCGCATCAACTCATGGCTGGCAGGGCTCATATTGATGCGGAATACGTCGGCGCCGGCCTCGAACAGACGCCGGATGCTTTCTTCCTCCGACGAAGCGGGACCGAGCGTGGCGAGTATTTTGACCTTCCGATTGCGCCTCATTGGGAAGCGCCCGAATTCGTCAGGGTGTTGTTGTCGCTGTTGTCGCTGTTCTCAGCCGGTCCGTCGGTCAAATCCACCATCCAGTTTTCCTGTTCGCGCGTATCGTATTCCTGGAAACCGGCACGCTGAAAGCCCCGCGCGAAACAATCATTGGTGTCGGCGATCTTAAACTCGGTCAGTGCGACGCACATCTGCACCGGACCCTCCCAGCGGCCACCGCTGGCTGCGTCCTCGGCGTAGAGGTAGTAGTAACGCGACTCCAAAGACCCCTCGATCAGCGTCTTGCAACTCGATTTCTCGATTCGCCACCAACCTTCGCTTACCCAGCCGGAGCCGGTGCGATATCCGATGGCGACGCCAACGAGATTTTGTGTGGAGTTGCAAACTCTGAAATCGGCGAGCGCGGGAGTGGGCGCAAGGATCGCGCCTCCCAATCCGGCTGCGGCAACAAGCAGAAAAGCCCCCCGGCGTTTCGCACGTGACGCCCGTCGAAGCATTTTTGACAACCTTGAATTCGACCTGAGCATATTTTCCTTTTCGGCAATGTCCGAGCGCCTGTCAACGCGGCATCGTCGGCCGCAATGTCTTTTCCCTCGCAGCCTTGCAGAACGGGGCACATCGTGAAAGGACGAAGTTACGCTGCGATCAGCGCGCATTTATGACTCCGCCACTTGTCCCCAGGACCCGTTTCATGAACGCCTTCGCATTCACATCCCCGTCGGAGCTGATTCCCGGCGATCCGGCAAACGGGCTCGTACTGATCGCCGATCATGCCCGGCGCGCATTGCCCGAACCTTACGGGGCACTGGGACTGCCGGCTGCAGAACTCGAACGCCATATCGCTTATGATATCGGTGTGGAAGATGTAACACGCGCACTTGCCGAACGGTTGGGGGCCACAGCAGTGCTGTGCGGCTTTTCTCGACTGCTGATCGATCCAAACCGGGGCATCAGCGATCCAACGCTGATCCGACAACTTTACGACGGGACGATCATACCGGGAAACTACCCACTCTCCCCCGAGGAGCGGCAAAGCCGGATCGAGCGCTTTTATCTGCCGTATCACAAGGCGGTCGCGGAAACGGTGGCGACGGTCGAGAATGCTCATGGACGTGCACCGCTGATCGTTTCCATGCATTCTTTCACGCCTTTTCTGCTGGGCCGCAAGCGCCCTTGGGAGGTCGGCATTCCGTGGGACAACGACCCGCGCGCGGTGACACCGCTGATCGAGGCGCTTCAGGCAGGTGGCGACCTGACCGTGGGAGACAACGAACCCTATGACGGAGCCTATCCGGGCGACACGATGCACCGTCACGCCACAACACGGGGCTTCGCCCACGCATTGATCGAAATACGCCAGGACCTGATCGCCGATCGGGCGGGTGCGGCGGTGTGGGCGGCGCGGCTCGCGCCCATTCTTGAAGCCATCAATGCGCGATCCGATATGCACGAGGTAAAACATTTCGGGTCGCGAACGGACCAATCGTGAAGGAGAATGTCATGACGGCGCTAAGCGAGGAAAAGAAACGCGATCTGGAAGCCGCCGCGTTTCGCCGCCTGATCGAGCATCTACGCACCCGCACAGACGTGCAGAACATCGACATGATGAACCTGGCCGGCTTCTGCCGCAATTGCCTGTCCAACTGGTATCGGGACGCGGCCGAGGCCGAGGGGATCGCACTTTCCAAGGAAGAATCACGCGAGATCATCTACGGGATGCCCTATGACGAATGGCGTGCGAAGCATCAAACCGAAGCGACAGCGGAACAGAAGGCCGCGTTCGAGGAGAAGCGCCCGAAAGAACGCTGACGGGACGGCATACTGGCAGCAGCCGCCTCGGGCGAAGCAGCAAATGCCTTGACCATTGGGCTACTCTGGGGCATCGAACCTGCCACGCTTCAACGCCCCGACTCGCGGGCTTTCAGACCAATCGACCGGAGTTTTGCATGGCCGACGACATCACGACCGAGACCGCCGACACAGTGGCTGCAGGCCAGCTTCGCGCCTTTATAGAGCGCGTCGAACGCCTCGAGGAAGACAAGAAGACCATTTCGGAAGACATCAAGGAAGTTTACGCCGAGATGAAGGCCAACGGCTTCGACACCAAAGCGGTGCGCAGCATCGTGCGCCTGCGCAAGAAGGACCAGGCCGAACGTCAGGAAGAAGAGGCGATGATCGACCTCTACAAGGCCGCGCTCGGCATGGAGTGAAACGGCGTTGAAGGGGGCGCCGCCTTCACAGCCGCTCCCTTCAAGGGCTCGCGACACGCGAACCCCTCATCCATCGCGTCGGCATATGCGCTCTCAGGCGCTCGGTCCTCCATCTCATTCCGCACGAGCATACCGCGCCGGCGACACACCCATGCGCCGCGAAAAGGCAGAGCTGAAAGCGCTCGTCGAGCCATATCCCACCTTCATCGCTACCTTTGCGATGCTGTGCTGTCGCGATCTCAGCATGTGCCTGGCCAGCGTCATCCTCCAGCTTTGCAGATATTCCATCGGGGCCATTCCCACCACCTCGCTGAACCGTGTGAAGAAAGCCGAGCGGGAAAGCCCAGCCGAGCGCGCGAGTTCGGCAACGTTCCATGCCCGATGCGGCTCCGCATGTATGGCGCGCAAGGGTTGCGCCAGCCGCTCGTCCGCCAGCCCCCGCATCAGACCCGGCATCCCGCTCGTGTCCGTCGCCGAACGCAGAGCTTCGATGAGCAGCACCTGCAGTAGATGCTCCAGGACCACATCGCGGGCGGGACGTTCCGCACGCGCCTCATCCCGAACCAAACGCGCCAAGTCGCCGAGACGTGGCGCGCCGCGCGCCACGGCCACAACGGGAAGCAGCGACACCAGAAGTTCCGCATCCGGAGCGCCGAAGCTGCAATATCCGACGAGCGCCTGAACCGTTATCGGGGCGCCCTCAGGGCCGACCCGCACCTGCCCATCCGACATGATGCCGGGTCTGCTTTCCAGCCCCGGCGGTGGCACCGGATCGACGCTCGACATGGAGAAACTCTGCGCCGCCGGCACCAGAACGAAATCGCCCTGACACAAGTCTACCGGCGGTTCTCCTTCCACCGCGAGACGCGCCTGTCCGGCAAAGATCAGGCAGTAATAGGCCTTTCCGACTTCCTCTCGTCGTATGCGCCAGGCACCGGCGGCTTCCACCACCTTGGAGAAGGGCGCGCGCGGGCGCAGAAGAGAAATCGCTTGGGAAAGAGGGTCGGACATTCAGATTTTCGGACTTTCGATAAACAAATGCGGACTTACGATTATAGAAAATACGGATCGCGCGGTCGATATCTAAGGTTTCCAACAAAGGAGACATATCGATGAAAACTGTGATGATAACCGGATGCTCCTCGGGGTTCGGGCTGGAGACAGCCCGTTACTTCATCGACAAGGGCTGGTCGGTCATCGCCACGATGCGAAAGCCGGTCGAGGGCGTATTGCCCCCGTCCGATCGTTTGCGCATTCTGCCGCTCGACGTGACCCAACGCGATTCGATCAACCATGCCGTCGCAACAGCCGGCCCAATCGATGCGCTCGTCAACAATGCAGGCATAGGCTGGATGGGCCCCCTGGAAGGCACGCCCGAGGACACGATCCGCGAGATATTCGAAACCAACACTTTCGGCACGATGGAGATGACCCGCGCCGTGCTTCCACAGCTCCGTGAACGCGGAGGAGGCGCGATTGTGAACATTTCCTCCAGCACGACACTGAAAGCGTTGCCACTCCTGCCGGTTTATACGGCCAGCAAGGCAGCGGTGAACGCGTTTACCGAATGCCTTGCGCTGGAACTCGAACCATTCGGCATTCGTGCGCGACTGGTTCTGCCGGGGCGGGCACCCAGCACGCAGTTCGGAACCAACGCACGTGGCAAAATGGACGAGGCCGGCGGCATTCCCGAAGCCTATGAGTCCATTGCAAAAGAGGCCTTTTCCGCCCTCGCAGGGACGGCCGATGCGCAGATAACGGAGCCGAAGGATGTCGTCACCGCGATCTGGCGAGCCGTGACCGAACCCGATTGCCCATTGCGGCAACCCGCAGGTGCAGACGCGCTGGCTCTCGCCGCATGATCATGGTAGCCGAAGCAATGCCCCGCACCGAATGATGCGGAACAAAAAAGGGCGGCTTCAAGCCGCCCTTCGCATTTCGGCTTCTTCTGCCACTATTCAATATCGAAGGAGACGCCCTGCGCCAGCGGCAGCTCCGTCGAGTAGTTCACCGTGTTGGTGGCGCGACGCATATAGGCTTTCCATGCATCGGAGCCGGACTCGCGGCCACCGCCGGTTTCCTTCTCTCCGCCGAACGCGCCGCCAATCTCCGCACCGGAGGTGCCGATATTGACGTTGGCGATGCCGCAGTCGGAGCCGCGAACGCTGAGGAACTCTTCGGCTTCACGCATATCGGTCGTGAACACGCAGGACGAAAGGCCCGCGCCCACGGCGTTGTGCAGCTCGAGCGCCTCATCGAAATCGCTGTACTTCATCACATAGAGGATCGGCGCAAAGGTTTCCTCCAGAACGACACCGGCCTGCTCCGGCATCTCCACCAGGGCGGGGTGCGCGTAATAAGCATCCGCATCGCCGCTGTCGAAGCGGTCCCCGCCAACGACCTCGCCGCCAAGTTTCTTCGCTTCTTCAAGCGCTTTCTGCATGTTGTCGAAGGCGGCCTTGTCGACAAGCGGACCGACCAGCGCATCCGTCGCGAGCGGGCTGCCGACGGAGACCGATTCGTAAGCCTTACGCAGACGCGGCAGCAGCGCGTCATAAACGGACTCGTGCACGAACAGACGGCGCAGCGTGGTGCAGCGCTGGCCGGCGGTGCCCATGGCACCGAAGGCGATGGCGCGCAGCGCCATGTCGAGATCGGCGGAAGGACAGACAATGCCGGCATTGTTGCCGCCGAGCTCCAGAACCGCGCGGGCGAAACGCTTCGCCAGGCGCGGGCCGACCTCGCGGCCCATACGTGTGGAACCGGTGGCGGATACCAGCGGCACTTTCGGGTGATCGACCAGCACTTCGCCAACGGCGCGATCGCCGATCAACACGGTAAGCAGGTCCGACGGTGCATCGTCGCCGAAGCGTGCGACGGCGCGCTTGAAGATCGCCTCGCAAGCGAGCGCTGTAAGCGGCGTCTTCTCGGAGGGTTTCCACACCACGCTGTCGCCGCACGCCAGCGCCAACGCCGCATTCCAAGACCAGACGGCAACGGGAAAGTTGAAGGCGGATATGACACCGACCACACCGAGCGAATGCCAGGTTTCCATCATGCGATGGCCGGGGCGCTCGGTAGCGATGGTGAGGCCATAGAGCTGGCGGGACAGTCCGACAGCGAAGTCGCAGATGTCGATCATCTCTTGAACCTCGCCGAGGCCCTCTGAGCGGATCTTGCCGACCTCGATGGAGACAAGGCGACCAAGATCGTCCTTCGAGGCACGGAGCTCCTCACCCAGCAGGCGCACAAGCTCGCCGCGACGCGGACCGGGCACGTTGCGCCAGGCCTTAAAGGCGGCATGCGCGCGCTCGATGGCAGCGCCGGTATCGGCGGCGGAAATGGAGGTGACCGCGGCAATCTCTTCGCCTGTAACGGGCGTGCGCACAGACAGATCGCCGCCGGTGAAAGCCTTGTCGTCGACGCCGAGGCGCTTCAAAAGCTCGCTTGTTTCATTCTTGACGTTCATGGGTGCTTCGCTCCCTCGATAATCCTGTTGCGAAACGCAGGCAAATGCCGCGCGGCCAGATCGGCCCTTGGCGGGACTGTAGGAAGACCGACAACGGAATGGAAATGGAAAATCGGACTGCATTCATGATGGACGGTCATGTATCCCCGGCCAATCGGTGCTGGAAAAGCACAATCGCCCGGACTGTTAAACCTGAGCGGTGATCCAGGAGACAAAAGCATTTGCCGAGGGATTGTCCACACCGAGCGGCTGCACCAGGAAATAGCTGTTTTGTGTCTTGAGCGCCTTGTCACCGATCTGAACGAGCACACCGGAACGCAATTCCTCCTCGATCAGATAGGCCGGTACGAGGCCGGCTCCGAGGCCTGCGGTCGCACCGGCAATGACCATGGTGAACTGATCGAATTGCTTGCCTGGAAGCGCCGGCACATCGCCGACGCCGGCCTCGCGCATCCAATCCGCCCAGGCGCCGGGGCGGCTTTGAAGGTGGAGCAATGGGGCGTCGAGCAGATTCACGGGCCCGGCAACATCATGGTTTTCGAGGAAGGAGGGCGATGCGACGGCGATCATCGCCTCGTCGCACAGCTTGGTAAGGCGGGCGTCCGGCCAGTTGTCGCGACCGAAATGAATGGCCACGTCGAACCGCTCATGGGCAAGATCGAACGGGTTTATGCGCGCCATCAGATTGATCCCGATGCCCGGGTGCGTTCTTTCGAAATCTGGCAGACGCGGGATCAACCACCGACTGGCAAAGGTCGGCAGGCTGGCGACATTCAACGTCGCGCCGGACATGCCGGCGGCGATGGCGCGATGCAGGGTCTGCGTGATGCGATGCAGATCGTCCTCGAGCGCATCGGCCAAGTTCTTGCCCGCAGGCGTCAGCACGACACGTCGGCCCACACGCCGGAACAAGCTGAAACCGAGCGCCGATTCCATATCGCGAATATGGCGGCTGACGGCGCTTTGCGTAAGGTTCAGTTCCTCAGCGGCGAGCGTAAAGCTTTGATGCCGGGCGGCAGATGCGAAGCTGCGCAAAACGGAGAAGGAAGGCAGAAAGCGCCGTGCGAACCTGTCCACCATCGTCGAAAGCATACCTCCCCTTTGCGCCTCCGGCCCAACGGCTGCGGAGCACGCGCCGTTTAACGCACATTTCCATGTCGCTGCGAACGATCAGGCGCGCGTTCGCATCTTATAGCCGCGCGGTAACCGAAATCACATAGACGAAACCATTTCAACAATGGTCGATTGTCATGCCAAAGCCAGAATGCTGCGGGCGCTTTCCTCATCGGTGATGAAGACGGTCGGTTCAACCAGCTTCATCGCACCGATCAGAGCATCGATCTTGTCGTCGCCGCCGGAGGTCAGAATGCGCATGGGCGCGCGGCGCAAGCGGTCGACATCGACGGACATGACGCGGTCGTTGATCGGATGATCCACGAGCTGACCGTCGAGGTCGTAGAAGTGGTAGAGAATATCGCCCACAGCACCCTTGTCCTCCAACGCCGCGCGGATGGCCTCGGTGAGATAACCCCCACGGTAGAAGGTGGTGGCGGAGGCAAGACCGCCAACCGACACGATGACCGCATCGAGCGTGTCGGCAAGGGCCAGAATCTCATGCAAGCCGCAACGCTCGATCAGCGCGGTTTTCGTCTCGACACTGTCGACAACGGCGGGTGCGGGAATGAGGTAGCCGTCACCCTGGAAGGCACGCGCAAACCGCCAGGCGAACTCGGCCGGGTTAAAGCGGCGAGCCACGCCGACGCCACCCAGAAGAGAGATTACCTTAAAATCGGACAGCGGCCGAGCGCGGATGAACGGCAGGGAGCCAAACAGTGTACGCCCCCAGCCGACGCCGACCGACATGCCCGCTGCCATAACATCGGATACGAAGCTGCCAGTGGCCGCGCTGATGGCGGGGATCGGGTCAGCGTTGGGATCGGACAGGGGCGCGACCACGGCGCGCTCCAGGCCGAAACGCTGTTCCAACGCCCGCTCGATACGGGTGATTTCCGCGAGATCGCCTTCGATGGTGATCTTCACCTCGTTGCGGGCCCGCGCATCGGCCAGCATCCGCACCACGCTGACGCGGCCAATGCCGAGAATCTCGGCGATTTCGTTCTGTGTTTTCTGCTCGACGAAATACATCCATGCGGCGCGCACACGCAGCCGGTCGGTCTTGCTGGTGACGCCTCCCCTGGCGGGCGTCATGATAATTTCTCCAGAACTGGTCGTACCGGCGGGCTGTTTGTGTACCTTCGCCTTGCTCATATGGTGTTCCTGCATATTTACACGGGGCGGATACAAGCATCTTGCTTGATTTCCGGGAAGACCAAAACAATGATGTCGCCATTCGGTCAATGCCAGAAAACGCAAAACCGATTACTCAAGGGCAGCATCTTATGCTTCGCAACGCCTCGGAAGACATGGCAGTTCATCTTAAAGACCGTTTGCGGGACATGCGCGATTTTTTGCGTGCGCACCGGTATGAGCGGCGGGCAACGGCCTCCACGGACAAGCACTTCGGCGATATCGAGAAGCTGCTTGGACGCGCGGTAAGCGTGGTCGACGACACGCTGACACTGGCCGAAAGCGCTTCGCGCACAGTGCTTCCCGACAGGCGCAACCACGAACTGGTCCTACGGCCATTGACCGGATACTTCACCGATTTCACGGAAGGCGAACGAGCCTTTCGCCGACACATGTATCGTGCGGCAAAAGCGCTGGCGGACACGCTGCAGGAAAGGGATCCGCCGCATATTCGCGAAACCGCGTTCGCCGGAGCCTATGAAACGCTGCGCCAACGTCAGGGTCATATCGTTCTGGCGCTGAAGAAGGCTTCCGGGCATGAAACGCTGCGTCCGCTCGTGGCCGGCTTGCTCGCACATTTGCTCCAGGAAATCTGCCGCAACGCATTGAGCGATCCCGCCACGCCGCCCACCGCGCAAAACGCGGTGACCTGCATAAGCGTGTTCGCGCCCGGGCTGCTCGCATCCGCCCTGGCGCTGTTCGACGACAGTCTCCCGGCACCGGATCTACTCGACATAGCGACGCTGGCCATCGCTGCGCGCGAGGAGAGAATGGCGCGCAGCCTCAAGGCCGACCAGCCGATAACCGACCTGACGGCAATCTTCGAAAGCTTGCTAACGCACCTGCCATAAGCGTTTAGCGTTTCGATCAGGCCGCTGCATCCAAGAGCTCCGAAAGTTGCTTCTTGGTGGCCTGAATGGCGGCCGGGCTCATGCTGAGCTCCGTGAGTCCCATGCGAACGAATTCGGGGATCAGGTCGCTGCGTGCGGCGGCTTCACCGCACATACCGATCTCGATGCCCGCCGCCAAAGCCGCGTTCGCCGCCTGCCCCACAGCCGCCATCACCGCCGGATGGGCGGCGTCGTTCAGGTTCGCCACGGATGGGTTGAGGCGGTCCGCAGCCATCACATATTGCGTCAGATCGTTGGTGCCGATGGAGAAAAACGCAACTTCCTCGGCAAGCGCCGCGGCACCGAACACGGCCGCCGGCGTCTCGATCATGACGCCGAGCGGAAACTCGCCATGGGCCACGCCCTCCACCTTCAGCTCGGCGGCGCATTCGCCGATCAGGACGCGGGTGCGACGCACCTCCTCGACATCCGACACCATCGGCAGCATCACGCGCAGATTGCCGTGAACCGCGGCGCGCAGGAGCGCGCGAAGCTGAACCTTGAAGATGTCCGGCCGGTCGAGGCACATGCGGATACCGCGCCAGCCGAGAAACGGGTTTTCCTCTTCCGGAAATTCGACGCCGGAGATCGGCTTGTCGCCGCCGATATCGAGCGTGCGCACGATGACCGGATGATCGGGGAAAGCACGGGCGAGTTCGGCATACGTTTCGGCCTGCATGTCTTCGGACGGAAGATGCATGTGACGCATGAAAAGCAGCTCGGTGCGGAACAGGCCGACGCCCATCGCGCCCGCCTCCTGCGCGGCCTCGACTTCTTCGAGCGACCCGAGATTGGCTGCCACCTGGATGACAGTTCCATCGGCGCGGCGCGGCACCACGTCCTTGTAAGCCTTGAGCGCTTCCTTCTCGCGAGTGGCGGCGCCGATCATCTCTTCGAATCGCGCACGGGTGGCCTCGTCCGGGTCTATGACAACCTGGCCGGTCTGGCCGTCGATCGCTGCCTCCCTGGCATCGCGCAGCGCATTGACGGCCTCACCGAGGCCGAGAACGGCTGGGATGCCGTGGGTGCGGGCTATGATGGCCACGTGCGAGGTGGCGCCGCCATGCCCGCAGACGACACCGCCCAGACGTTTGAGAGGCGCGCGGGCCAGATCCCATGCGCCAATATCCTCGGCGACAAGAATCGCCCCGTCGGGAATGTCGTCGAGGCGCGCGTCCTCCTGACCAAGAAGCGTCAGGCAGATCTGACGAGCAATCGATTCCATATCCTCTGCGCGCGCCGCCATGTAGGCATCGTCAAGCTTGCGGAAATCGTCCGCCAGATTCGAGGACGACGCAATAACGGCGGACACCGCGTCGAGCCCGCCGTCGATTGCGGCAAGCGTTTCGTCGCGCAGCGCATCGTCCGAAGCGATATCGCGCAGCGCCGCGACGATGCCCCGGTCGCTTTCCTGCATGCCGTCGGAAGCCAGAGACCGGTCGAGCTTCTCCTGAAGGCGGACAATGGCCTCCTCGAAACGCTTCTTCTCCGGCCCAATCTCATCGGCGGACAACGTCTTGTTGTGCGGCTCGATCTGCTGCGGGAAGTGAGCGAAGACCGGACCGAGACCGAGGCCGACACTGGCTGCAACACCGTGCAGACCACCGTCGACGGCGGCCGGTTCAGCCGGCGCGGCGGCTTTAGGCACAGCCGCCTCTGTCGCCGGTTGCGGAGCGCTCTCGCCAACGCCTTCCTCGACACCGGACATCGGGTTCTCGAGATAGGCGATCAATGCGTCGACGGCTTCTATGGCATCGGCGCCATTGGCGCGAATGGAGACTTCGTCGTTCTCCTTCACGCCAAGCAGCATCAACTTCACTGAACTCTTGGCACTGACGGCCTTCTCGCCCTTGACGATTTCCACATCGCTCTCGAACCCTTTGGCGAGGCGCACGAAGCGGGTGGCGGGTCGGGCGTGCAGGCCGTCCTGCACTCTGACGATGGTCGAGCGTTCCATACCGGTCTCGTGTCTTTTCTTCGATTCGTTGCGGCGTTAAGCGCCGATTGTGATCACAGCGTCCGTCTTCAATGCAGCCACGAGAGCGGCCGGCTCGACAACGGAGGCGCAAATCTCGCCTGGACGCTCCACGGTAGCAGCGCCGTTGAAGTTTACCACCACATGGCCGATCTCGCGCACCTTGTTCCAGGCAGCTTCGCCCATGGCGGTGATCTCTGCCGCTACGCCATCGCCCACCGAAACGCGCGTGCCGCGCACCGGGGCATCGGCAGACGGGCCGTCCTGAACCGCATGAAGAACCGACACTTCGGCAAGTTCCTCCGGCGCACCGTCGGCAAACAGGATGAGGACGCCACCTTCCGCCAAATCCGCCACTTCGGGACCGACCGCAGTTATGCGCGTTTTGAGAAACACCGACATTCACACGACTCCATGCAAGCAATTGTTCCAGGACCGGCAACCGCCAAAGGACGGTCGCCGGTCCCAGGCGTTAAAGCACCACCAGGCTAACGGCCCAGGCTATGGCCACGGAAACCGGGCCCATGACCTGACGGCTGATCAGCACCGCAGGAACGCCGATTTCGATCGTCTTGGGTTTTGCCTCGCCAAGTGCAAGGCCCACGGGAACGAAGTCACAGCCCACCTGCGTGTTGTAAGCGAACAGCGCCGGCAACGCCATGGCTGGCGAGATCGTACCGTTGGCGATCTGCGGACCGATAATCGCCACGCCGATCACCTGGGCGATAACCGCCCCCGGTCCCAGAATCGGAGACAGGAACGGCAGCCCGCAAATGGCTGAGATTATGAGCAGGCCGATGATGTTGTTGGCCAGCGGCCCCATGGGCTGAGCGAGAACATCGCCGATGCCCGTATAGAGGATCAGGCCGATCAACATGGTCACAAAGGCCATGAAGGGCAATACGTTGCGGACCACCTGGTCGATGGTGCGGCGGCCGGCATTGAAGAAGATGCCGACAACGCGACCCATGACACGGCCGACGCTGCTGATGAGACCGACAAGGCCACCGTCGTTCGCCGGCTCTGTCACCGGCGCCGACGCGGCAGCCTCCTCAGCTGGCTCGGCGGCTCCGGCAACCGTTGCCGCGTCGCTGCCGTCGGCCATCTTGATGGTCTCCGGCGTGACGCCCGAAACATAGATGTCCTCGGTGATGAACTGGGCAAGCGGGCCGGCCTGGCCGACCGGGGTCAGGTTGACGGTGGGAATGCGCTTGCGCGGATAGACGCCGCAACGCGCCGTACCACCGCAATCGACGACCACGACCGCCATCTCGCTTTCAATGGGCGGGCTCTTGAAGCCGTCGACGGCTTCGGCGCCCGTCATCTCGGCAATGCGCTGCGCAACGGGATGAATCCCGCCACCAGTGACCGAAACCACCTTGTTGCGCTGCATTGTCGGCTCGATCACGAGCGGACCACCCCAACCCGACGACCCTTTCGAGATTTTTACTGCTTTGTATGTTTTCGCCATGTCCTGCCCCTCCCCTAGAGCTCAACGCCCTGGCGGCGCGCCATGATGGCCGTGATCTTCTCGGTCAAAATGCCCTTGAGCAGGATGACGAGGAGACCGACCAGCGCGTACCAGATGGCAATTGTGATGTGATACCCTCCGGGCACCACACCCTGGTTCTCAAGCTCAAGCAAAGCCACGAGGATACCGCCCCAGACGAAATACTCACCCGGATTGATGTGCGGAAACAGGCCGAGCGGCGGATGCACGTAGGACACCGCAGCGTCATAGAAAGCAGGCTTGTGCTTTTCCTCGAGGAACGAGCCGAACGTGTAGGCCATCGGGTTGGTGAGGAAGAAGACGGCGAGGACCGGAAGAACCGTATAGCGCGTGAGCGCGATACGGCCTGCGCTTTGGGCGAGACCGTGAACGCGCTTCTCGCCCACCAGTTCGGTGACGGCGTAGAAGGCAGTCATAAGCACGACGAGTGTCGGAATGATGCCGGTGACGAAGCCCGCGAAAACCTCGCCGCCCTTCTGGAAAATACCGATAAAGTATTTGCCGGCGGCTGTAAGCCAGCCGAGTTGCTCTTCCTGCGAAACGGAATCCAGCCTCTCCCGAAACTCCTCGACCGAAAGGTCGCTGCCCGCCTGGGCGAGCACGACGAGATCGTTGGCCGCCGCCTTGGCAGCAAGCTTGCCGGTGAGCGCGGCATCACCCGCCACCGTACCGGCCATATGCAGCCCCTGCATGGCCGTATCGGCATGCTGGGCCATTAGTGAAATGACAGACATAGTCCTCCCTCTCTCTTCTGCTCATACCGGTGATTGAGATCCGGCGAGCGTGCAGTCCCGTATGTCATGCGTTTGCCGCCTTCAGGGACTCCCGAAGCGGCGGCTCATCTCCCGTTCGCGTGCGGTCAATCTGCGCCACTGCCTGTGTGATCGCCGCGGTCAGTCCCGGTTGATCGTCGCCAAACAGAGCCGGCTCGGCCCGAAGCCGATCGAGCGGCATGCCCTCGAACTCCTCGTGTCGCTTGAATTTCGCGAAAACCGACCGCCCGCTCATGGTCAGGATACGACGGACGGATAGATCCGGCGCTATCACGACAATGGCGATCGCACCCCGCTTCAGAAAGCGTCCGTGAAACGCGCCGGTTCCGACAAAACCATCAGCGTATTTCTGAGTTATGCCTTTGAAGACATCGGAATAATGCCGCATCTGCAGCCATACGCCGTAGGACTGCAGCGCCCATACGACCGCTAGGAGCAAAAGCCCCCATTGCCATATTGCCATCAGGCCGTTCCTCCCGAAACGCTCATCCCAAGCGTACGCACTGCATACGATATACTCCTGAAACTAAGAACATTTGTTTTTTGAAATGTCAAATTGTATATTCCTCCAAATCCGTGAAGCGCGGCTTATTTGATTGGAACCGGAATGCCACATGCTATGGTTCCGGCGAAGGAGTTCACCGTTGGACCTGAATTTCAAGAACGAACTCGCGGTCATGCCCGATCTGCGCCACCGGTTGCGTCAGTTGCGCTGGTTTCGGGCAACGTTTCGCGGCAATGCGAAGGCGGTGACGCAGCATTACGGCATTGGGTTCGAGATCAATGAGGAGAAGCTCACGCGTGTGTTCCTCGATTGGGTGGAAATGGTCGATGCGCAGAAGACCTACGCCCAACTCGACCGCGGCGACTTCATCATCTATGCCGCCGGGCTGGCACTGAAGGAAATGATCCGTCACGCTCCGGTTGTCGTGACACCGGACAGCGCGGTTTCCAGCGATACCGACAATGCCGAGATCGTCAGGTTCTGGCCGGAAGGCTTCCTCTACACGAACTATTGCGTCTGCGCGATCGCTGCCATTTTCGAACAGGAGTTCGGCGATGCACCCCGGCTCGACCGCTGCGCGGACGATCTGCGCATCTGGTGGTCCTATCGCGAGAACACGCGAGAAATGCCCGCTTCGGCCGTTGCTTTTCTAGATCGCTTTTTCGGGGCGGAGCCAAACTGGGTCGCTCCCGATCTCGTGGAAGGGCGGCTCGCCATGCGCACCGCCATCGAGGCTGGGCGCAAAAACATCGAGGCGCCGTCGATCTTTCCCGATCTTGCAACTTGAATGCAGCGCTTTCCGGCATCTTCCTTTCATATCAGCACCACAATTTCGGAGTTTCCATGAGCGATCCCCTGATCATATTCGATTGCGACGGCGTCCTCGTCGACAGCGAACCGCTGGCCGCGATCGCCTATGAGCGTGCGTACAACAAGCACGGCCTGGCCCTCACCCGCGACATCGTCGGCCAATGCATCGGCATGAAACAGGCCGATATCATCGTGCGCATCGAGGAACTCACCGGACATGCCTTTCCGGCCCACGCCGAAGACGATATCTGGCTGGAAACGAAGGCATTGCTGGAGGAAGAGTTGCAGCCGACACAGGGCATTCTTCCCTTCCTAAGCAACCTTCAGACCGCACGCTGCGTCGCCTCGTCGTCCTCCATGGAGCGGATCGCGCTCAGCCTTCGAGTGGCCGGCATTGCGGAATTTTTCGCAGACAATGTCTTCAGCACATCCATGGTGAAAAACGGCAAACCGGCTCCGGACATCTTCCTGTTCGCGTCGGACAAGCTGGGCAGCGAACCCGCTTCGTCCGTGGTGATCGAGGACTCGCCATTCGGCGTACAAGGCGCTGTTGCCGCCGGAATGACAGCCATCGGCTTCACCGGCGGCGGGCACACATTCAACGGCCATGCGGAAAAACTCCTATCCGCCGGCGCTCATGCCACCTGCGCAAACTGGAACGAAGTCCAGACCGAGCTCACCCGGCGCGGCTTTATCCGCGAAACAGTGGCGGACATCTAAAGAAAAGGCGCTGCCCGTGATGATCCAGGCAGCGCCGAGTTACGCGGTCAAAGTTGCGAGGGTTGTCCCCCGATTGCCCGCCCCAAAAGCGGATCGCCGTTTCACTGAAACAGCGATCCGCCGCCCTCTGCGCCTCCGGTCACGAGCCCCTCGGAAACCGGAGGCGCATATCAAACCAACATGGTCATCGGGTTTTCGATGACCTGTTTGAAGGCTGCGAGGAGTTCGGCGCCAAGCGCGCCGTCCACCGC